>Ga0078894_10000497_pt1 | contig 27211 bp, 50 predicted proteins | sample LauGreSu1BDMLBSD_2_FD_67506 | JGI IMG/M metagenome (GOLD analysis project Ga0078894, IMG submission 67506) | Freshwater lake microbial communities from Lake Michigan, USA - Su13.BD.MLB.SD (version 4) (version 4) | ecosystem: Environmental > Aquatic > Freshwater > Lake | place: Lake Michigan... | reverse complement strand
CTCCTCTACTCAAAAGAAAAGATTGACAAAGAAGTAGAAGAGGGTAGAATTGAGATCTTACCGTTTGCTTTTATGCGGGGTAGAACGTTTGTTAATGCTTTTGTTATTGTAGACGAAGCACAGAACGTTACTCACACACAAATGGAGATGGTACTTGGTCGTCTTGGTAAAGGTAGCTGGATGTCTATATGTGGAGACCTTGCTCAGGTAGACCTTAAGAATAAAAAAGAAACTGGATTTTCTTTTCTCTCTAGGGTAGAAGAACAAGTGAAAGGTGTACGGGTAGTTGTGCTCAAGCAGAATCACCGGCACCCAATTGTAGAACCTATTTTAGAAGTATATCAAACATTTAGAGATTAGGAAAATGAAAAGAGAGGGCTATTAACCCTCTCTTTTTTTTTTCCTCCATACGGAGTGTGCATGGCATGCAATAAGGGGGTAGACCCGGGCCCAACTGAGCCGTTCCTCAGATACGGAAGGGCCCTTTTTAAGGTCTACCTTTAGATGTTATTCTTCTTATTCTTATTGTAATAGAACTGACGCTTTTGCTTTTGTTTTAGATCTTCAAATTCTTCTTTCAAAGCTTTGAAGTCTTTCTTTACATTGAGTAAGAGACCCAAATATACAAAAGCAATGATGACTCCCACAAGGGCTAATGCAATTTCCATAATTAATTATTTATTTGAATTCTTTCTTTCAACATTGCTTCAATAAGAATCATGTAGTTGATGACATCACCAAACTTCTCATCAATCAGTTTGTCTGTAAGATGATCTTCTTTGCCGTTATCAACCTCTCTAATAAGAGCACGTACTGATTGGATATGTTTAGTTACATAACCCCAAGCAATAGCCTCCCTAGTATTAGCTAAACCAATAGAAACACCTTCTTCAAAGTTTTCAAAGGCTCCTAAGTTGTAAGAATACTCATCACCTTTTGCTTGTAGCACATTAGAGGTTCGTTCTTTAACGAAGTCAACGTAATTAGAAAAGTCTTTTCTGTTCATGATTTAAGTTTTGAGTTTGGTAACCGCCCCCGGATACCAGGGACGGTCACACAAACAACCCAAAGTTAGAAATTCAACCAGTCTAAATCATCATCTTCCTCAGTTTTATTTTCTTGTTGAACATTTTCAATAGAATCTTCAACAAAAACTGATTCAGTGATAGTTTCTTCTTGTTCAAGAATAGTATCTACTTCTTGATCAAGCTGCTGGAACTCTTCAACCAACTGAGTATCATCACCCTCCGGTACAACCACTGCTTGAACGTTCACAGGTGCAGCTGCTGTAGAAGTTAGATAATTCTTAGTGATCATTTCATGAAGCTTGTAGTGAGCTTCATCAAAGGTCATTGGGTGCTCTTCTTTAAGAGCATGGGTAACGTGGTTGTAGAAGTGCCACAGTGAGTTTTTATCACCTGAATACGTGTAAGCAGGAGCTTTAATCTGCTGCTTTACGATATTCATCTGTACACTACCAACAACATCATCCATGAAAAGACGTCCGAGCAATTCATTAATCTCAGCATTGCTAAGATTACGATCGATCATACTGTTCTTATCTTGGACCATCTTAGCAAAGACATTAGAAGCCAGCTTGAATTGTTCTTCAATCTGATCTACCATCTCTGCATAAGCGGTGTTACCCTTCTTGGCACTACCAATATGCTTACGAGAATACTTGCTGTAGTCTGCAGTAAGCATACCGTTAAGACAAACGCTTACATAAGTACCCATTCCGCAAGAGAATCTACGCATCTTATTGTAGCTGTTAGTCCAAGCAAACATCAACTTGATGTCTGGATCGTTACCATAGTTCAGAAAGTACTGACCGGTGGCAATGTTACCACCTGCAGTAGTTCTGTAAACAGAATCAACAATGTCAATTCCGTGAGCAGCAGCCTGACGTTTTACTTCACTAATGATTTGAGTGTAAGTAATTGGTGCATACCGCTTACCATGATTGGGGATTGTAACGGTAGCAAGTTCTTGCTCCGTCACACTAGGAATTTTCTTCATTTTAAAATAAAAGTGAAAGCTGAGAACCACGAGCACTTTCTATTTCTCTCGTAATTCTCTGTAAGTAATACTTATAATTGATATCATATTCCTCAAAAGGTTTTTCTTCGTACTGGTTAAATACAGTAACGACCCAAGAGCCGGCATCAACACTGATGATTTTACCCGTCTCTTTATGCATTTTATGCATTTTGCAACCTTTATTGGATAAATAGTAACGAGTGATCTTGTGCATGTTCTGCACAGTCTCTTTACCATTTTCTACACAAACAATCTGTACAGCGTACGTACTGTTTGCTTTTACTCCACCGCAGAAATCATAAATGTTCTTGTTAGTCATTATGTAATCTTCGGGAAGCACATCGTGCACAAAGTAATTGTAAACAGCTTTTGATATCACAAGATGTGATTTGTTCTTGTGAAGAGCCAGGTTAGAAAATTCAAATCTACCCTTGCACTTAGTAGCAGCATATGCAAACCCTTCAGGGAGAACCTTATAGACATAATCCGAATTAGATTCTTTCATCTTCTTCCAGGAGTCATGATCTATAAACTTCCAATCATATACTGCTATGTAGTTGTTTACATCCGCTAAGATTAGCTTCTGGTACTTATCGTGCTCAAGTTGGAGATTAGTAATCTTCTCCCACTCTGCACATACCTGCATGTATATATCTACTTTGTCTCTAGGTATGATTGTCTCAAGACCATCTGTGTTTTGCATCAGAGGTATAGACTCTGGAATTGCAACGGATATCATCTCGTACAGCATAGTTAGACTAAGCTGACCGTTGATGGTAATCTTCATTGTAAGTTCCGGATCATACAGGAAACTGTGCTTATCATTACTCAAACCATAGGTAGAGTTTAGAATAAGCTTATAGACATAGTTTAGCGGATCCTTCTTAGGTATCTTCTTTCTCTCTTCAAAGAACCATTCATACTGCTCACTGAAAGCTTGAGCATCTAGGTGACCCGGAGACCACTTATTACGAATAGCTAGATTCGGATAGAAAGATGTTACGTCAGAAGTCATGATGATTAAATCACTGGTGGATTCATATACACCACTTGCACGACAACCGTGAATGCCACCAAGACCATAGTCAGTCTTGACACCATTATTCAAAATACTATGTTTGAAACCGTTCTTAGTGTTTTCTGGATCAATGATTACCGTTTTGAACTTCTCAAGCACCGCTTTGAATATAGGTGTTTGAAACTGTACATAGGGTAAGATGATATCATTAACTCTAATTAGGGTTCTCTTCTGAGTCGGAAGAGCTTTGACATCTTTGGGATGCATCTTAAGCTTCTGACCCAAGAAGTATGCAAACAACTCCTTACTGATCTTTGGTTCTGAAGCACTCAATAGATTTATCTTATAAGTTCTACTCAAGTTCATACGAAGCTTGATTAGATCTTTACTCAACAGAACAATCTTTTTGGTTGACTTGACATCGTTTACACAATACTTCAAAGTCTCCCTGATTTGATCTCCTGTATCTATTAGAGCATTAAAGGATATGCTTGACTCCTTGATGTTGTACCAGTCCATTGTATACTGGATCCATTTAAGAGAAGAACTCTTTGCAGGATTATCCCAGTGATTCAATTTAAATACATCAATCTGTTTTAAAGTCTGCTTAAACTCAGGATACGGAGTTCTGAACCCCGGATTATCCTGACCGTGTATAAGAGCATTTGAAAACATCCAAGCTTCACGGCATATCTCAATTGGCTTCTTACTTAAGAAGTCAGCTTCATTTTGAATTAGAAACTCAATTACCTGAGAATCGTAAGATAGATTGTTAAAGCCGAAGAATATACTACCAGCTTTACCTTCTTGCTTAAGGAATTTTATCATGTCATCGTAATCATTACGATAACTAGGATGAATCATGTAAGTTATTACATCATCATCTTCAACCCCTTCAAGAACAATACAAAAGAAGTTTTCAAATACTTCAATGTCATAAACCCAAAACTTCTTTTTCATATATTGAGTATTAGTTTTTTGACTTGAAGTGTTTCCTTCTCTATGTCAACTGGTGGACAGAGCTCACCAACATCAACGAGAACATCTTTATCTACACCTAATAGTTCTGCGTATCTACCAAAGTAGAAGTCAGGGTATAAATAGCTGTTCACATGATGGAATCCAATGTTCTTTATGTCCTTAGATTTAAAGAACTGCACAATAACTTGCTTGAAGTCTTCAGACAGAGTTGAATACTTGCCGGCAAGGAACTTGATATAGTCCTCATTAAACCTATTGTAGTTGAATACAAATAGACCTGTATTGTCCTCCAGTAAATGAAAGTTGCTAAACATTTCATTACCAAGAAGATACTTGTTCTCAAATTTATAAAACTCATCAGTTGTCTGAAGAGTATACACGCACAAGAACTTTTTATCTGCAGGATAGATTCCCTCAGCCCAAGCAACATAAGTACCTATAGGGACATACTTGTGTCCTTTTGGGATCTTTAAGAGAGGATACAAGAATACCTTAGATTTTTGAAAGTATTCTTTCCGCAGGCTTTCAATCATGACAATACAAATATACCAGTTCTAAATTTGTATGGTCTATTGTAGTCTTCATTTTCAATGTGATATGTTGCAACCTGAATAGCTTTCTCTAGCTCATCATGATTGTGAGACATTAGAGCACTGCTAATCGGGAAGAAACAAAAATCATCATACTTATCTATTACAAAGAATTCAAACTCAAGCTTGTAGCCTTTGTATTCTTGCATTGACGGGTCACCCATTACTAGAACAACATAGATAGCACTCTGTAATCCATAGTTGTAGAAGTTGTAAGTATCAGGATAAAAGTCATTAAGAGCCTTACTGGTTGTCTTAATGTCAATGATTCGGATAATCTTGTTCTTGTTATCAATAACAATTCTATCCGGAATACCACGTAGGGTAACACCAGGATACTTCTTGAGCTCAACCTGCAGCATCTTCTGTGTAATGACTTCGTAGTTAAAGTCAGAACCATTGAGCCTCAGTCTATCAGATGCAAGAGCATCAGCTTTGACCATGTCTGCTCTTGCTTTGTTTCTTTCAAGAGTCTCCATATCAATTACAATCTTACCTTCAGACTCACACAAGAACTTAAAGTAGTTCTTAGCATCATCGGTTAAGATCTTCTCTAGACGTTGAGCATCAGTCTTCAATGACTGGTGAAGATTGATCTCTTTAAGAATCTCAAGGATGTCCTCACTGTAAGCAGATAGATCAGTAGAGACATGCTCTTCATCACGCTGCTTGTAGATTCGGTAAACAAGCTTCTTAGTGCTTTCTGTAGGAATTACACCTGGCACAATAGCAAACTTGTCTTCAATCTTCTGATCAGTTAGGTAAGCATCTACGATACTACCATCTACTGCCCAAGAATCAACAGACTCTTCTCTTTCACCAAGAATATAGTGTTTATAATAAAGTTTAGGGGAAAACAACATTTTGTTAAGCCCTGAATAACTGAGAGTTACTTTCATAAATAAAGAGTTAAAAGGGGTAGATTACTCTACCCCCTGTTGGACTGGCAATTTAACAACAAAGTCTGCTTGAATAGCATTACTCTTGATAAGTCTTTGAATAGATTTAGGCAAAGAGTAAACATACTCTTCTATCATCTTTTTAGAAATAGTATCAAAAGCATATTCATCTTCTGTAAAGATTTCAGGTTTCTTTAATTCTGTAAGCACATGCTCATAAAATTCTGCACCTGCAATCCCAGCATATTTTGTAGCGTTAGAGTTTTCCACAAAATACTTAACATCCTTAACTCTTTTATTTTGCTCTAATCTCCACAAAGAAATCTTATCCATGATATACCACAGATAAAACGGTTTTTCTTCATGATCAGAATTAGCTAAAAGAATTGAAGCTAAAGTCGTGTCTTCATCAGTTCCAGAAAACATTTGAATGATTGTGTTCACAGATTCTTTATTAAGAATCGTCATAGACTCACAATATTTATTTTCAAAGTTTTCGGCAGAGATGATCCTTATCTTATTTTTTGCTGCATAATACAGCATGTTCAAAAGATAACCGGAAAATGCTAGTGTTTCTTCATTTACTCTCTCCATTAACCCATCAGCACCATGAGTTAATTTATATGTTCCATTTGGAGATATGTAAATAGCACCTTTAGTTTTATCCGGTAATTTATTTTGCGGATAGTTTGAAGCATTATCTACAACAAAATGGTGATCACTATGAGAAATTAATGTATTACCACTAAAGCTATCTTTATCATTATTATTAGGTATAGTAAAATCCGCATCAGATCTATAACTATATACATGTGTAAAGTAAATATCTTGTGGAAATACTATAACACTAGCGGTATCATAAGTCTTACTAATCTTAGCTCCTTGTTTTTCAATAGAATCTTTCAGCTTCATAGCTGACATCTTATTACCAGGGACAAAGAAAACTTTATCACCAGATACAATGTCATCATTAGAAGAAGTCATCTTATTCAAAAGCTTTAGACCAACTTCAATAGTGAGTTTATAAACTTTATAAAAAGAGGGATTATAATAATCGTCTCTATTTTTCTTTACAAAATATACTTCGGAGATGTGGTTGCCCAGTGCCGCTTTGACACTGGGATCAACCTCACCAAACTGGTTAAATGTAATCATTAGCTGATAGTCATTTTAACAATTTCAGGATTCATTAGAAGTTTCTGGAACTTCGTACGGTTACCATTCACAATCTCTCGTACAAGAGTGTACTTAAGATCATTTGTAAATAGGTCTTCAGTCATTAGATCAGACAGTCTATCAAGAACCTTTTGGTTAATAGCAGATTTCTCTGCATTGATAAGATTGTAGTTAATCAAACGACGTGTGATTACAGATGCAATATCTGCACGGTAGTTGTCTTCTTTACCAATAACACCAGTCAGCTGTCCTTTTACAGAAGACCAGTCATCCATAGACATTACCTTCTCAGGAGTAATGATCTTGTCAAGACGGTTATTGATAAACATGGTAAACATTGTTGCAAACTCAGCTCCAACAGAACCCTCACCAATCATTTGGATAAGAGGTAACTGATCTTCAAAGTTCTCAATACTAGAGATAGAGTTGAAGAAAGTAGTAATACTACGAGCATTAGTTTCTTGAGTAACGAGCTCTGGATGCATTAGCAAGAAGTTGATGCAACGACCGTCAACACCATCTTGTTCTGCCCACTTAGCCCATACATCAACATCAAACTTAAGATTAGCAGTAATGAAACGAGTGCGTTGTGCACTGTCAATACTATTAACCATGTAGTCACCATTATCAGGATTACTAGTCAAGATAATATGCCAGTTCTTTGGAAGCTTCCAAGAGATATAAGTCTGACGATCAACAAGTTCCATTACAGCTTGAATGAAACGGGTATCAGCACGGTTCCAGTCATCAAGAAGAAGGATACCACCATCTTCTTTACCTGCAATCCATTCAGGTGCAGCATAAGACATGCGGGTTTTACCCGTGTCTTTAAAACCAGCTTTGAGATACTCTTGAAAAGATACTTCATTAACCCATGCAGTACGTGGAGTACGCACTTCATTAGGATTAGATGTAGTCATCTTTTCTTGAATTTGATATTGCACAATTGGAAAACCAACGAGGTCACCCAATTCTTCAATCTGAGCAAGGTTCAGCTTTACAAAGTTTAGTCTGAGCTCTTCTGCAACTTGGATGATGGTAGAAGTCTTACCAATACCCGAGTCACCAACAACCTCAACAGCAACAGGATTCTTACCCTGAGTTTGGATTACTTGGTTGTTAGATACAATATGACGGAGAAAGTCTTTTACCTCGTTGATATTAAGATTTACTTGTGCCATTTTAATTAAGTTGGATTTTGAAACCAGGTAGATCCTGATTGATTGTACATTTTGAAGAATGAACCCATAAGATTTTACAACGAACATTGTTCGGAGAACTACATTCACCATCGGTGAAGTAGATAATAGAAGTATACTTCTTAGAATTTTTATTATAGTGATCTATAACTGGCTGAAAATCAGTACCACCACGACCTTTAATCTGGAATTCCTTCTTTGGATTAAATGGCTCTGGATCATACATGTGACTATCACACTGTACCACGGTAATCTCTGTACCTGTCTTATGAATGTGATTCATCTCAGACAAGAACTCTTTTAGCTCACCACTACTTACAGAACCAGAAGTATCTACAGCAAGCAATACGTGATTCCGCATTTTAATTTTTAATGCGGGGTTACCATCATATCGCTTGTTAGGCTTACGTCTAGTCTTTTTAGTATAGATCTTATTACTATTACCGGCAAATCTGCGTAGATAACCTTTCCAGTCAAACTTAGCAGGCTCTTGATGAAAGATATTGTTTATTAGCTCTTTGAACTGACCGGGGATATTACCACGATCTTTCATACTGTCTACAACATCTCTAAGCTGATGCTCAACTTGTTTTTGAATAAGTTTCTTTTCTGCATCAGTAAGCTCACCAATACCTTCTTCCCAAGTAAAGTGGAAGTCATCTTCACTTAGCATCTCATCAAGCTGTGGGGATGTACCATCCTGATGTGCTTGTTGAAGAAGTTTGTAATACTTATCTGTACCAGCTTTCACTGGAAGATTAAGTTCTGGAAATGTATCCAAGAAGATACCATTCTCAGGAAGCCAGTTTCTATCAATATATTGGTTGATCTCAAGATCAGCTGCAATATTGAAGAGCTTCTTATCTTGATAGTTGTCTCTAGTTACAAGGTGATTAAAAGCAATGTGCATCAACTCGTGAATCAGAACACCTTTCTTGACATCGTCATTAAGGCTAGCCCAAAATTCTGGATTGATTGCAAGCTGCTGGTTAATACCACTGATAGAGACACCCGCTGTTGGTAAGTCATTACGCCAAACCTTATTCAATGAAATCAAAAACAGCCCGTAAAAGGGCTGCTCAAGTATCAATGTTTTAGAGATTTTAGCTAGACTTTGGTTCTTGTCTACCATTTGATTTTAAATTGGATCTCCTCAATAAAGTCATAACCGTAGTTAGAAAGAGTCTTGAGAAGAGAAGTAGAGAACTGACGAGAAACAAAATCTTGTTGCTCTTCAGTAACCTTACCTTTCATACTCTTGTAAAGACCAGTAACGTTTAGTGAGTATTTGTTTTTCAAATCTTCACAAAATGAACAGCTGTTAGGAGCAAACTGATTCCAGAGAGCTCGTTTCTTTACATCACAACTACGATATAAAAACAGGATATAGACAAAGTTGTCTTCATAATCCATATTCTCAATGATTTGAAAAGCAATCTTTTGATTCTCAATATCACTAGAACTAATAATCTCTAAGAGATTGTAATAATAAGGTTCGTCAATCTTTAGTCTTCTATCTTCAGAGTTTTGCGCATCCATTCTTTAGGGGTATTAAAATTATCAATCCATTCTTTAGCTGAGGGGATCTTACCATAGCAGTCTTCTTTTACATGCTGTTCACCTACATAACGAGTGTATACGATTTTACCATCTGAATTCACAAATGATACACCGAATATCTTTTCACACTCAAATATTCCTTCACTGTGATGACGGAATAATCTATGGGCACTATGACCCAGCCACCCTTTGGTTTCATCAAACCAATTGTGAATATGTAAGTAATCTTCTGGCTGACCTCCCCACTTTCTTACTGAGCTTTTAGCATGCTCACAGGGATGTGCCATATTAATCTTCTTTTAAATCTAGAATAGTTCCTTCAATACTTTCTGATGAAACGGTTCTGTAGTTAGCATGGATCTCGTAACTACCGTCTTTAAGATCAATTTCTACATATCCAAAACCACCATCATCGTTATACCAGTCTCCAATTTGATCATCAAAGTATATGTCAAATACTTCAGAAAGCATTTCATATTCTTCACCTTCTGCATTATCGTGGTAGACATAACCTTCACCAAAAAACTCTATATCACTAATATCACCGCTGTCACCAGCACCGTCATAGTTGATTCTGATATAACGTATATCTTCTAAATATTTTGAAGCAAAGTAAGCTTTAACTTCATCTAATGATGTTGACATATACTCCAGGATTTTTTTTATCGTATGAGTATGGTTCAAACACTGGTATCACTATAGAAGCATTATCATCTTCTAACCACCCATGCTTTACCATCTCATCTTGAATTGTTTGAGCAGGGTTCAGGTAATCAAACTCATGTTTGCTACCACGAACGAACCGCATGGATAATTTGTATGGCTTCTCCAATCCATCTAGCTTTTGTAGAAACTCTGCTTTGTGTTGAATCCAGAATGGTTCTGTTTCTTTACGCCACTTCTGAACTGCTTTACTTGCAATAAAGAATCTACCTGTCCAAACTCTAGAATTTTTAGAGCTTGGAACATTGCCAGGGATGAAGATATCACTCATACGTTAATAGTTGCACTTAAAATTCTTTCAAGAGTATTCTTTACACTCTCTTGTCCATCTCTAGCTACAGCATCAGAAACATCTTTTGCTGTTGGATAGAAACATCCATTAATACCTAATTCAGTTTTATATCTCTCAATTGCTTTGATACCGGCTTCATCATTATCAAACAATGTAATAATCTTTTTGTACTTTCTTTTTAGTACATCAACATACATTGGTTTGATTACCGTGTTCTCACTGTCTGGGGCAATAACTTCTAGTTTAAAACCCATAGCATCAAGGCACATTGCATCTTTTAGTGAGGAGCAAATAACCAAGATGTCGGATTCATACTTAAGCTGTTCAATACCCTGAACATGATCAGCAACTTTAAAAAACTTCCGCTTAGGATTCTTAGGACTGTATATCTTGTATAGAGTTCCAGTCATACTGAAGTAACCATACGTAATGATACTAGGAGCAAAGTCTAATGTTTTATCTCCATTATTCATTTTGTATGACTTCAAGGGCTTTACATTATATCTTTCAAGCTGTCTGCGGGATATACCATACTGAGACCAATACTTAGCATCATTATCAATCCAGTTACGGGTCTCAAATGATTCTACTGTATAAGATCTCTGCGGGTTTATCTCAACAGCACTATCTATTCCGGAAGCTTTTGCTTTAGAATAGTCTTCCATTATTCTGCTAATGGCAGCTTTAAAACTAATATTGTAAAGCTTTGACACAAGATCATAAGCACTACCTCCTTCACCACTAGAGAAATCTTTGAATCTGTATTCACGTTTAGAATGATCATACCAGAGTGTCATACTCGGAGTACGTTCATGTTTAAATACAGATAAAAGCTTTACTTGCTGGCCGTGAAGTCTTTCAGGTAGATTTAAATAATACTCAAAGATCCATGTTATTGGAACCTGCTTGATATCCGTTATGACATGTTTAGTACTGAGCATACCCAAAAGTAAAAAGAAAAGGGGTCGAAACCGACCCCTTATCAATTTATCTTAAAGAATCTTACCAATCAAGATCATCATCCTGTGCAACAGGAGCTGCCGAAGGTTGTGATTCTTGAACAAGAGCACTCTTTACTTTCTCTGGAACATATAGATGAGTTGCTTCATCATATTCGGGAACAATGTTTTCTTCAGCATCAGCGCTTTGGAAAGCACGTCCTTTCTTCAAGTAAGGAAAAGAGTAGTTAGTACGAAGCTTACCTTCTTTGTTCAAGTACTTAGAACCTCCAACAAGAACGTTCAATTTAGATTTTGCTGAACGGAAGATATGGGATACTGCTTGTACATACTCTTGAAGAGTAGCTGCATCTACCTCGTCTACATCATTACGTACACCAAGCTCATCAGCCAAGTGAGCAATAGTTTTCATAATTTGAGCATCACGGTCAATACGAGTACCATCAGCAAGAGTTCTAGACTCAAACTTAAACGGACTAGTTGCAACACGTGACATTGGACCAGGAAAAGTTCCCTTATTAGGGTTATCCATATCAATTGGCCATCCCTCAAAGTTTGGATCATTAGACTTACCTACAAGAGTAAGTACAAGTTCCATTTGCTCAGCGTTGTATGGCATTGAACGTAGCTCAATTCCGTATACACGAACAGTGTGGTTACCAAGACCAAGGTTCTTATCAGGACCGATCTCTTTCTTAGGGGTGGTATCAATACCTTTAGTTGAAAATGACATAATTAATTTTCGTAGTTAATAATTGCTTCTCTTACAAATTGAAGATCATTAGAGATCTCTTTAGAATCAAACATTCCCATTGGGGCCTTACAGGTATTCTCACCGTTCGTCTCAGTCTCAAATAGGTAGTCAATTCCTTCTTTAGTTTTCTTTGCTTTTGCAAATAGAACTATAGAAAAGAGTCCCTCAAGTGTCAGCACATTGTCAATCATCTTACCGATTGTTTTAGCTTTCACTTTGCGGTTACCGTCCGTATCATATGCTTCTTCAGCATGTGTCAGGAAGTAAACCATTAAGTCATCACGCAGTGTGATAGGAGCTGTGGCAATATCACTCATTGACTTAGCCAATTGAGTAAACTTGTCATAACCCTTTTCATTTGCGCGAGCAAAGTATTCAAATGCAAACAAGTACTGGAAATCATCAATCACGAAATTTTTGATCTCTGTACGCTCATTTACTCTTGCGAACACTTTACCTAATTTGGAAAAGTTTACTCTGCCGTCATCACCTACAATGTCTGTAAGTGAAAGTAGATTCTTATTCTCAGCAGAGTACTTACTCTTCCAACCTTTAAAGGGCAAAGGTTTGTTTGCCGTATTAAAGATTACCGTTTCTGCAGGATTCAAATTACGAATACCTGTAGACTTACCACTACCAGATTCACCAATAATCAATACTGAATGTGCCATTACTTCAAAGTTTTAAGAGCTTCAACTAAATCTCCCAATGTTGCTTGCATCAGAGGTTTATCAAAGATACTACTTAAACTTTTAAAGTTTAGTTCTGGTTGATAACTTGAAGAAACATTTGCTTGACTATGCGTAGTGTGGGCTACCCTAAAGCTTTCCGGTTGATCAAGATTAATCCTTACTGGTTGATCAAGATTAACTTTTGCTGGAGTATAGTCCATTACCATGATAAGTTCATCTGTAGGTATAGCAAAGCTTTCACCATCAGTACTAGTTGGAATAGCATGCTCATCAGGATATCCGTTATGAACAAGCTTGTACAACTCTCTTTTATCACTCTTTGGTCCCCAAGTACCATCATCATGCTTACGTGCAAACTCAAAGTAAGCAGCATCAGTACGTGCCATTTGCTCAAGCTCTTTCTTAAACAGGAATATGTATCTACCAGAACCAATTTGTGGTTTGTTGCCCTCTAGTACGGGCTTAAAGAAGCAATTGTCAATGTCTTCTCCAAAATTTGCTAGTGTTTGTGCGTGGAAGTATAATGCTTCCTTTTTAAATTCAACGTGTGTCATTAAAACAGATTTTCTTTACAATTAGGAGTATCCATCTCCTCTAATGACATAGTGGAACCTTCAAACTTAAACCAAAGTAACTGACCGGCTTCACCATCACGATTCTTAATCATATGAAATACTGTGTCATACCGTGTGGTAATCTGATATCTCATCGGACCGTAGTATCTGATGTTAAACATTCCGGGTCTGTTAGCCCCAATAAGTATGTCAGCATGCTGCATTAAAGCATCTGAGCCCATTATGTCGGATGATGTAATAAAGTTACCAGGAGAACCGTCAACGTTTCTCTCTGGTCTTTCTATATTACGGTTTAGCTGTGCCAACAGAATAAAGATTAAGTCATACTTATTCTTCATCTCTGTTATCATAGCTGCTAACTCAATCAGCGTATCCCGTTCTGTAGATTTAGAATTTCTAAGAACAAGACCTGCGTGATCAAGAGTGTACAGAATCTTTTTACCTGGAAACTTTACACCGCAATGGTATTCTATTTCTTTACGTAGTGATTCAACTGTTAGAGGTCTACTAACTACGTATGGTAAAGGAAGATTCTTTACAATGTTTTGAGCGTTTAGTTTGATCTTTTCAAAGTCAGAGTCAGATAACCCAGCCTTTGATTGGATTTTACTATATGGCATGTTAGTATAGCCAGCAAGCTGACGGATTACATGTCGTACAGGTGGTAATTCAAACTGAAACTCAACAACTTCAAACTGGGTGTTTGGATTTAAATGGTGAGCTAAACGTATAATCTGATCTTTAATAGCAGTCTTACCAACACTGGAACGTGCAGCAATAACAACCATTGTCTTCCATTCAAAGCCATCTAGGGTTTCGTTATTTAACTTTTCCCAAGGTGTTTTAAATGAAGTAATTAGACCAGCTTTACGATCTTTAATGTGTTTGATTGCCTGCTTATAATACTCCGACTGGTGTATTGCAGATGATTCAAAAAATTCACTCATACAGATTTGGGTCTGAAGAAGTCTGGTACAAAGTCATCATCAGATGTGCTATCACGAGATTCAATCTCAGCAGCAAGTCTTGATTTACTCATACCACCTTCCATTTTATAAATAAAAGTCTTAGACCCTAACATGTAGTCCATATTGTCTCTGTGACCATTGATATACTTCTGTGTGACCTCAAATATTATATTCCAGTCTTCATTAGGGTAATCAGTGAAGAACTTATTAAAAGCCTGAACAACCTCTTTGATAGGATCTCTTAGAGGATATTTACGACCATTAATAATACGGTTTACTTTAGGCCAGAGACTCTGGTATTTATCTACATTATCAAGGAAACTAGGATCCTTAGTAAGGTCTCGTTTAGTTTGACTCTTTAAAAACAACCCAATTGTCTGATCCAATAAAGCTTTACCCTTTGTACTAAGGATAGGTTTTCTATCAATAATACTGACCAAGTCTCTAGAGATCATATCTCTTATGTTTAGATCTCTCTTGATCCTTTCAGGAGCAATGTGGTTAATGGATATTGTATACAACACCATCAATTCATTTGGAGTAATGTCATGCTTTAGGCACAATTTGTATAGTCCCTCCATTGAAATATCAGAATTATGTGTTATTTTATAAGTGAGGGGTAGACCCTTAAGGTATTGCAAGATACGAAATGTTTGGCTTGCGAGCCAGCCAGGACTCCACCTTGCAACCACCGTGGCAAAGTACCGTGGTGGTGGTCGTATTGTAAATTGTCTTCTTAATAGCAGGGGCTTTCTTCACTTTCTCAAAGAGCGACGGGGTCCTGTGTTTTTATAAAACTATGGAACAGAACAGTTCTAACATCTTAAAGGAAGTTAAAAGTTGGATTACTCCAGCTTTACTATCATTTGTCTCTATGATGCTGTATCAGAACATGCAAGAGATGAAAAGTGATATCAAGCTTCTTCTGAACCAAAGTGCTCAAGACAAAGTCCGCATTGACAATCTTGAGACAAGATTCTTGCGTATTGAGGATCAACTCTATAACAAAAAGACAAGAGAAGCTAAATTTGAGCTTCCTGACTTTGTATTATATAGAGAAGAACAAAAGAAAGTTAAACCAATAAAGTATGCTTAGGAGAATCAGCTTGCTCATTTTTGCTGTAATCATTGTAGGTCAGCTGTATCTTCTAAGAGAAGGACGCAAAACCCTAACTGAATTAGAGAAGCTCAAGGAGCTCTCAGAACAAAGAGTGGATAGTCTAAGACTAGCCAATGATTCTCTAGATATCTTTACAGATGTATTGGTTGTACAGGTTGACTCACTGGGTAGAGAGATCAACGCAGATGAAAAACAATTACAAAAAATCAAAAATGATTACAAGAAAAGAATTGACTCTATTAGTAAGCTTTCTAGTAATGAGCTTACCGAGTATTTCTCAAACCGCTATAACAACAACTAAAGACACCATCATCTGCCTCCCGGTAGAAATGGCTAAACTGGTTGTTGTTGATTTAGAAGAAGGAGACCTTGTTCGTAAAGAGAACAAGATACTGTCTGATATTCTAACAAAGTTAAAGTCTCAGGTCACTATTCAAGACCAAATTATTCAGACCAAGGATCTTAAGATCAATAACTTGGAATCAATCATTACCGAGAAAGATAAGATTATCTCCATTTGTAATGAAGAAAAAACTATTATTCAGGGGAAAGTGAAGAAGTCCTTTGTTAGTGGTACTCTTGTTGGTATTGGTGTTGGGGCTTTAACTATTCTTCTCTTGTAGGTGAAGCATACTGATGCACGATATAGTATTGCTTAAAGGGGGTCTGTTAGATCCCCTTTCTTTTTTATAGCCTCATCAATAAGATGTAGTTTCTCTTGATGTGTTAAAGATTTCTTAAGAATACTTTTAATAGAACGTATAGTACCTTCTAGCTTATCTAGTTTTCTTTGCCGGGTCTTCTCCTCCCTCTTAAGTTGCTCCATATAGTCAATGCTTTGCTTTGACAGATCAATATAAGAGTTGCTAGCTTTTACAACCAGCTTAGAAATGTTTTGTACTATAAAGCAGCAGTGATCATAGTATGTACGATACTCAGGAAAGCTTCTATAGTAAATCTCATGGTTCTTGTTTTGATGTATAACAGTTGCATGATCTTTACCAATGGCATTTCCGATAGATGCTAATGAAAAAGCTGTATACTTTCTAATAGAATTAGAGATAGCAGCTCTTACAAGTAAAGATCCGGTCTTTCTACTACCGTCATCTTCAGCATCATAAGTATAGTATAGTACCCTTTCTAGATATAGTTTTAATATTTTAGGAGAATAGTTTGTTACCAGATAATTGATGTCTGATTGACTGAGGTCAAATAGTCGTTCACCTGATTGAATAGATTGTTGCTGTTCCATCTAGATTCTTTATTATAAGCAGCGCTAGCAGGATGGCTCACGTGAATCTTGTGATTTGTATCATAGATAAAATCATCCCATTCTTGAGCTTTCTTACCAAGCATTACATAAACAATACCTTCGTTCTTGTATGCAAGATAGTCTAGAACATAGGCAATGAAGTCTGACCAAAGATCATAATGCTTACCGATTTCTCCAACGTTAGTTGTGAGAGCACAGTTAATCATCAATAAACCTTGATTAGACCATCGTTTAAGATCTGCAGATTGTACAGGATCTCTTTGATCTTCAGGCACTGTTAAGGATATCTCCTTTAGCATGTACCTTAAAGATGCTTCTGGATACTTAGTATTCCCGCAAGAGAATGCTATTCCGTCAGCTACATTAAATTGTGGATAGGGATCCTGTCCAATCATTACAACCTTTACAGTGTTTGCAGGGCATTCTTGGAATGCTCTAAAAACATTTTTAAGGGGAGGTGTAATTCTTTTACCCTCATTACGTAATTTTACTAGCTCATTTAGAAGAGTTTGAAAACTATCTCCCAGTAAGTATGTGCGTAATGCTTCATCCCAACCGGTACCTTTTAGCTTTTCATAAAGCTTCTGAGCTATTTCTACAGTATTAACTTCAACGTTTGTCATGGCAACTATTCCAACAATTAAAGAGGATTCAATTATTACGATTCAAGTAAATGGATCTTTCTATGCAAGAGTTCAGCACTTGATTATGTACATGCTTGAGTCTCTTGAACCACAAAGAATCCAGGAAATCTTTGATAAGATTAACGGTGATAAGATTGATGAGCCTCTTGCTGCACACATTCAAACATTAGTTGTCCTAATGAATGAGATTGAGCGTGAAGCTACAGAACAAGGAAAGGTTGAAGAGACTGAGATTGGAGACTCACTAGAGGCTTAATCCCAACTGTTCACCAAGAGTTACCGCTGCTTGAATACAAGCAGATAGTTCATCTCTGTTCATATCACCAAAAGATTTCACATCACCACCTTCAGATGAGATGATAATGAAACCGGCTTTCTGTTTAACATAGAGTTTAACGTCTTCGAAATCCTGGCCGGTGTAGTTAGAAATCTCTCTGATGGTGGCGTGAAGTTTATTCACTTGTTGTCTTGTACCCTCTGCGGTTACAGCACTAAAGCTGACTTCAACAATCACGTCTTTATCAAGATTGCTAACAAATTCTCTATATAGAGATTTATGAGCAAGAGAAACCGGCACTAGACCGGTCTCTCCTTTTTTCATTTTAATAGTAAAGCTCATCGTTCCAAGTAAGTTATTTTATTTGGATCAATAGACTTAAGCGCTTCTTGTACCCATTTAGTATCAACCGTATCTCTGTAGCATAGTATATGAATGTTGGATACCATATCAGGATTAAGACGTAGTAGTCGTCCGATTCTCTGATTGGTCTTACGTTCATTACCATATGCATGCATGATGACACCGGTATCTAGATGTGGTATAGTGACACCCTCATTTAATTGATCTACACAACTAAGCTTATCAATCTCACCGTCTTTAAACAGTGTGAGGTTAGCTTCAGATTTGTAATTACCGCTGTGGTAGCTATGCTTACAAATTCTATCAGCCTGTGCTTGAGTATTACAGAAGACAATAGTCTTACCGTCAAGCTCTGACAATAAGCTTTTAGCATATTTCTCTTTAGTATTGAACTGCTTTAGTGCAGTCATTCTACTAATAATAGCAAACTGATACTCTTGGGTACCCTGTACACTATTCATTATTCTGCTACTTGTATAGGCATATCTCTCTTTTTCTGAAGTTTTAAACGATTTACCGTTCTTCATATTGACTTTGAAGTCTTTTACTTCAGAAAGAGAAAGCATATGTACTATGATTCTGTAATCATTAAGAATGTTAGCATTGACTGCTTCATCTACTTGATAACGAAATACAATAGGACAATATTGATTTACCATCTTAGCTTTTTCAGTAAACTGTCTCACTGGAGGAGTACCGGTCAAACCAAGAATCTTACCCTTGTAGACATCAAGAAAGTCTTTGTGAGTGTACAAAAGACTATGACACTCATCAAGATATACAACAGTATATTTTAAAGGATCTTTCTTACCTAATGATAGGTAAGTAGTAAAGTCGATCTTATCTAGCAGATACTGCATTTTAAATTTAGCAGCATCGTCTTTCCAAGATTGAAAGATTGATACTTTAGGAGCTACTACAAGAAATCTTGCATTAGCATTGTAATGAGAAGCCATATGTGTAAGACCAATTAAAGTCTTACCTACTCCCATGCTTACATGAAGACTGGCTCTAAAATGTTTGTTGGCTTCAATTAAAGCTTCATTTTGAACTTTAACTCTGTTTTCCAGACTCATTTTCTAATTTACGTTTTAGTTCAAGATCAGCATGTATGCTGAGTTTATACTTATCTCTATTCGCTGTTATGTAGTTTTTTAAGATATATGGATCTTGTGCAATCCACTGCATAATACTACGTTTGGTTTCATTGATTGTCAGGTAATCGTTGTTAGCGAGTTTGATAAGTTCTTGTCTCATAATCTGTTTTCTGAAAAACCTAGTTCTTTGGCTTCTGTAGGATGAGTTTCAATCCAAGTATGGCAGATTCTACATACCGGAAGCCATGTTGTTGTAATCAAATAATATTTACCTCGGCCGGCTTTATGATGCACATCTGTAGCAACATTAGTACAACCAGGCACTTTTGCTCTGCACACCGGATGAAGAGTCAGGTAGTCCTTTCTTAATTTGGAATATACCTGATCTTCTCCAGCTTTCTTGGAAGATTTGGCAGGAATCTTTTTTGCAGGTGTGATGCGTCCAGCACACTCTTTACAATAACGGTCCCTACCAATTGTCTTCCATATGTATTGCTCAGTTTCACAACCAGAGCACATTTTCTTTTTAGCCTTCATCATCGTCTGAGTCTTCGTCATCTAAGTCTTCAGTCTCAACTACAAACTCACCAGACTCAGCTTCAGCAATCATAGCAGCAATTCTTTCATAGAGTTTAGGCTCAGAATCTTTAATGAGCTCTACAATAGGTGCTAATGATTTTTCAATTGACATGTACATCTGTACCACAGGGATTTCCAAGATAATTTGTAAGTCATCATCTGTAATCTTTGTTTCAGTTTGTACATCCCCAAAGCCGATTGTAATCTTTCGGGTAGAATAACCTTCAAGAATAAGATCGTTAACATAATCAGCATACTTCTTGAGTCTCAGGTAGATAAAAACAATTTGTTCATTTGATAGTCCGGCAAGTTGTGACATTATTATTTCAGGTTTAAGAAATTAGGTCCTAGAACTCCGGACTCAAGTAGTGCAGTGACAATATCATCTTTGGTGACTTCCAATAGTTTATCATCTAAAGCAACACGTAAGTCTGGTTGTGTAAAGATAACTCTTTCTGATTGGAGTTGATCATATACATTACCACGACTAAAGAACAAGTTTAAAACATCGTTAGACTTCTCTACAAGCTTTTGATAGCGAAGAGTTTGAATAATCAGATTAGCTTTCTTACTAACCTTTCTTATTCTATCTTTCTTTTTTTTGGTCATAAGACCAATTTGTTCTGGTGTGTAGATCCGAAGACCTAAGATAGCTCTCTTGTAGTAGAATGTTTGAGTTTTGTTTAGGGTAAATTTCATTTGGTGTGGAGTTTAAATAAGAGGGCCCCCGTATTTCAGAGGGCCCCTTATCATTAAATATCAAACACGTTCTCGTTTGCTTCAACAAGAGATTCAATAGAGGGAGTGATATTCTTGCTATTAGACTGTTGAGCAGCCCAAGCAGCACGAATTTCATCACCATTATCATGGTCAATGAGAACGTCTACACGCTTCATGTCCATTGTGTATTCTACTTGACGGTAGATGGGCTCACCATTTACAGTACAAACAACACCAGTAGTTCCAGCAATCTTGAGATCACGCTCAGGATCTTTCTCATTGAAAGGAGTAAGACTTTCAGTGATTACAATCTGACCGTTGAGCTTTTGATTTGCTTTGTAACCAACTTTTTCCAGATCAGCTACCTTACCCATCTGACGTACAGAACGAGTATTAAGCTTGAGCCAGCCGTTGTTAAAGCTTGCAACCTCTTGTGCAAGGATAACCCAACCAAATTCAGGGTTATTAGCAGAAACACGAATTACACCGCCGTTTTCATCGGCCTTTACAAAAACAGAATTTGTCATGATTTTAAAATAAAAAAGCCCGCTATTTCTAGCAGGCAGGTTAAAGTTTGATTTGAAGTTTTAGTTATCGTCTCTATGAAAGTACTCGTCTTTCAACTTTTCTTCTAATGGAATGTCTGGGAGTTCAAGATCAATCTCTTCAATCAGTTCATCCCATTCCTCTATATCATCAAGTACCATAGCTCCGGGTTTTTGTAGCACAGATCCAAAGAAAGGATTGTCAATATTCTCTCCGTAGTTTGTAGATATAAGGGAGCGCAACTCTTCATCCGTCAGATCAAAATATTGTTCTGTGGATAATTCTATTACTCTCCCATCTGGTAATTGATATAGCATATTGTCATGACTTTACATTATAAAGTTAGACATATACGCATTTGTTATTAGATAATAGTAAACGATAACATTAAATAAATTGCAGTAATAAAGCTATATTAAGATAACCTAGCGTTAATTAAAGGATGCATCTCCAATGAACGCATGATTTCAAGTCTCACTACAGACCTGAAAGGAAAAACTTGTTGTTCTTGAGCAAAATTTGACTCAAGAGTAAACTGTGCTTTTCCATCTATACCCCAATGAATTTCGGTAATATTGTTATACAACATACTACCTCCATTCTTTAGAGTAACTTGGCAATCAAAACCTAGATTACCATTTTCGCAAATAATTTCTGTCTCTACAGCATTATAAATAGGCCGACCAAGAAACAAAAATTCTGGTTTATGAGTAACACGATCTAGAACCTTAATATCATCAATATTACGGTTCATAGAGTAGTACTCAGTTGAGTTTGAGTGTTCCATCAGGTAACAAAATTAACTCATGTCCACAGAATAAACACTCATAATCATTATCAGTTATTTGCTCTACCATCTTTGTTTCAAGACAGTTAGGACACTGATGACCACTTGGTGTGTCGCCATAATACATTTGGCGTTCTTCATTTTCCTCCTGGAGTTCAATGAAGAGTTCTTTCATTCTACCCATTGTTTACTATTTCTTGTTCATCTCCGGGATCACTACCCTCAATAAATGTGGGAGTATCTAATTCATCATAAGCTTGTACCATACGACTAATGTATTCAGTGATTAATGTAAAATTAGAATTCTTAGGAATAAGCATAGAGATCTTATCACCCTTGTATTTAATGGTGATTTTGACTTTATTGTCTTTAAGCGTTGCCATCTTTAATGAATACACCGTTTACAGTCTTACCTGTACGGTTTTTAATTACATCATAAGCGGCTTGCAAGCATTCTTCTGCAGAGAATCCGCATTGCTTAGCAAGGATAATAAGGGTAACAAATGAGTCACCAATACCATCTTTGAGTTCGGGTGTGTTGTTCTTTGCAAGAGCTCCGGCTGTTTCACCAACCTCTTCCATTACTTTAAGCATTTGCTTTGGTGCATTCTCAGGTTTATCAATACCCTTGTCAGCAGCCCACTGCTCTACTAGTCTAACTAGTTCTGTCATCATTGAATTTTTTAAAGGTTAAAGTATAATGTTTATTATTTTCTTGTGTGATAGATGAAACAATACAGTTCTTCCACGGATCATAGATGCTACCCATATCAGTGCCTACAAAGATTGCAGGACCGCCGGAAGGATCTACCATGTAGAGATCTGTATCCTTATCATCATTAGCATAAGCAACACGGTAATAATCAGACTCAAAAGTCATTTGAATCTCACTAACATTTACTTGTACAAAGTAAATCTTATCACTATACCGATTAATGTATTCAGTATGATGCATTGTCCATGCTTCTTCAGATTCTTCATCCCAAAAAGCATCATATGTATCACTCTCATGTTCAGTAACCATTACCACTTGGGCATAGATTACCAGTCCTAATAGTAAGGTTATTACTACTAAAGCAATAATTGTTATCATAAAATTGTGAATTAAGTTTGAGCCTCCTATAGGAATCGAACCCACAACCTACTGAGTACAAATCAGTTGCTCTACCAGTTGAGCTAAGGAGGCTTATTTTAAAGTTTAGAGTTCTTACGTTCTCCTTGCTTCAAAATTGCATATAGCAAGATAACAATAATAATTCCAATTATAATCATTTGGTAGAGGATCTTTTAATGATACCAACTAGAGTAATAAGATCCTCTTCATTAGTAACATAATTAGTCATAGAATCAAAAATTGAAACAACCCAACCGTCTTTAGCAGCTTCATCGTGAGCATTTGTAATCAAACAAATATCACCGATGTCTAAGCTATAATAATAGTAGTCATTTTCGTAACCAGATTCTTCTTTTGTTACGGTAGTGCTTATAAAACCTTGAGCTTGAAGAGTTTTCTCTTTAATATTAGAATACTTCTTCATCTAAACTAAGATTAGCTTCATTCAAGAAACGATGAAACTCTTCACGAGTTCTTTCATATGCTTTATACTCATCTTCGGGCATAGAATCTGGAGCATGCTTTGTATTAGCACGTAACCACATATCAAATTCCCACATAGTTAGCCTCCACTTCTGACCATTAAGAGCATCTTTAAAATGCACTTTGTCAAAACCTTCAGCATCAAAATCAAACCTCATTACTACTTTCATAGATAATAATATTTTGTCTCATAATAGAGTAGTTAAACACAAGATCGTAGATGCGTCTCATCATAGAGGCAGATACTCCTGATCTAATTGCTGCACCTTTAAGCTTATCATAGATTTCATGCTGTCTAGATTCGGACATTTCGGTAACTCCATGTTCTTTCTTTAGATGTGCAATAAGTTCTACTAAGCTCATTCTAACAGCAAACATATTACAAATAGCTTCATCAACCGCATCAATATCCTCACGGATATCATTCAGTCTAGATTCAAATTCAGTCTTTTCCATAATTATCTCTATGCACCTACTAATAAAGTTACTTTTTTAGTATTCCAACTTTTTTTACCATCAGGACCGGTAACATAAGACTTATCTGAATGCTCAGCTAAAAGATAATCTTGCCCACATTTAGAACACTCAACATAATATCCATCAAGATCATCACTTCCTGGAGTATAATCTTCAAATGTTTCATCAAGGTCTTGTATATTTTGATGACCACAAGAACAAGTGAATTTTACAGAAACAGAATATGTAGTGATTTCTTCAGTAGTAAATAAACCTTCAAGCTCGCCAAGTTCTGCTCTTTTTTCAGCAGCCTTTAGAAGATTGATCATTTCAATATTACCAAACTCAGGAGCAACAACTTCAGAACCACGATAAAACTTACCATCTTTTAAAGTTAGTTTCATTTCTCTTTGATTTATATTTGAAATCCTTCTGGATAACGTGTCTCATTATGCGTTACTGAACCGCCACCAGATAAGGTACTTTCTCCACATTTGCTACATTTTTGATTCGGTATTACCTCATCGTGATAATACCTATCATCATAACTATCAAGATTTTTATCTGTATCAATGTGACCGCAAAACTCACATTCATACTTGCCTTGAAAATCTCTACGGGATTGGGCGATTATTTCAATTAGTTTCATTTGTCATTAGTATTAAAGGTTTCAAAGTAGTATTCATCGTTAAGATCTATTCCGTGGACACCATCAGACCACCCCGCATCATAAGCATTCATAATCTGCTCTTTCTCTTTTTCAAGATAGATATACTCAGCAAGATTTCGGGCTTGCTGAACACCAACTACCTCTCTCATCCAATCTTTACTGGTATAAACAGCTTCTAGATCATTAAGAGCATCTATAAGCTGTTGCATTGCTGTTTTCATTGTTTTTTAGAATTAAAATATTCATTAAGTAGTTCTGCTAGTTGTTGTGCATCTTCTCCATTTGTGTGTCCGATCTTTACACCATCAATGAATACATCATATCCAGTAGTGTAGCAACAACCGTCCGCACAAGTGTGATCATAATACTCCAGGCTTATATTCATAGATTATAAGTTTTTAGACTTATTTTCTTCAGCTTCACCACGTCTGTAAAACCCATGCTCAATGTCTCTTGCAAGATTTTGTAGATGTTTTGGTGCTGTGATTGAAATTCGTAAATCATAGTGATACCATTTAGTCTTCCAATCCCAGAATATAATACCTTTAGTTAGTTTACGATGTAAGTTACTTAACCTGTGGTTACGAACCCTTACAATACTCTTATCGTTTCCAAATACATGTAAGAACCGTAAGAACCAACGTGGACACCACTTTGGTTTAGCTTTATAATCCATTGCTAATACGAGCGGATACAGTGCTTCAAAGTAAGCACTATCATCTTTCCACATATGAATTCCTAAATATCCGTATTTTTCAAAACTTTTAGGAAAGAATATATACCGTAGATCATCCCATTCTAGATTACGGGTATGAATCATACCCTTAGAACGACCTTTCCAGAAAAGCATAGATTGAGCAAACTCTCTAGCTTTCTGACTAAAAGATCTAGTATCTTTTCTATAGAATTTGCTCTTTCTATTCATTTCTTTTTCTTTTTGATTTTTACCATTACAAGCGGAACAAATACTGGTGGATTGTCACCACAGATATAAATCCAGCCACCATGCACACGAATTACTTGAGTTCTAATTCTGTGTATAGTAACCATATCATGTAAATCAAGATTGTAAATACTACTCATTTCTCTTTCGTTATAAACCAACCAAACTGCTTTTTGCAATCATCACACTCCCATTCATCATTGTATTCAGAATCACCTATCATTATGATATTTTCACTATCGCAATGTGGGCAGTGCTCTGTGTAATTAGTAATAGTAAATTCTTCTTCTTTCATTTCTTGTTGGTATTATTATCAAACCAATGCATATCCAAACAAATCCTCATCACAGTACGATGAAACCAGTTTGGCTTATATGTAAAGTTAAATTGTACATAAACCACAGGGTCAGAACCAAATCTATAACCACCCACAATTGCTGGTTGTTTTAGAATAGAAATTTGTTCAAGTTGGTCTTCATTTACAGTATTTACTTCTGTTTTCATTTCTCTTTGGTGTTAGTATTCCAATAGTATTCGCACTCTCCATCTTTGATAGGTGGGTTCATAAAGTAGGATTGCCACGTTCCCGTAGGGGCAGTGTATCGGTAGCAGCTCATCTTGAGGTCGCAATCTGCGCCACTACATTTAGTTATGTCAGCCATTGATGTTAAATGTTACCAGTCAAAACTTTCATTAAATACTTCTTTATTATTAGAGTCAAACACTCTAACCCTGTTCCAGTCATTACAATCGCCAAATGGAACGGGGGTATTGCTAACATTATATTTATAGATGTCATCAGAACTACCTCCATAAATGCATATTAGTTTATATCCATCTTCTGATTCACCTACAAACGTAAATGTGTATTTGTAGTAATTGTAAAAAGATACCTTAGTGTCTTTAAACTTCTCATTTACTTCTACTTTTGCTTTCATTTCTCTTTGGTGTTAACGGTTATAAAATTGTTTTGTCTTAACTACTTTTCCGTTTACAAGAATTTGTCGTAGTCCTCTATCATTACCTATACCCATTTGTTTATGAGCAGGATGTGCATCTACAAATGCACCATCAATAGGGTTCCAATTGATTCTACTTCTCCAAGGAGTCCTTGTTTCAATCGGCATAGAAAGTTCTACTTCATCAGCAGCATATAGTTTGTTTCCAACACTATCTTCTCCAAGATAGTATTTTAGTTTATGCTGCTTTTTGAATTCTCTAAAAGATGTCATTTATCGTTGGCGTTAAAGGTTAACTGAATCAATAATATAATCAGTATCGGGTTGAAGTATTTATGATAGTACTAGCATCTTTTCTAACCATTTTGTTTCCCATAATACATCCACAAATACCACTTCCGCCATTAGCAGGATTACATCCACAGATAGTATGATACGGAACTAAATCATCATTAGGAACAGTAATAGTTCCGTTGCCTTTCCACCATTCATTACTAGTCCAGATAGGGGCATCTTCAACTTTCTCATAGGTCTGATGAAAGATGTCTTGCTTGCAAGGGTAGTATTCACCTTTGACTCCACGGATGATAAAATCTCCAATAGAAGCAAGATGCTCTCCTTCTAGTGTTTTGATGATTAATCCACCCTCAACCTTATTGTGGTCAATGTAAAAGTGCTCTCCGCTTACTTGCATTGATTCCTTATCAAAAGCATTTTCGGTAAGGAAGTCAAACATTTCTCTGTGATTCTCACC
>Ga0078894_10000495_pt1 | contig 27383 bp, 34 predicted proteins | sample LauGreSu1BDMLBSD_2_FD_67506 | JGI IMG/M metagenome (GOLD analysis project Ga0078894, IMG submission 67506) | Freshwater lake microbial communities from Lake Michigan, USA - Su13.BD.MLB.SD (version 4) (version 4) | ecosystem: Environmental > Aquatic > Freshwater > Lake | place: Lake Michigan... | reverse complement strand
CTTTGCCAAAAATTTCTTTGAGGACCGTCTGAGTGTTGGCGCGAGTGTAAAATTCGTGGGCCGCGGTGGGGTGGATCACACCTTTGGTATAAATGACATCAGTGCGTTTACCAATAAGTCTAGCGATGGCTCGTCATCTGGAGCAAAGCTCAGTGATTTCGTTGAGGGCGGTTACGGTGTCGGGGGAGATGTGGGTATGCTATTCACCCCAATTAAGACAATGCAACCAACCCTAGGCTTAAGTGTCACAGATATAGGCGGTACTGCCTTCAAAAAAGCCGATGTACTTGGGCAAGCTCTTGGAACCCCAGCAACCACCCTGCCGTCGGTTAACGCCGGGGTGAGTCTCAGGCCTTGGCAGCTTGGCAGCATGTATCTACTCACGTCGGTCGATGCACACGCAGTGAACCAGCCCATTCACTATTCAAAGAAATTTAACCTTGGCGCCGAATGGGGCTGGGGGTCGGTACTCAAAGTGCAAACTGGCTTGCACCAAGGTAGTCTCAGTGGCGGAATTCAATTGGATGTGTTCTTGCTGACACTCCGCTTCGTCACTTATACCGAACAACTTGGTACTATCGCTGGTCAGGATGCAAACTTCCAGGATCGTCGTTATGCCTTGCAATTGAAGCTACTCATCTAATCGTTGGAGACCTTTTTATGCGGAAGGCGTCCACGCTGTTCCAGGCTCTTGGTTTGACTTTTGGGTTTCTTGCAACTCATGCATGGGGCAAAGGACTTGAAGAGCTAGCGGAAAAAAATCCTGAGACTGCTTCACCTGAGCCTGAAGAGGCCGAGGCTTCGGCGCCCGGTGAAAAGGACGAAGGCGTCGAAGGCAAAACTGGAGATGAAGCGGCGCCCAAGGCCCCAAGTGCAGCTTCGAATGCAATTAAGGGAAAGGCTTTTATTTTTACCAGTATCGGCTGGGTTAGAGCTGGCCAATCTGGCGGTGACTGGTCGTCTAACGGCTACTCAGATTTGGGATTTGGCTACCAGATCCTTACTTTCTCCGAGAGCCTAAAATTGAGCGCGACCTACCGCTATAATCCTATTGCAGTGACCGGGACCTTGAATGATCACAGTTATCGTGGCGTCTGGGAAACTCATAACTTTGGTGGTCTTTTGAGGCTCGGATTACCCAACCGGTTGAGTGCGGTCGCCTCCTGTGAGCTTGGTTACCTTCGCTCTCATTTAAGTCCGACCGATGGCCTACCAGCAGAAAGTAGTGCCGTAAAACATGGAGTCGCTCTGACATTAGGTGGTGGTGGTGATTACAAGGTCAGCGAAAGCGGTGAGTTTACCATTGGTCCAAGGCTGTATGTGGGCTTTGGCGCAGCAAAAATAATGCAATTTGGTCTGACGGCCGGTTTTGGTTTTTGACGCGGCGAATCTGGCTCGGCAGGCAACCTGAATCGTGATAGAAATGCCTACATGAGCTACTTGCAGATTAAACATAACCAAATAAAACAATTAATCATTATGCTTTTGGGCTGGGCCCTCCTGGGGGGGGCAGGCTGCGAGCGTCGTCCAAGGGTTGGGCGACTGCATGTGAAAGCAGCCGATCCAGCGGGAAATTTTGAGATTTATCGAATTGCACATGAATCTCCTCTGCAGTTTGTTTCAGAGGAGGTTGGAAAGTTCAATGAGGACATTCCGCTTTCACCTGGCAGTTACTTGGTTCTAGCCGATTGTTCCAGCGAGACGGTCATTATCTACCCTGATCAGAGAGCTGTTCTGACAGCTCACAGAGCTCGCTTCTTGCCTCCTCATCCTCCATCGGAGCGCGACAGTTTCTCTATTCAATGCAGTAGGTCAGACAAAACTAAGTCTCGGCAGATGATCGCTGGTAGATACGATTTAAACATTATTGGAACCAAACAAGATTTGCTGGTTGGCATGGTGCCTTTGCAGGTTGACTTCAGCGGCAACTCAAAAGATATGCCTCCAGATGAAATAATTTACCGTCTCTCTGCCCTTCAGGTGGCCGATTTTGAGGGTAATCGTCAGGAGTTGTCGTACTTTATCTCACCGTTAGATGAGAGGATATCTGCGACGAAGTATCAGCAGTTTGGAAACTGGGAGTTTTTGTTAAAAGGTCGATATCTTGTGGAGGTAAATGGGACGCGAATGCAGGTCGACCTCTCCGAGGGTGAGGAACGTCAGATAAGACCAGCTTTGTTACAAGTGAAGACTTCGGCAGTCGTCGACCTTGAACAGCCCGCTAAGGTTAAGGGCAGTCCGTGGTTGGTGGCAATCAATGGGGGTCATTGGTTAAACTTCAATGAAACATATCCAGTGCTTCCTGGTCTTGCCACCCTTGCTATCAGTGGTTCTAGTAAATCAGTAGAAGTCGCACTTAGCGAGGGAGAGCGCAAGGATCTTGAGACGCGCAGCATTACGGTCAAGAGCGGGTGTGATCGTAGTGAGCTAAGTGCTGCTGTCACATGTTTGGGGGATCGCGGAGTATCGCTTTATGCTCCAGACGAGCCGTACCCTTTTATGGAAAGCGTCTCTGACATTCCAATATTATTTATTGACCAAGCGACCCCGGTCTTAGTCGGTGTGGATGGCTCTCGCGATATTCTTTATGAAGTACCTGCGAGTGTTCGGGACAAGACTCTAACTCTCGGTTACCTCAGGCTAAACCCCGTTCCTACCCATCGCCCCAGTCAAATTACTGACCTAGTTCGTGTTGATGTGACTACGGTACCTTTGACTGGCCATTCCCTGGATATAAATTTAGAGAAGCCCTCAGTGATGCCGTTGATTGCGGGAACGTATCGACTCGATCACTTTGTCACAGTAACAGTGGGTGAAAACAGCACGCGGCAAAACACCTCAAGACAGATTCAAATAGAGCCGGGTAAGACTATAGAAGCTGAGTTTCCTGTATATGTTTCTGAGAAAAAGTACGCGGCCTATAAAAAGAAACATTCTCAACAGACAGATCTAAGAGCAGTTGAAGCTCAATCTATAAAGAATGCCTTTAAAATACGCTCGATATAGATTTTCAGGTTGCTGCCTCTCGGGCTTTTTTAACTAGAGCTCGTGCATTGGCCAAGCTGGACTGGGTTACTTCATCTCCAGAAAGTAACCGCGCTAGCTCTTCCTCGCTGGCACGACTAGAGAGCTTTGAAATCGTTGATTCAGTACGCTTTTCTCGACTTAATTTATGAACTAGAAAATGCGAGTCTGCATATGCGGCAACTTGCGCTAAATGTGAAATGCATATGACTTGGAACGCTTTAGACAGTTCCTGCATCTTCCGCCCTACCACTGCAGCTACGCGGCCTGAGATGCCTGTGTCAATTTCATCAAATACGAGAATACATGTGTCGGCACCGGCAGCTAATGCCCGCTTTAGCGCTAACATGATTCGCGAGATCTCGCCACCTGAGGCTATTTTTTGCAGTGGCAACAAAGGTTCCCCTGGGTTGGCTGCCAAAAGCAATTTCGCCTTCTCAGCGCCATGTTCCGAGAGAGACGACAGCGCTACGGCTAAACGGCCCCACATCGCGTCTGCTTCTTCGCCGAAAAGAGAGAGGTCAGCACTAGCCAAAGATCTCTCAACGGCTTCAAACTCAACATCAATCCGTGCACCTGGCATGGCTAGATCGTGGAGCTCACTCTCAATGCGTTTCTTGACGAGAGATTTGGCACCACGGCGAGCATGAGTTAGCTGGGCCGCTAGCTCCGTAACCCGCACCAGCGATCTCTCGAGCTCGCCAAGTAACTTAGTCACATCAGAAGCCGCTGATTCGAGGAACACTAACTCAGCCTCAAGGCGCTCTTGCTCTGTTAGAAGTCCATCAATGCTATCAACGGCAAGCTTACGAAAAAGTTCCTGATAGCCGGCAAGTCTAGCTTGCGCCGTTTCAATGTCGTCCTCGCACATTTCAAGCCCAGAAGTTGCCTTACCGATTTGAAAACTAAGATCATCGATTTGCTGAGCCAACGCCTGCGTAAGATCAGCAAGTGTAGCAAGTTCAGCCGAGATATGGCTGACACGCGAAAGGGATTTGCCAGCCTCCCACAATGGACTGCTCAAAGTCTCACCACCAGCTCCCTGGTCTAAGCAGGCTTGAGCCTCTTCCAAGGACTTAGCCAAAACCATAATCTGGTCCGCACGGATACAAAGCTCCTGGACTCCCAGATAGTCTTCTCGAGAGGGCGCGAATGCTCGTAGCTCGCTACAACGAAACTGGAGATAATCAGCGTCCCTCTGCTTGCTTCGGTAGCCGTCAACCATATTGAGCAGTCTTGCTAACTGCTTCTGGATCAAACGGTAGTGTTCCACATATTGCTGAGGCAGAGACTTATCTCGGAGAAATTGGTCAAGGCATGCTGTATGTTCGACGGCGTCCAGTAGTCGCTGGTTATCATGCTGACCAAATACATCAATCAATGACTGAGCGAGCTCGCGCAGTACACCAACAGTCACTGGTACGTCGTTAATCCAAGCAACAGAACGTCCTTTGCTGTTAACCGATCGCCGCACTAAAATTGTAAAGCACTCGTCTACTGGCTCATATTCTATGCCATGCTCCGCCAGCACACCGGCACATGGATGCTCAGAAGGGACCTCAAAAACTCCCGTCACAGTGGCTTGCTGCCTTCCATGTCGCACCGTTTCGGCACTTGCCTTGCTGCCAAGTAAGAACCCCAGGGCCTTGATCAGAATCGACTTACCAGCACCAGTTTCACCAGTGATTACGTTGAAGCCCGGCGCGAAGTCGATCGACAGAGAATCTATGATCGCTAAACCTTGAATATTGAGTTGAGTAAGCAATTGCAGGTACCTCTCACATGACCAAGATTGGATCATGCAGCAATTGATTGCGACTCGGCAAGTGACATCAGTTTATGTCGGACCTGCTAATTTAGTCTCTCGTACGAGAGCTTTTTCGCGCCCTGCCGGATTGCTTAGACTTATTTGGGGATTGATTGTTGCCCGCCGGCTTAGGCCCTTTAAGCTGCTTCTCTAAATAGAGCAGCCTAACTATCAGCTCACTTTCGCGTACCTTATCCTCAGCATCGGGCGGGATGCCATCGATTGCCATCAGGCGCTTGTAGTCTTTCATGGCAGCCAGTTGTGTACGAATTTTGGTGATCTTAGACTCAAGATCATGTTGCCGAACTTTTGCTGACTGGATCATGCGTAGCGCCTCCCCGACGCGGGCGGACCATACATAAGCGCTCTTGACCCGTCAAGGCCGACTCCGTAGGCTGCATTATCAGCACCAGGAGATCAATCGATGGGTATCAGAGTCTTCGTGACAGGCGGCACTTTTGATAAGAAATACAATGAGTTGGATGGATCTTTGGTGTTTGGTGATACGCATGTTTCGGAGATTTTAAGCCTTGGACGGTCTAAATTACCCATCAAAGTCAGGACCCTAATGATGGTCGACAGCCTTGAAATGACATCTCAAGACCGCCAGATCATCGTCGAAAATTGCAAGAGCTGCCGCGAAGATAAGATCATCATCACTCACGGCACTGATACCATGGTCGAGACCGCAAAAAACCTGGGGCAGGAAGGCCTAGCTAAGACAGTCGTGCTCACGGGGGCCATGGTGCCTTTTACCTTCGGGAGCTCGGACGGGCTCTTTAACATGGGCAGTGCTGTAGCCTTTGTCCAGACTCTGCCATTTGGCGTCTACATTGCCATGAATGGCAGGGTCTTTTCGTGGAATAATGTTCGTAAAAACAGGCAACTAGGAGAATTTGAGGAGCTAGGTCCGAGCCCGGCCTAGGCATGCGGATTGCCGATACTTCAGACTGCCAGGGCCAATCGGTTCAATCCCCAGGAAACCAGTGACAAGACTAACCAACCAAGTACAGCAGCCCAGAAGCCTCTAATTTCAAATCCTGGAGTCATCGCGCTCGCGATCAGCAAACAAATCGCATTTACAACCAGAAGAAATGCTCCCAGAGTCACAACCGTGATGGGAAAGGTTAGGAATACCAAGAGAGGTCTGACCAGGGCGTTGATAAGCCCAAATACTGCTGCAGCGGTTAAGGCCGACAGGAGTCCACTAACTTGAAAACCTGGTACAACGTAGGCAGTGATCATAAATGCAATCGCCGTCAGAGCCCATAATGCAAAAAAATGTAACATTGGTGGCTGAGCCTCTCGCTTGAGGTGGGTTATCGCATCCTTGAATTCCATGCTGGGTATAATTCATGTTCCATACCAAGGCATTCAAGCACTCTACCTACCATAAAATCAACCAAGTCGCTGATCGTTTCCGGCCGTTGGTAGAATCCAGGCATGGCCGGAACTATATGAGTTCCTAGATTAGCTAGATCCAGCATGTTTCGTAGGTGAATAGCGTTTAGAGGTGATTCTCTAGGGCAGATTATCAATGGTCTTTTCTGCTTTAGGCAAACGTCAGCCGAACGCTCGATGAGATTGCCAGAGATGCCGTGGGCAATTCTACCGAGGCAACCCATCGATGCTGGAATGATGACCATTGCTGTAGGAGCGGAAGACCCGCTGGCAACGGGTGCAAATAGATCATCGTTCCGGAGTAATCGCACCACCGATCGGTGATCCGGATCGAGCTCACCACTAGCCGCTTTGGCCAACGAAAAGCCATCCGTGTGCGATGACAACTCATGGCGGACCACCTTCGCACCGGTCTCAGAAAACAGGAGATAGACTCTGTCGACTCGCTGCCGCAGCACGTCAACCAGGCGCTGGGCGTAAATGGAACCGGATGCACCGGTGACTGCTATAAGAATTCGCTGTTCCATAAATGTTTGCCTGTCATTGCACCAAGGCGTCCAGCGCGGTAAAGGCCAAGAAAATCACACTCACGTAAGCATTCATGTTGAAGAACGCTACGTTCAGGTTAGTCGACTGACCCGTGATCTTGGCATCACGCACCAGAAAGTGCTCATATGCTAGTAGCACAGCGATAGCTGCCACGCCAGTGTAGTAAACAAAACCGCAATGTGCGAGGTAGCCAGCGGTGGTGAGCACCGCAATCATTGCGAAAAAACAGATTCTACTGATGTTGATGGAGACCGCCGACGAAAATTTTGATGGGATACTATGAAGTCCCTTGGCTTGGTCAAACCCTCGGTCCTGAAGTGCATATATGATGTCAAATCCAGCGGTCCAAAGACAAACCGACGCTCCAACTAGAAGGACTGCTAATTGCACCGAGCCGGTCATGGCGACAGAGACAGCAACGGGAGCGAGTCCGAGGCACATGCCTAGATACCAATGGGTTAGCACGCTAATGCGTTTCATTATGGAATAAAAGGTTAGAATGACTAACAGCGGCACAGCGCAGTAGCCAGCCAAGGGGCTCAAGACAGCTGCGCAAACGGTAAAAATTAATGCTGAAGCTATAGACCAGCCGAGACCAGCCCTAGCACTGAGCTCGCCACTGGGTATCTTGCGATTCCGAGTTCTCGGATTCTCACTGTCAATTTTACGGTCCAGATAACGATTCATTCCCATGGCTGTGCTGCGGGCTGTAATCATGCATAGGGTTAGGAGTAAAGCTTGCTTGGGAGTGGGCCAGGGCAAGTTGCCCAAAAAGAACGCGGCGGCAGCGAACGGGATTGCAAAAACGCTATGAACCAGTTTTATATCTGATGCAAATATCTTTAGCGATGACAGGCTATTACGGGTCGGAGTTTGGCTGATTGTAGTCAACGATAGTCTCTTTTTAGATGCGGCACTGTTGAAATATCCACTGTAACCCGGAGCGATGTCTGGTTACGACAAAGTCTCCTTCGCCTGCGGCTGCAAGCTGCCCCATTATGCGCAGGCCTTTGGGAAAAACCCCAGAAAATCGTGGTTTGGACCCTTTGGTCGACGTTACCAGATATCGCGCAATAGTACTTTCCTCGTCAATCCAATTCAAAAGCACTAGCTCCAAGCCTTCGCTTCCATCGAGGAAGAGCGGAGCCGAGGTGTGGACGTCATTGATTGCGAATTTCGTGGATTTTTCCGCAATAAATCCGGAGTTTGCAAATCGAAAAGTAGTAATCTTCAGCTGTGCTTCGCCAACCATAGTGTCACCCTCAACGAGGGCTACATATAGCCGCTGATTCCTGGCAGTCGCAGCCCAGCCCTCCAAATCATTGGTCTCAAGCGGCAGTATAACCGACGGCAGAGCGGTACCAGACTCGCGCACGACTTGAGTATGTATCTTCGGTTGCGAAGCATCGTCCTGCCAAATCACAAGTGCAGTTGGTTCGGCGCCACTTGGTACCAATGTAGGTTGATTGACCCAACTCGCCCCGTCTAGTGATTGTAGGGAGGGGGGACCCTTCCCTAGCCCGGCGAACATAGCACTAGTTCTATGATCGGAACTCTCGAGTAAAAGCCAAAATCCATTTCGGCTAGAGACCAGTTTGCCATCCAAGATTTCTAGGTTTGGCATGTGCTTTTCTGCCAGAGTTTGCTTGTTTGCGAGATTCTGGAGAATAACTTTTGAGCCATTTTCCGTGTTAATAGCAGAAGCGATGATTAATTGACCATTATCGCTATGTGCTCCAATTAACTTCTGCCCAGGATTAATCTGAAATTGCCTAAATTCGTCGGGCGCAGGTTTACCAGACTTGTATTCCGAGAAATAAGCAAATGGACTGTTATTTCGACGCAATCCGCTCACCAAAAAACCAGGTTTATACCCTTTTACAGCAATGACTTCGTCAATTCTTAAGTCTCCATCCCGCAGTGGCCACTGCATGCAATCCGAGCTTGTGGTCTGCTGCAATTGATACCATTGAGATTTCGTTTTGGCTGGTTGTAAGGACTGACAACTGCTGATGTAAATAACTAACATTAATGTCATTAATCTGAGCATGTGGCGCCTCAACGAAATTTTTTTGCTAAAGTTTCTAATCGGCGTGCCGAACCACCATTATGTGAAGTTTAACCTTCACTGGGTGAGGCGTAAAATGAAACCATCAATTGCAAAATCGGTACTGTTGCTTGGTCTAGTTGCCAGCAGTTCGACTGCTTGCAAAACGATGGTATCGACGGGTGGCGTCGATCCGACATTTTTGCCTTTTCTGCGTAACTCTCCAAATGAATGTTACTACCTTGATGATTTCATGCCAGTCCCTGATGGTCTTGTTACTGGTAAATCTGGCAATTTAGATCTGCGATACTATAGCTACAAGACGGCTAACTACAAAGAATGGAATACTAAAGCGATCATGCTTTCTTTTTACTCAAGAAACGGCCGGTGCTGGTCACTGTTCGAAGAGTACTACATCGCTGATTGATCAAGGCGAGACGCAATCTAAGTTCAACAGTCAAAAAATACGGTATAATGAAACCACGTCTATCGTTTCCAACCTAAGGTAACGTGGGAGCATTCCCCTTATGTCCATTGCTACTAATGGAACATTCATTCGATCGATCTCAAAAGTTTTGATGGTCGCAATTTCGCTACTTACTGGATGTGTCACTCCAGAGAGAGTTAGCTTTGTCGCCCAAGGCAATCAGTATGCTCGAGACGGGCTTCTTCGCGAGTCTGCAGACTCATATAAAAAGGCGCTCAGTCAAAACCCTGAGAATCTAACCGCACATAGAAATTTGGGCATGGTTTTGGTCAAGATGGGTGATTACAAGGGCGCTGTCCGACACCTCGAGAAAGCTATGACTAAGTTCGAGAAGGACTTCGATGCAAATTACTATCTTGGCGAGGGATATCGTGCTCAAGACAAATATGCCGAGGCTATTTTTAGATACAAAAAAGCCTTGAAAATACGTGAAGGTGACATCCGAGCACTTAAGCCTCTCTCGTGGAGCTATTTTAAGATTCGGTACTATAGTGAGGCTCTCGCCATTGCTCGCGAGCTGCAAAAGATCGCTCCGGATGATGATCAAAGTGGGATCATTGCTGCACGCACCCTACTGAAATTAAAGCGGCCCAAGGAGGCATTGGCCACAGTTTCAACTGCGAAAAAGCAAATTGCAGCTGCGTCTAGACCTTATTACAACAGCGTTGAGGGCGACATTCTCTACGAGTTAAACGACTATGAGGGTGCGGCGCGAGCATATCGTGAGGCCCTAAAAGAGCAGCCACTGCTTGCAGGAGCACTCCTTGGTCTAGGGCGTTACTCTCTAGATCACGGTAAGAATCAACAGGCGATAACCTATCTGGAGCGTGCCGTCCGTCTGCGACCAAGGCTCACGGAAGGTCATTACCTACTCGGAAAGACGTACGAAAATATCGATCACGATAAGTCGCTCAAGTACTACAAATACTTTCGGCGACAGGCGGCAGCGGATCCGGAATTTATTGCTCGATTGAATGAAGTCAAACAGCGAGTATCGGCGCTACAAACCAAGGCCAAATCGGTTCAGCGCTAAAGCAACTTCATCTCAGCTTTCTGATAGCTCAAGAGACTGCGTTTAGCTTCAAAAAGATTCTTGTATGACTCATAGCGAATTCGGAGGCGCTCGGATTCGCCTCTGGCGTTGACCAGCTTTTCCAGGAATTCAAGATACTCAGGGTCCGTTTCTGTAAGCCTCTTGAGCTTGACCTCGCTGAGATCGCCAGAGTCCAGTCTGATAGCAATCTTGGCACGAACAGAGGGTTTAATAAGCTCAAGGCGCTCTGCCTCACGCTTAGCATTGGCATATTCGAGGCCAATCTTATTCGCGAGATGAACGATATCTTCAAGGCCAAGCTTGTCGCCTGAAACGTTTGCATCCTGCCGCAGATTTTTATCCTCTCGTTGCCCAACCATGGATACTCCACAACTTGAATCCGCTGGAGGATCCTCTAACTCACCGATCATTCTTATTATTTGCCAAGAGGAAAGTCTAAGTTTTTTTCCTAAAGTACCTAACCGAATCGACCGATGAGAAGTAGGGAAAGGCGGCCATGCTATTGACTGGCCGGCCAATTGAGGGAGAGAATATAAACATAATGAGGTTTGTTTTTGGCTTCGCGTCATCGGGCGTGAGGGAGGGGGCATGGGAGAGCGACAGCTAGAGCTGACGGTAAACGCACAAGAGTTTTTCCGTGAAAGAGTATCGGCAGTGGTTGCTAAGCAACAGGTAGATCTCGGCGATCACATCGAATTTTACGTGGTGAATTTACTGTGTGAGTTTATTGCCCCAAGTAAACTAGCAACCAGCTCGGGAGAGCTCGATGCTTTTGAGACCCCACTAGCAATGATGGTCAAGGAGGCCTTGGAAGCGCCCCCAGCGCACAGGGCAAGGATCTATAAATACCTCGGAGATAGTAGCCTCTACATGGCTGGGTTTTTTCAGGACTACTTCAACCGGAAAGCCTTTGACCTCAATTATTACATTTCACTCGGATCCTCTGCCTATACAAACGTAGCGAGCATCATGCGCGAACGTCATGGGGAAGTACATTTCTCCAGTATGTATGAAGACTTAGCAGGTAAGTTCGGTGATTTGGTTGAAGTAGTGGCCGAGGTGTCAGAAACCCCCGGGGCCGCCAAGCCTTTAGATATATTGGCGGTTTATGATCGGTGGACAAGAAAAAATTCAGATCGTCTTTTAAGGATGCTGCGTGAGGTAGGCATTACCCCCATCCAAACTCCATTTAGAGAACGTCAATGAGCGGTCAATCCGCGATTGGTCGTATTATTGACCACGTAGAGACCGAGTTGAGCAGTTTTTACGGATTCTCACCCCTGGTGCGCGCATCACACCATGTAGTTGCTGATGACTGGATGAAAGCCGCGATAGGAGGCGAGCTTTTAAGACTCGATCATCCAGCCGCAAGGGGAGCGGTTTATGTAACAACAGATTCCGGCAGTGATGAGCTGTACATAGGGATCCATCTTGCAGATGTGGTTTGTGATCGATTAGTAAATCAAAATCCAATACTAAACCTCACGGACACGAATCTCGATGAGTTCTGTGTTTTAGTGGAGGAAGTTAGCCATTTTCATTTAATCGCCAATCGGGTCATGATGGGGCGACCAGTGTCGAGACTTGAGCTTGAATTCCAGGCTGAGATTGACAAAGTAATCATGTCGGCAATCTTTCTCAAGAATCAGGTTGGCGATAGTCACCTACTACCCCTAGTGCGGAAGTTATTTGATCACAGTCGAATTATCGCCGAAGATCACGAATTATATTGGCAGGCCACAAAGCATGCAGCGCGGTTCTGGTATCAGCAAATTCATCGGACACAGCATTTGACTGAGGGCTTGCGGGTATTATTACGCCGTCGTTACGACGAGCTGATTCACGAAAAATTGCTCAATACAGCCTGATTCTAGTTTGCGTTGGAGTGGGATAGCATTTGTCTAATCTCCCAGGCTTGGTCGATGTGTCCGCTTTGGTCCAGTTCGTCTATGAAGGCTTTAAGTGCATCTTGATGTTCGCCTTGGCTGATTACTGCTCGTAAATCGTTGAAGGCGTAGTTCATTGCACCCTGATTTATATACAGCCGAGCTCGTTTTAATCGAGACTCCCAGTCCCAAGGCTCCAAAGCAATAGCCTGACTGTAGCGAAAAATTTTTTCGACCTCATCTGGTGCAGCACTGGCGGCCGAGGTCAGGCGATGATGCACTAGGTTGGTGTTCGTAGCCATATAAGCCCCAATTGAGACAAGAGCCGCAAAAGTTAAAATCAGTAGACAGCCCACACTCCGATTCACCTTGTGTAGGTTATTAGGGCGGAGGTTAATCATTGCTGCTGTCAAAAGGCATCCTGTGACAAGACCGCCTATATGAGCCGAGTTATCGATAAATGGAATGAGAAGACCTAGGCCTAGATTGATTAGTAGAGTCATCGCGTAAGCGCGATTTCTTGGTCGACGCCCAGTGAGCTGTTTGATGCGAGATCCGACTGTTCTTTCAAGCAGGAAACCCGCACCAAGAAGGCCAAATAGGGCGCTAGATGCACCCGCACTCATGTTAACGCTGAATGCTGCGCTGGCTAAATTCCCCCCAACTCCGGAAAGTAAATATACCAGCACAAACCAAGAGGCGCCGATCAACCGTTCGATCTGATAACCAACGATATAAAGAAAGTAACTATTAAATCCGAAATGAACGATGCCAACATGGAGAAACATGGGCGTTATTAGTCGCCAGTACTGCCCTTCAGCCAGTTTCACGGGATCCTTTGCTCCTAACCTGAGCAAGGTCTCCATGTCGGGAGAAAAGATGCTATCACTTAGCCCGCAAATTACACAAAACACGAGGAAGTTGATTAAAAGTATCCGTCCGGACCAAGTTCCAAACAGGTACTTTAGGCCTGTGGGCTGAGCTACCGCAGGCAGTATCGGACCATCTTCTATTGAATCCTGATCTACCAACTTCGCCTCTCATAATCGAAGACTGAATTACATGATGATGTAATCAGTGAGTGGACTATGCATTTCGAGGTATTTTGTAGCATTGAGGTCGCGCGGTCCTGCTCGATTTGAAAGCAACCAGACAGGTATGGGTCCTTGCGGATTAGAGACAAATATCACCATCTGGGCGACTTCAGCCGAGGCGTCAGTGCTGCTTAGGATCTCGGCGGAGAGGCGTAGTTTTTGCCCTGGTCTTACAGCGACGTGGACGTGATTGCTATGGAGCGTTAATTTATCGAACTTGCCCGTTGGGGTTACAGCGGTGAACTGAATACGAAATTCGTCATTATCGAGATGGTCTATAGATGTGATCAGGTAGTCTCCACCGACGCGTACAGCCTTCGCTTGGGTCTCGGCTAGTGCAGCTAGACTGTTAATCACCGAAGCAATCAAGCCTAAGAGGGCCATTTTTGCCAGTCTATGCTGATATTTCATCACTACCTCTAAAAACAGCTTTTGGGAGAGTCCTTAAGAACCCAGTCTTTGGAGCTGCCTGATGGGTTGTGACCGATCAGAAGCCCCAAAGATAAATGTACCAGCAACTAGTACATTTGCTCCAGCTGCTACGACCTCTGCCCCCGTTTTAGCGTTAATCCCGCCGTCTACTTCAATCAATACTGACTTATCTAGGCTCAGGGCTCGTAGGCTGTCGCTCACCCGTTTAATGCGCTCGACAGTTTGACGAATAAACTGCTGGCCCCCATATCCAGGGTTGACTGACATAAACATGATGCTATCGACGTCTTCGATTAGAGGTAGCACAGCCTCTACCGGAGTCCCAGGGTTGAGCGCCACTCCAGCCTTAGCACCCGCACTGCGAATCGCCTGCGTAAGTCTGTGGGCGTGGACAGCAGCCTCAACATGGAAAGTCACTCGATCTGCGCCAGCCTTAACGTAGTCCAGGGCCACCACATCTGGGTTACTGACCATGATGTGCACATCGAGGGGCAGAGTTGCGACCTTCTTCAAGGCCGCCACAAAGGGCAGTCCATAGGTTAGATTTGGAACAAAATGGCCATCCATCACATCTACATGGTGCCAGTCTGCTCCAGCTTTTTCGACGCTTCGAATCTCATCCCCGAAGCACATAGGGTCAGCTGCCAGTAGAGACGGTGAAACAATGACTTTTGTCATGTCGCCACCGGCCGTTTCATTTTTTTCTTAGCTAGCCCAGCCTTGAGTCGACTCATACGATCGATAAATACTATGCCGTCTATGTGGTCGATTTCATGTTGGATACAGACCGAGAGTAGACCTGTGGCGTGGACCTCAAAACTCTTGCCAAATTCGTCCTGAGCCGTCACCCACACCTCAGCGGCGCGATCGATGAATTCATATACCTCAGGGAAGCTAAGACACCCCTCTTGGTAGCGAAATTTACCGGCTTTTTTAGTGATCACCGGATTTACGAAGGTAAACTTTTTGTCATGCCACCATTCCTTTGGCTCGCACTGATCGTCCCCCTCTTCAGATTCTTCTCTGGTTACCCAGGGGATCTCCATGGTGATTACCCGACGCAAGTCACCGACCTGATTAGCGGCTAGTCCAATGCCGTGGGCGGCTTTCATCGTGTCGTGCATGTCTCTGACGAAAGAGCGCAAATTGTCATCAAAATTAGACACTTCGCTGGATCGTGTCTCTAAGACTTTAGCTGGCCATACGACGACATCCAACACTGCCACGGTGGACTTCCCTTCAGCGAATAATACGCGAATAATCTTGAGTCTGAATTCTTCTGGCTACCCAAGCGCCACAAGCGGCTGAGATGCTAGCACGACCGCTGTTAGCTGTCATTATAACCCTATTGATTCTTGCCTCTGGATGATTTTCTCCTGGGGCGGCCTCCAGTCGAATAGTGCTATTTTTGAGCCGGACTTTCGTGCCATACTTCGCATCCAAATATTTATGGAGATTTGTCATGTCAGAAAACACTGTTGCCATAAATGATGCGAATTTTGAGTCAACGGTTTTGAAATCCACCGTGCCCGTCCTAGTGGACTTTTGGGCTCCCTGGTGCGGCCCATGCGTTGCAATTGGTCCGGTTCTTGAGTCTTTGGCTCAGGAGTACAAAGGCAAGGTCACCGTGGCCAAGATGAATGTGGACGAGAATGCCAATGTGCCAGCGTCTTTAGGCGTCAGGTCTATACCATTCCTAGCCCTTTTTAAGGATGGCAAGCTTGTCGACAGCGTCGTTGGAGCGGTCCCTAAGACAAAATTGGTTGATCTTATCAAGAAAGCGCTCTGATATGGTGCGGTCTACCGCCTCTACAAGCGCTAAAGGCCGCCTGGAGCATCAGCTTTACGAGCAAAATTTGACCTTTGCGGGGGTTGATGAGGTTGGGCGGGGCTGCTTAGCGGGGCCCGTTCATGCCGGATGTGTGATCTTAGACTGGCTACGTTTGAGGAGCCTCTCTGCCTCAGACCTAGCTTTGATTCGGGACTCCAAGCAGCTCAGTGCAAAGCAGCGCGCTGCCATAGTCCCGGTGATCAAAAGCGTTTGTAAAACTTACGCCGTAGCCAGTGCTTCAGTGGCTGAAATTGACCAGTTGGGTATTTTACCTGCCTGTTTTCTGGCAATGCGTCGAGCCATTGTAGATTGTGGTCAGGTGGATATTGTCCTGGTTGACGGCAAGCTAAAGATTCCAGGTTATCAAGGCGATCAACAGGCCATAATAAAAGGCGATGCTCTGACCTTTTCGATCGCAGCGGCATCGATTTTAGCTAAGACTGCTCGAGACGAACTGATGCATCGGATGGCTGACATCTACCCTGGCTACGGTTTTGATGCTCATGTCGGTTACGGTACTAAGGCCCATATTGATAGTATCGGGACCCTAGGTATCTGCGACCTTCATAGGACTAGCTTTGCTCCCATACGGCGACACTCAGAAAGCTTCAAAATATCAGCAGGCAGCCCTGGCTGAAGAGCTCATTGCACTTGAACTTCGCCGGCAGGGCTGGATTATTCCATGGCGGAATTTTCGTCGGCGCGGGTTTGAGCTCGACATCGTCGCAACTAAACAGAAAACCTTAGTCGCGGTGGAGGTCAAGTTTCGCACGCAAAGACCTCGGACAATGGTCGAAATGCGGAACTTGCTTTCAGCGCGAAAGTTAAGAGCATTGGAACGAGGGGCGAAATACGCCTATGCCAAGCTCGGTAGTAAATACGACACGATCCGGATAGACCTTGCGGTGGTCTATCCGGATCAGTCCAAAAAGCTTGCAATTGACTATTATGTCAACGTGCTCGGCTAATTACTCAGCCGACTTTGATTGCTCGGCTTCAGGGGCAGGAGCTAGCTCAACCTTGGTTAGGTCTTCTTGAGCCTGGTCAGCACCCGGAACAGAAACGAGCTCTTTACGGCCGTGGAAGCGACTACGAATACGAGCGGCTTTACCAGCTAAGTCGCGCAAGTAGTAGAGACGGGCGCGGCGAACCACCCCGGATGCAACCACTTCGACCGAGTCGACGTAAGGTGAGTACAGCGGGAAGCAGCGCTCAACACCGACGCCATTAGCGCCGATCTTACGCACGGTAAAACTACCATCAGCGGTGCCTTTGCGCAGACGAATGACGATTCCTTCAAACTGCTGCAACCGGAATTTAGCTTTGTCCGCACCCTCTTGGATCTTATAGGCGATGCGAACGGTATCACCGGTACGGAAAGTGGGGTGCTTTTTGCGCTCACTGAAAACGCGCTGTTCAAATTGGCTAATCAGTTTGTTCTTCATCACTAAAACCTACAGCTTACGACTATGTTATGCCTATTCCAGGCAGACTGGAGCAGAGTTAGTACCGCGTCTTGCGCCCTGTGGTCAAGCCGCTTTCCGGTGTGACGTGTCAAGCGCGTCGCCTTCTAGCCTGTGACAGCTCAATATCAGTGTCCAATGCGGCCAAAAGTTCCATTTCAGCATCGGCAAAGACCAGCCCCAAGTCTTCGCGGTCTTCGGTTCGAATGAAGTCGCGCATCTTTGGTAGAAGGTTCTGCTCTTCTTGATCAAAGTGGACTGTCAGAGCTCGACCTAGGTGCTTCACCTTGTCTTCGAACGCGTCGGCGTCAAATGCCTGTTTGGAGGCGAAATTGACCATTGATTTCATCGCCTTGTCAATTGTCTTGGCATTGCCTTGAGAGGTCAGTATCAAGCCATCAGCAGCAGCAAATGAACCCGCCAGCTCGGGGTATAAAAAGTCTCTTTGAAGGGTAAGGTAGACCTGTGTAGATCGCACGAGGCACTCGAGATGAGTCACGCGATCCTTGCGGGCTTCTGCCTCGACGACTCGCTGGTAAATTCCGCGAATCGAATCATGCTGGGTCTTTAGGTAGTGTAGGATATCCATCTGTCAGACTCTCCCTGTACCAAGTGTGCTAGGATGTCGGGGGGACCCCCTCGCTACAACGACTGCAACAATGTCTGAGTGCTTGCTCAGCGCCTACCCTTTAGTAGAAATAGACTGGCTAAGCAACCCTAGAATTTTGGGGGATTTGCCAACAAATAGGCTGCCGCCCCTCTACCTCCTAGGCGGATTCTTAATGGTTTTGTGATGAAAAAGACTTAAAATTAGCTACCAACAGTAGATGTTCCGAGCTAAGTTAACGATGAATATTGAAGTGTTGATTAAAAATAATGTCATTTCGTGGACTTAACTGATGAAGCAGGATGTTATTTCAAGGCTGCGTGAGACGATAAATGCCGGTGAGCCGATATCATTGGATACCGCTGCGGAGTTGTTTCAGAGTGCCGACGATCACACCCTAAGTGAGCTAGCAACGTTGGCTCGTGACAGACTTCATCCTGCGCACGAGGCCACATATGTAGTGATGGCAATCGTCAACTACACAAACGTCTGCGTCGCAAAGTGTGACTACTGCGCCTTCTACAGATTGCCACACCAGGAGGGTGGGTACCTACTCAACTACGATCAAGTTTGCGCGAAAATCGATGAGTTGGTTAGTCATGGGGGTACACTAGTTGGGTTTAACGGTGGCTTTCACCCGAAGCTGAAGCTGCAGGACTATGCCGAGCTGTTTGGGCGGATTCATGCCCGTTACGGTGATCATTTAAGCTTTTATGAGATGACAGTAGCTGAGTTTATGTTTAGCTGTAAGCTATCGAAGATCACCTATGAGGAAGGGGCCTCCGTTCTCAAAGGGGTAGGCACCAAGTGGGTAACCGGTGGCGGCGCTGAGATACTCGACGATCGCTTTCGTAGGAGACACAGTCCTGGCAAATACACGGTTGCTGACTATTACCGAGCACAAAAGGCAATTTTAGATGCAGGTCTTGGATCTACAGCCACTATGGTAATTGGATTCGATGAAACTCTTGAGGAGCGCCTCAGTCATCTGCATCAGCTACGCCAGTTTCAGGAGTCGACGGATCGGCGTCTGACAAGTTTTCTGTGCTGGACGTATAAGCCTTGGAACACAGAGCTTGGCGGGCAGGAAATAAGTAACCAGGAGTATCTGCGTTGGCTCGCTGTCGCGAGAATTTACCTGCATAACATCCGCCATATCCGCACGTCGGTCCTGACTAAGAACGAAGCGGCGCTTGAAGGGTTGAAATTCGGAGCAAACGACTTTGACATCCCGACTGAGGACGAGGTCACTCAGAAAGCTGGGGCAACCATAAGTTTAGAGTTCGAAAGAATTCTGACTGCAGCGCGGCGCGCAGGATACGAACCCAAGTTGCGACGGCCATTTGAGCCTGGTGGGCGATAGCCAAAAGTTAAATTCATCGGCAGCTGCATTGACAGCCAAACTTGGTTGTCGATACGATTTTAGTGACCGCCTTTAGAATTTTCGTCCCGACACAACTACACCAATACCGGCGATGACGACCGACCGGTGGGAGAGTGCGAGTAATGGCGCATGTGCTCCAGGCCCTCGTCTTTTGGCTCATTACTCCGGGCCTTGCGTGGGGTATCTCTTTTCATGAATATCACAACCAAGACGAAATTCGTTCTTACCTAGTCCATGTGGCAGCTGAGAACCCTCAGTTAGTGCGCTTTCAAAACCTTGGATACTCTGACGCTGGGCGTCCAATTGATTTGGTGACTTTAACGTCGGGAGACCCAGAGACTCTGCCAGCTATTTACATTAATGGGACACACCACGGTGACGAAAAGTCTAGCACTGAGGCAACTCTCGGAATCGTTGATTATCTTGTCAAACATAAGCATGAGGCTTTAGTTCGGGAACTTTTGGGGTCATATGTGCTGTATATCCAGCCGATGGTGAACCCGGACGGCCATGCAGTCAATACTAGGTTTGACGCTAATGGCGTTGACCCAAATCGCGACTACGCAATACCAGGTCGGACCGATGATGATGCTTTCAGAACCCCTATTATTCGCTTGGTGCGCGATCTGATGAGGCGAGTCAAATTTAGAGCCGCTTTGGCTCTTCACTCTGGTATGGAAGGCGTGCTGTGGGCTTGGGGGCACTCCTCCGAACGTCCCCCGGACGTCGATCAGTTCTTCACCATTGCTAGGCTCATGGCGCGGGCTATGGGGATCGAACATTACCGTCAATCGTTCGCTGATTACCCCTCTCAAGGTGAGTTCATAGATTACGCATATATGAATCACGGCACGTTGGCTTTGACTTTAGAGGTGTCGCGCATCCCCGCTCCTCCACCTAAGGAACTTGGTGGAGTAGTCAGGCGTGCAATTGCTGGAATGATGACGTTCATGCTCGCCGTCTCAGATTTGGATAGAGGATTCCTTACTATCACTCGCAACTCACCGTCTGCACAGGATATAATTCCGTGGGCTAGGGGTCTGCGGCAAGAACGTGAAAGCACCCATTGAACTTCGATTTCCAGCAAAAAATTGAGGAGAACTGATCGATGAATGACCTACTCAAGTGGTCTGCAAAAGTGGCCTCCACCGCGGTTTTTTGGGTTTTCGTGTTATCGATTCGGCAGGATGGGCGTCCACTTTTTTATCATGCTAATAATTTACTAGTTCAAAATACGATAGTCAGAACGGTGGACGAAGGTCTCACCGACGTATGGGGACGCTTGCGCCGCGCAGCAAAGGTGGCCTTTGCGAATAAGGCCCCCGACGAGGCAAAGGGTATTTAAGGTCTGCAGAAGCTCAGTAGATAGACCGTTTTTCCGCCGTGGTTGAATGGTCTTTGCTCGATATTGAAGCCCGATAATGACGAGCTAAAGCGATCTGCAACCGCAAGAGTCGGCGCTAGTATGAATCCTGCAATTCTTCCTTTTAAGGAAGTAATAAATGAAGCTAACCGTAGATAAAGCCTCGGAGTCTCGGGCCGATGACCCAACCTACCCCCATAGGGAGGGTTAAGTAGTATTAAGGTTGAGCTCTTTATGCGAGTGGAGCGACCGAGATCCATATCGAACATGTCTCCCGTGAGAGAAGTCACCTCTATATTAGTCAGTCCTAGAGCGTTAAGGGTGCTGTTAAACCCTTGGAAGTTGGTCTTAAGCTGGCTAACAGCTTCGATGTCAATGTCCACGGCGAGAACTGGTGGCACATGATACGGGGCAGCTTTGGCAATTGACCTTTGGCGTGCAAATCGCAAGCTTGCCGTTGGTGAGCAAATTAAAGCTTCGGCAGCTAGTGGTCCGAAGAATACCCATGGAGGGATAGAGCCAAAGGCCAGTGCTGCTTCAAACGCCAGTGTTCCAGACCCAGCAAATGGGACAAGGATTGAATCAAAGTTCTCAATTTCGTGGCGTTTTGCAAAGGTAAGTGCGGTGCGCAGAGCTGCAGCCGCGATATCCTCCTTAATAGGTGCGGATCCTCGTAAAACTTTCTTGTAGTTTCGCATATAAAGCGGGCGGCCACTTAAGCTAAGACCCAGAGTTAGCCGGTCATTTTGCAGGCGGACATCTAGCAACATGACTTCATTGTCGCGTTCAACGGGGAGGATGTCGTTGGCCTTCAAGACTTTTTCAACTAGGTCAGAAATCTTGCCCTCGTGAAAAATATGGCTGGCTCTTGCTTGAACGCGCAGACTAATTTTGCTGCCCTTATTGAAGATTAGCTCCCATTTAGTTCTCTCCAGGCTGTGTTTTAGCTCAGCCACAGATCCGCCGCGTCCGGTGCTAATAACCCAAATAACTTCTCTAACAGTGGTGACATGGGCAGCTAAAGACATCAGGTCCCGAAGACCTATCTGACTCAACTCTAGTCCCGACTCAGTGACCTCGAGTACTGGTTTGAATTGAGATTGAAGTAAGCCGGTGGCAAGAATCGCGGCCACTTCGTCAGCAGCAATGTCGATGAATCCCTTTGCAACGCGCAGCACAGCCTTCTGTGGTGCTCCGATAATTTGCTTTTTGACAATCTTAGACAGCTGATCTGGTTCAAGTTTGTCATGATTACTGGGTTCAGAGGACTTCGACATTTAGTCCCTCGGAGGCCACGGTAGCTGGAAGTATTCGTCCACCATGCAGAAGAAGAGCCTGCTCGACCTGCTCCCTTCTCTGACTGGGGGCTAGAACTGCCATTACTCCCCCGCCACCAGCGCCGCAAACTCGTGTTAATCGTGCTCCAGCCTCCAATGCCGCTCTGTCGAGTCTTTTAGTCTCAGTGGTTTCAATATTTGGCCATAATTTGACACGAAGCTGCCATTCTTCCCGAGAAAGTTTCACGAGATCGTCATAGCGTTGGTTGCGAGCAGCTTCGGCGCAGGCACTCGCACAGCTACCAATTGCATTGAAGGTAGAGAGTAGAGATCTGTCACCGTCAAAAAGTCGTTTGAATATTTCCCAATTGTTTATTGCCGAAGCCCTAGACTTGCCGCTGTAACAGAGTATGAGCTCGTCCGCCAACTGCGGCAGGTAACTCGGGGGCAAAGTATCAACAACAACCCTTCCGTATGGGTAGCTGATTAGATTTATGCGCCCCCTCAGGCCTCCCCAGTAGTCCTGAATCCCTGTCGGGGTATGGATCAGGCGCGCCTCGACGTCACCTACGAGTTGCACTAAATCTTGGTCAGTTGGGGTTCTCCACCCCTCGAGCAACTGACGAGCTCGCCAAAGGGCTCCCGCCACAGCGATCCCGAGGCAGGAAGATCCACCTAGGCCGGCACCAGCAGGTGATTCAGCAGATGTTTTAATGTGAACTGCCGGGAGTTCATGCCGCCAAATAGCCGAAACTAGCAGTGCAAGTAAAGGTAGCTCTTTGCTTTTTATAATCTCATTGAAGCTACCCGATACTTTTACGCCCTGATCTTGACTCTCTAAGGTGAACTGCTCGCCCTCAAGGCTTACAACCTCAGCGGTAGCCATCAGAGTTACCCCCACGTTGACCGTCGCTTTCTGGTCTAAAATATGTGGGATCGGCCAAATATCTAGGGTGCCGCCTGCTAGATCTATCCGAGTTGGTGTCTGTGCTCGCACTCTCACCATAGTGGGGTACTCCTTTTGCGGCCCTCTTAGATCGTATCTGGTATGATGAAAAATCGTATGCAGCCGTTATTAAACCGTTTTCCTTCACGTAGGGCAATCACCCATGCGTACCCCATCAATGTTCGCCGACCGCACATTGCGACTTTTCTACTGGAATGCTGATCCCCGTGTCCTTGATGCGGATCTTATGCAGCTCGAGAAGCTGCTAAAACGCTTGGGCGACATCAAGTTGACTAGTATTAAGAGCCTTGATCTCATTCCCAAGGATGGTTGTGATCTACTTATTATTGCTGCCCACAGCATACCAAAGAAGGAATTTCCCAAGTGGCTCATGGGTCTTAGGGCTCGGATTCACAGCAACGGTCGAATATGGGTTCCAGCCTTGATACTTGCGGATGTCGGCTTTGAGGTTTTGGCCGACATCCTTACGGACGTGACTGCTGAAAACTGGTATTTCGATATTCTGTTACCATCGCATGTGGAGTCGCTACCCATTCGAGTAGCCAATTTATTACGGATTCATGATCATCTACACGAGTTAAACCGGTATGAGCTTGCTATTGCCGAGGTTAGCAATCGGGTTAAAGATCTGGAGTCAGAGTTGCAGAAATTAAGGAAATTGAGTCAGACGACATGAGCTTTGCAGATCCCAAAACGCTATCACCGTCTGAATTAGTGGTTCAATACGTGCTGAGCCTCAGAGGCAATGCATTGTTTCTCCCCTATCAGGACTATGCAGTTATTGATGATTGGTTGGCTCATAGTCAGAATTTGGATGAGCTATTGCTGGCGCTATCGGACATCTTGCCCGGCTATTTTACTCAAAGTCGCAAGCCATCATTGGTAGGAGTGAAGTCACTAGTTTTGAATCGGTTAACCGCCCACCAAATGAGAGAAGTTTGAGAGGGTGTACTTTTGGACGTCACAGATCAGTTGAAAAAAATTGCAGATGGTCTCCGCGTTGATTCTATTGAACGGCACATTTTCCTGTGCATCGGGGAGGAGTGCTGTAGTGCCAATCAAGGAGCGGAGAGTTGGGAATATTTGAAAAGCCGCTTAAAAGAGCTGCAACTTTCGCCTGGTTCAGTCTTCAGGACTAAAGTCGGGTGTCTTCGAATATGTCGCTCGGGACCCATCGGATTAGTTTACCCGGATGGCGTTTGGTATCACTCATTGACACCAGCTAATCTAGAGCGCGTGCTACAGCATCACATTATCGGAGGCAATCCGGTGGATGAGCTGCGTTTTGCGGAGCACCCGATCGGTTGATGTCTTCAAATATCATCGTCTAGCGAATCAGCTATCATAAGCGACTGATCTTGCATGATCTCGCTCGCTGGATCAGGAATCCCGTAGCTCTCGTTCGCCCAGTCGACTATGTCCTCATTCTTGCAGCGATCGCTGCAGAATGGACGGGATTTATTCGAATTATCGTAATTAGTTAGACTGCCACACTTGGGGCACTTTATGGTCAAGCTACTTTTTACCAAGTTGTTCTTCATCTATTAGGACTCCAAAGAGCGCAGGCGCTCAGGCCATAGGCTGCGAGCTAGATCTTTTGCATGTCCGGAGGCAATAAGGTCAGCTAGGCATTTGCCTGCAAGGAATCCCCAGGAGAGCCCAGTGCCCATGTAGCCACATGCCACAAGCATTCTGCCGTTACCGTACATAGGACCAACAATAGGTAACTCGTCGCACGGCCGAATGTCCAGACCAGCGATACTTTCGGTTATTTGGGGTGCCTCTATGAAGCTAAAATTTGCTGTTAATTGGTCGAGCAGGTGCGCATTGATTTTGGGAATAACCGACGCAACTTTCGCCTCCATACCTTCAAGAGGTCGCAGGTACTTCGCCCCCCCAATGCGTGCTGATTTAGGGGTGTTGAAACCGCCCCAGACGTTACCATGGTTCCAGGTGAAGATTAGGTTGCGAAACTCCGCGGGCACGGCACGAGTAAACTCAATTTGGCACCATTGGTCGCCTGTAGTGACAATCGCCGGTGACAACTCAGGTAAGAGTCTAGATATGTCTGTGTGGCACGCTAGAACTACGATCTCGCATGTGTAGTGGCGGTTATCCTCTGCAATCAGTGTGACTGGGCCACGCCCATCAGATACAAGCTCTTTAATTTTAGGTAGTTGCGGCGTATTTGAAGAGTGCGCCTCGAGATTGGCAAGAAGTTCCGGCAATGCGACAACTGCGCCAAACTCCCCTTCGTCCTGGGCAGCCAACACTTTGGAGGTACTGCCAAGTGGTGGAGACTTCATTGCCACCTGGATGCCACAATCATTAATCTGCTTTATGGCTAACTTGGCCTCGCTAGTTTCGGGCAGGCTGGTTATCAATCGCAGTCGTCGTCCCATTGAGTGGCCGATAGAGTGCGAAGCACAGTAGCTCATTAGGCACTCGAAGGCGGTCGCACTGAAATGCCAAAGATCCTTGGCAACCCCTATTCCGTGACGGTGCGAGGTGCGGGTAATATTATCCATTGGGGTGCCAAATATTAGACCCGGAGTCGAGCTCGAGATGCGTGCAGTTCGTTCGTTCGCGCTAGCTATCGCGATAGACTGGACGCCAGCTTGTCGAAGGTGATAAACAGTAGATAGACCAGTGATTCCAGTGCCTAAAATGATAACATCGTATCTCTCACCATGCGGTGGCATCTTTGCTCCAAAGATCTGAGTTTAGACTGCCGGTGGGTATTTCCAATCTACCCAAATACTAGTGAAGATGGGACTATGAAAAAATTCAAAATCCGACATATCACTGCCATTTTTTTTACTTCAATAGCTCTCACCGCTGGCGCCAGCACCGCGGCGGTTGCGGGCACAGTTCATATCGTAGGGTGGCCTGCTCCCAATTTGAGTGGTGAAACCCCAACGATTGAGCTTGGAGACGACCCAATCTACGGGCGGCAAATGTGTCCTCCTCTGACTAGGCTCAATCTAGACGAGCGTAGGTCAGAGGATTTGCTGGTAAAAGGTGTGCGGCAAGAATCTGTTGGGGGCCAAACGGTTTGGACCTTTGATATACGTACCGGGCTATATTGGTGGCGTGGAGAGCAAGTAACATCAGATGACTTGGCTAAGTTCTTGCGAGCAGAGCTTGGTCCGGTGGTATCCATAAGGTCAGGACAAATTTGGGACGCAGGAAGCTTTGACGTCAATCCGTCCGGTCCACAAACAGTCAAAGTGCAGTTTAAACAGAAGCCCGCATTTGGCCCCTACATTTTGAATGGGGTGCCGTTTTTCCGTCCTATTGCAGCTGGTGCCGAGGGTTTTAAGTACGAATGTGTCGGACTCTATCGTCCCCAAGCAGCAGCTTGGGGAGTGGCGTTAGCTCCAACTCCTGGATATAAATCGCAGCGCGCAATGCCAGAGTTGGCAATTTATGCTTCTGGTCAGGTCCCCACTGCTAAGCCTTCAAATGCCTTCTACGTGCGGTTTGCAGGAGCCGTCAATAGTTCGCCAGCTGTACGCCCACCAGACGCTAGTTATAGTTGTGCTCACACATTGGAACTTCCCAATCTCCTCATGATCGTATGGGACAAGCGTAGTTCACTGGGTGGTACGGCTGAATTTCGTAGGGCGATTAGCCAGTTGATGCCAAGATCAGCTTTAGCTAGTTCTGGAGCAGCTGCATTAGCCGAGATAGCGAATTCTCCAATCCCGAAAAACCATCCAGGATACGATGCGAAATTACCCCCTCAAGGGTTTGACCTAAGGGCCGCTTCAGCTGCCCTGAACAAGCTGGGGCTTAAGCGTGCATCGTCCACATCGCCAAGGCTTGATGAGCGCGGAGAACCAATAAAGCTTACTTTTCTCACGCAAAGTAATCAGGCAGGTCTGGCAGAAAAGGTCATTTTGGACTCCCTATCGGCCGTTGGGATTGCTGTTGATTTCAAGACTCAGATTGCAGCTGGAGAAAAAGTGGACGGTATGCTGGCAAATTTCGCTGTTGATTGGCCGCGCGTGAGTTACCTACCCTATTTCCATTCCGGGGCAAAACTGGAATGGCCAGTCCAGCCAGTGACTGACAAAAATCTCGATCGAGATCTAGAAAAGTATGCAGTTTCAATAACTTACCAGAAGCCTGATTGGAATCTAATGAGCGCAGTCCAGCGTGATTTCGCAGACTTGGAAGGGGTTACTGTACTATTGCAGCAAAAAGCCTGCATAGACAACCCGGCCAATTTCAAGTTAGCCAAGGGCAGTATCAGTCAGCGCAATCCTGACTGGTTCCGTCAGCTCCTTTTCTAGGGAGTAACGGCCAGCTGAAAGCTGGGCTCACGTCTAAGTCAGAAGGGACCCCAAAAGTGATCGTTTTGAAATCGGACGCCGAAATCATGGCCATGCGTGCCGCTGGTCAGTTGTCGGCAAATTTATTGGACTACCTTGAACCTTACGTTAAGGCAGGTATCACAACCTTAGAGCTTAACGACATTGCACATGAATATACGATCAAGCATGGTGGGATTCCCGCTCCACTCAACTACAAGGGATTCCCGAAATCTATTTGCACCTCTGTCAACGAGGTTGTCTGCCATGGTATACCAAACGCAAAGCAGAAGTTGCGGGATGGTGACATTATTAATATCGATGTTACATCGATAGTCGACGGCTTTTATGGCGATACATCCAGGATGTTTTACGTTGGCAAGTCTGTCTCGGC
>Ga0078894_10000489_pt1 | contig 27659 bp, 23 predicted proteins | sample LauGreSu1BDMLBSD_2_FD_67506 | JGI IMG/M metagenome (GOLD analysis project Ga0078894, IMG submission 67506) | Freshwater lake microbial communities from Lake Michigan, USA - Su13.BD.MLB.SD (version 4) (version 4) | ecosystem: Environmental > Aquatic > Freshwater > Lake | place: Lake Michigan... | reverse complement strand
GGGGAGATACTCAAGCGGCCAACGAGGGCAGACTGTAAATCTGCTGACTACGTCTTCGCAGGTTCGAATCCTGCTCTCCCCACAAATTTCAAAAACTCCAACAATTCTGTTGGAGTTTTTTATTTATACAATATTTTAATTTTTATTTAATTTATTTTTGTTTTAATTCAGCTATTTTTGTGTGAAATTGAGTATAAAGTATTTTAAATGCACACGCCTAAATTCTTTTCATTTCTCTTATTTTTTCTTTTGTTTTTTTTATCAAAAACAAGAGCGCAATGTTTTTCAATTCAAAGCATTTTAGTTGATGCTTGTTCTCCTAACATACCGATTAATGAAGAGGGCTTTAATGAAATGGTGCGCTTTAAAGTTGGTACATCAGATATCAATATGAATACCAATCCATTAAATGTAAATTGGGCTAATGTTGCAAATCCTTGGCTTGGTTTAGTGCAAAATGCAACTACCGCTTCCAAGGTTTCAGAATTAAATGCGGCAATTACTGCTGCGGGTAATTGTGGTTTAATATTAGAGCCAACGGGAGGTATATTGCCAGCAAATGCAGAAGTCATTTTAGTCACAAGTCAAAATATTAATACATCTTTTAACTCTTTTGCTGCGCTCACTGGAACCATCTATATGATTTTTCAAAATAATCCAAGCACTACAGGAGGTAATTTTGCTAATTGGAATGTAGTTGCTGGACTTAGAACCCTAACCATGTCTTTTGGTACGTGCATGCAATCAGTATCCTACGAAAGAAGTCTCTTAATTAATATTTTTGGATTGTATGGTGGTTTACCAACCGATAATGATGGTGCAACTGTTAATTATTCTTCAACCGGTGTTCCTACCTATATCAATAATGGATGCTTAGCGCCTATTCCACCATTTTTAGTAAATGCTGGACCATCACAAACGGCATGTAAAGGAAGTACAATAAGTTTATCTGGAACAGCCCAAGGTCAACAAAGCGTTTCTTGGTCTGCACCAAGTGGTACTTTTTCAAATCCAACTAGTTTAAGTACTAGCTATACCATAGATCCTGCATCTGTAGGCAGTTCAATAACGTTAACATTAACCATTACCAATAGTTGTAATGCAATAAAAACTGCATCAGTGGTAATCAATTTTACCACTATAAACACGCCAACTGTTTCAACTCCTATTTCATATTGTCCAAATGTTACTGCAACTCAATTAGTAGCTACTGCGTCTCTTGGAGGAACATTAAATTGGTATGGAACTAATGCAACTGGAGGGGTAGCAACTTCTACTGCGCCTACACCTTCTACTACTACATTGGGAAATACTTCCTATTATGTAAGTCAGACTATAGGAGGTTGTGAAAGTGATCGTATTCCCATAGTTGTGGAGGTTGTAAATTCGGGTTTACCCCTAAATTTAAATTGTGTAGCTGCCAATTCTACTCAAACTTCTCTATATTTTCAATTTGACAATGTAGGCCAAACAAATTATTCTTATTCGTATTCAATTGATGGTGGTCCACTCATTAGCGGGACTTGGGTTGCCCCAAATTTTTATATTGTAAACGGGTTATCACTAGGACAATCAGTTACATTTAATTTAACGGCAAATGGGGTAACTTGCATTGGATCTGAAAGTGCTACATGTACTACAGCAGCATGTTCTTCAGTAATAATTCCAAATTTTGCCACTATTCCACCTTTATGCTTCAATAGTTCAGCGCCATTACTATCAATAACATCGCCTAATGGCATTTCAGGAACATGGTCTCCCCCTGTGATTAATTCTACTACAATTGGTGATACTCAGTATGTGTTTACGCCAGATCCAATTGCATTTCCTTGTGCAACCCAGCAAACGCTTACGATAACTGTGAATTCAACTCCATCGGTTACGGTTAATAGTCCTTCAGTTTGTCAAGGTGCAACTGCAACCGTTACAGCTACACCAGTAATTTTGGGTTCCTATTCCTATTCATGGAATGTTCCTTCCGGTGTAATTAATCCAGGGAATACGACTTCTTTTAGCACTAATGTAGCAGGAAATTATAGTGTTATTATTACCAATACAGTATCTGGTTGCACAAGTACGAGCGCTTCAGGGGCAGTGACTGTATTTCAAGTTCCAAGTGTTACTGTAAATAGCAGTCCAGGTTTGCAAGGAACAACAGTACTAGTAACTGCAGTTCCATCTAGTAATGGATCTTTTACTTATACTTGGAATGTACCAAGTGGTGTTTTAAATCCGGGAAATGTATCTTCATTTAGTACTTCTACTTCGGGAATTTATAGTGTTATAATTACAGATAATCTAACGGGTTGCGTAAGCACTAGTAGTCAAACTATTGTGGATATCAATAATGTGATCTTGATTGATTACCCACATTATTTTACTCCAAACGGAGATGGTATTCATGATTATTGGAATATTAAAGGTTTTGAGAATGACTTTACTGCAAAAATTTATATTTTCGATCGTTACGGAAAATTGATTAAACAAATCACGCCCCAAAGCCAAGGGTGGGATGGCACTTGCAACGGAATGCTAATGCCATCAACAGATTATTGGTTTACTGTAGATTATACCGAAGCTGCAGCATACAAACAATTTAAAGCACATTTCGCACTGAAGCGATAAAAAAAAGTGCTAGAAAATTCTAACACTTTTTTGTTTTTGGAGTACTATCTATTACTCTAAAATAAAACTCACTGAAACATTTGCAACTACTTCAATTTCTCCAGCAGCAAGAGTTTCTTTTTGCGGTGTATTTCCTGGTAATCCTGAATCTGCCATAGCAATTTTAAACATCGGCTGCGGAAAATAAGCTTGCGTTGTATCACTAATTGTAAGGGCTTTGCCAATTTTTTGATTCAAAACAACAACATAATCTTCTGCTTTATGCTTAGCATCTTTCATGGCTAATTTTCTAGCTTCCGATTTATATTCTTCCAATTTAGAAGACTTAAACTCAATATTATTAATGTTGTTGATTCCGTTGTCAATAAGTCCCATTGTTAAACCATCATATTTTGATAGTTCTTTTAAGATAATGGTAACCGATTGTGAAGCACGATAATTGTATTTCTTTTTTTCGTAATCATAATTTCGGTTTAAACTAACATCTGTTGTTTTAAAATCAGAAGATGGGATTCCAAATTCCTTAATGAATTTAAGAACTTTGTCAACAGTCTCATCGTTTAATCTTTTTACTTCCGCAGCATCTTTTCCTGTGTTTTCAACTCCAAAGTTAATGCTAACTTGATCTGGTTTGACACTAATTTTTCCTTCGCCAGAAACTGAAACTTGTGGAATTTGTGCTTTTTCTTGAGCCTGCATTACAATGGTAAACAATGCAAATGCAATTACGATAACTTTTTTCATAATTATTTGTTTTTTAGATTTACTACAGGTTCAAAAGTTGTGCCAATTATAATTTTCCTTGTTTGGCCATCACCGCCATAATTATTATAGGTACTAATAATACTACAACCATGAAAAAGTTATCTTGAAGAATTAAAGGAAGAATTAGAATCGAAAAAAGATATCCCCCAATGGCTCCACCAAAGTGGGCCGTATGACCAATGTTATCACTCTTTGCTTTCATTCCATAAATAGAATACAATAAATAACCAATACCAAAAAGATAGGCTGGTATTGGAATTGGAATAAAAAACAGAAAAATTTGTAAGGTTGGGTCTAATAAAATAGCTGAATAAATAATTCCGGTTACAGCTCCCGAAGCTCCAATTGCACTGTAATTCGTATCATTATTATGAATATAAAGCGTTAACATATTTCCAAATAGTAAACTCGCAAAATAAATTAGCAAGAATGCATAATTACCCAAATCACCATAAACTACTGGAGCAAAAAAATACAAACTCAGCATATTAAAAGCTAAGTGGGCAATATCGGCATGAAGAAATCCAGAGGAAAGCATCCGAATTTGATCCCCTTTTTTTATGCTGCCAATATGGAATTGGTATTTGCTAAAAAAATAGGAATCCTCAAATCCTTTGAAACTTATTATTACAGTTGCTGCAATTAAAATAATTAGAAAAATAGATGCATTCATATTTTTGTTTTAGGTAAAAATAAGAATAGTTTGTTAGGTTTTGAATATATAAACTCTTAAAAATTAACTTAAAATGTATATTTGCATAAAATTAATGAAATGCAGTTTTTATTATTTCTTATTGTATATCCTTTGTTGTGGCTAATTTCAATCTTGCCATTCCCGATTTTGTATTTATTGTCGGATGGGGTATATGTTATTGTTTATCATGTTGTTGGTTACCGAAAAAGAACAGTTAGACAAAATATTGCTATTGCATTTCCAAATTTATCAACTGCAGAACGCCTAGAAATTGAAAAAAAATCATACCAACATTTGTGTGATATGTTTATGGAAATGGCTAAAACAATGACAATTTCTAGGAAAGAAATTGACAAACGATTTGTTTTTACCAATATGCAAACGTATTTGGATCTAGAGAAAAAAGGTAAAAGTATTGCATTGTTAATGGCACATTATGCTAGTTATGAATGGTCTGTTTCGATAAATTATCATTCTGGTTTTCATGGGTTTGCAATTTACAAGAAGCTTGCTAATAAATATTTAGATAAACTAGTTCAAGATATACGATCTAAATTTAAAGCCGAATTAATTTCAACTAAAGAAATTAGAACTGTCATCGAACAGAATAAAATGAATAACATTTTAGGTTTGTATGGTTTTATTAGTGATCAAACTCCAAGAAAATCAAATGCGTTGCATTGGTATAAATTCCTAGGAGTTGAAACTCCTATTCATGTTGGCGCTGAAGATTTGGCAAAAAAATACGATATGAATGTGGTGTATTTAAAAGTTCGAAAAGTAAAAAGAGGATACTATGAAGCTACTTTAGAAGTGCTTTCTGAAGATGTGTCATCTGTTCCAAATTATGAAATTTCGGAGGCATTTATTCGAAAAGTAGAACAACAAATTCAAGATGCACCTGAGTTTTATTTGTGGACACACAAGCGTTGGAAGTATCAAAAAAATAATTAATGATAAAAAAAACCAAAACTAATTGTTTTGGTTTTTTTATTTGAGTTCCACTATTAATTGTACATTTTCTTTCGCATTTCTTGAATTTTATCATCATCCAGATATTCATCAAATGTCATATAACGATCAATAACCCCATTCGGTGTAATTTCAAGAATTCTATTTGCAACCGTTTGAGCAAATTCATGGTCATGAGTTGTAAACAATACCGATCCTTTAAAGTTTTTTAAAGAATTATTGAAAGCGGTAATCGATTCAAGATCCAAGTGGTTGGTTGGTTCATCAAGCATTAATACATTCGCGCGAATCATCATCATTCGAGATAGCATGCAACGTACTTTTTCCCCTCCAGATAATACCGAACATTTTTTTAATGCTTCTTCTCCAGAAAAAATCATTTTACCTAAGAAACCACGCACATATACTTCATCTCGCTCTTCTTCGGTTTTCACAAATTGACGCAACCAATCTACCAGATTTAAATCGCTTTTAAAGAATTCACTATTATCGTTAGGCAAATAAGATTGATTGGTTGTAATTCCCCATTCGTATGTACCTGCATCTGCTTTTAGGTTACCATTTAAGATTTCATAAAAGGCAGTGGTTGCACGAGAGTCTTTTGAAAAAACTACAACTTTATCACCTTTAGCCATATTTAAATCTACATTGCTAAACAACACTTCACCGTCAATGCTTGCAGCCAATCCTTGAACATGTAAAATTTGATCTCCAGCTTCTCTTTCAGTTTCAAAAATAATAGCTGGGTATCTACGGCTAGAAGGTTTAATTTCATCTAAATTTAATTTGTCAATCATTTTTTTACGAGAAGTAGCCTGCTTTGATTTAGCCACATTCGCACTAAATCGACGAATAAATTCTTCCAATTCGGCTTTCTTCTCTTCTGCTTTTTTGTTTTGTTGTGCTCTTTGTTTAGCAGCTAATTGACTTGATTCATACCAAAATGTATAATTTCCAGAATAGTGATTGATTTTTGAAAAATCAATATCAGAAATATGTGTACAAACCGAATCTAAAAAGTGTCTGTCGTGCGAAACTACAATTACCGTATTGTCATAATTAGCTAAGAAATTTTCAAGCCAAGTGATGGTTTCAAAATCCAAGTCGTTGGTAGGCTCATCCATGATCAATACATCTGGATTTCCAAATAAAGCCTGTGCTAATAAGACTCTTACTTTTAATTTACCCTCCATTTCACTCATTAAAGTGTAATGCGAATCGGCATTAATACCTAAATTAGAAAGCATTGCAGCGGCATCAGAATCGGCATTCCAACCATTCATTTCTTCAAATTGCACTTGCAATTCTCCAATTCTGTTCGCATTTTCATCACTATAATCTGCATATAAAGCATCCATTTCTGTTTTAACAGCATACAATACTTTGTTACCCATAAGCACGGTTTCTAAAACGGTGTGCTCATCAAACATGTTGTGATTTTGATTCAAAACCGACATTCTTTTTCCAGGTTCCAAAATCACTCTTCCAGAAGTTGGTTCTATTTCACCAGCTAGAATTTTTAAAAATGTTGATTTTCCGGCGCCATTTGCACCAATTACTCCATAACAATTGCCTTGAACAAAAGAGGTGTTTACCTCGTCAAATAATATTCTTTTTCCAAATTGAACAGATAAATTAGATACGGTAAGCATAAATATTGAGTGTTAAAATTTGCTGCAAAAGTAATAAATTGCTTTCGACTTTAGTGGGTAATTTGAGTATTTTTTAGACGGGTTGAAAAGACATAATTATTTTTGACATTCTTTCTTAAGTGCTAGTTCTAGTCCTTTGTAATCCAATAGAACTTTTGCAATTTGACCTTTCTTGTTTAAGATAAAATGGGTAGGAAATGCATTCAAATGAAGTGTTTCATTCATGTACTTTTTCATATTTGGAACCACCAAATAGGATAGCGGCTTTTTTGAAAGAAATTTAGTTAATTGCTCAGGAGAATCTTCTGCTAAGCTGATAAATAAAATATCATTTCGGTCTTTGTATTGCGCAACTAATTTGTTTACATAGGGAAATTCTTTAATACACAACGGACAATGAATGTACCAACATTTTATGACTACAATTTTATCTTTGAAGCTTTCGTTGGTGATGGTTTTTCCGTTTAGGTCTTTAAAATTAAATTCTGGAAACAAAGTTCCTTCCATTTTAAAGTGCTCCAATTCTTCAATTGCTTTTTCGGTGATACTTGCTCTAATGCTGGTATCGGAATTGGTATTTATTCGAATTAATCTATAATTGTTTATTGTTTTTTCTATAAACGGAATGTATTCGCCTTTAGTAAGTTGCGTTAAGAAATCTTCCTTTGTGATTTGATTGTTATTTTCATCCAATGGGTTAAAATCACTAGAAAGGATGATGTTGGCATCATAGTAATTGATCCAATTGGTATAGCTGGATTGAATTGAATTTGAATCCGCAGTCGTTAATGCTTTTTTTTGTTGCCCAAATGTAGAGCTCCAAATGAAAAAATATAGGAATAAGATTATTTTTTGCATTTGGTAAAAATAATAATTATTTCTCATAAAAAATTTGAATAAAATTAGCAACCTTTGCCAAATGTTAGAGGTACAAAGTGTTTATTTTTCGTATCAAAAGGAGATTACAATTTCCAATTGCAGTTTTACTTTACAAAAAGGTAAAACAGCTGCAATTATTGGTGAAAGTGGTTGCGGAAAAAGTACGTTATTGAAATTGATTTATGGATTATACGACTTGGATTTAGGTGCTATTAATTGGAATGCAATACCAGTTTTAGGTCCAAAATTCAATCTGATTCCGGGTATGGATTCTATGAAATACCTTGCCCAAGATTTTGATTTGATGCCCTACATTACTGTTGCCGAAAATGTTGGCAAGTACCTTTCCAATATTTATCCAGAAGTAAAAAATGCTCGAATTAACGAGTTGCTAGAGATTGTTGAGATGCAAGATTTTGCATCTGTAAAAGCAAAAAATTTAAGTGGCGGACAGATGCAAAGAGTAGCTATAGCGCGAGTTTTAGCTTTAGAACCTGAATTGCTTTTGCTTGATGAGCCCTTTAGTCATATTGATAATTTCAGGAAAAATAGTTTACGCCGAAGGCTTTTTACTTATTTGAAAAAGAAAGAAATAACTTGCATAGTTGCCACGCATGATAGCACCGATGTCCTCTCTTTTGCCGACGAAGTTTTGGTTGTGAAAAAGGGTGAAATTATTGAGAGAGGAACGCCAGAATTTTTGTATCAGCATCCAAAAAATCATTACGTAGCTTCCTTGTTTGGTGATGTGAACGAAATTGAAATCGAGGGAACTATGCAACTAATATATCCTCATGAGTTAGTAGTGGTTGCAAAATCTTCATTACAAGTAGAAGTTGTTAATTCGTTTTATAGAGGTAATATTTTTTTGATTGAAGCACATTATGAAAAAGGAAATGTGTTCTTTGAAAGTGCTGTTGGTTACCCTGCAGGAACGAGTTTTTTTTTAGAACGTAAATTAGTTTCCGTTACTTAAAAATTCAACCAATTGCTTTACTGCAATCCCTCGATGGCTTATTCCAGATTTTTCTTCCATCGATAATTCGGCAAAAGTTTGGGTCATTCCATCCGCTACAAAAATAGGATCGTAACCAAATCCATTTGTTCCAATTCTTTCCTCGATAATTTTTCCGTTTATGATTCCAGTGAAAAGTGTTTGTTTTCCGTTGTAATTTAAGCAAATTACGGTCTTGAAATTGGCTTTTCTGTTGGATTGCTTTTCTAAGTTTAAAAGCAATTTATCTATGTTTTTCGAATCGTCTTTTGGTTCTCCAGCATATCGGGCAGAGTATACACCTGGTGCGCCGTTTAATGCATCTACCTCAAGGCCTGAGTCATCAGCAAAACAATTTAGTCCATATTTATTGGTGATATAATTCGCTTTTAATATGGCGTTTCCTTCAATTGTCTCTGCCGTTTCCGGAATATCTTCGGTACAGCCAATATCTTTTAGGCTAACAATTTGAATGTACTCAGGAACTAATTGCTGAATTTCTTTAATCTTATTTGCATTATTGGAAGCAAAAACTAATTTCATTATTTAAAAATTTAATTTAAATTAATTATTAAACAAAAATAGAATATTTTAATGCTATAAATCATAAACAAATTATTAGAATGTTTAAAAGTTGTTTAAAGATTAGTGTTAAATAATTCAATAAAAAAATTAATTTATTCCTATTTTTGCATCGTTTTTAACAACATAATTATCATGGTAAAAGATTTATTTGAAAGAATACAAAACAATAAAGGACCTCTTGGAAAATGGGCTTCTCAAGCCGAAGGATATTTTGTATTTCCTAAATTAGAAGGTGAATTAGGTCCTAGAATGCAATTTCAAGGTAAAAATATATTAAATTGGAGTTTGAACGACTATTTAGGTCTTGCAAATCATCCGGAAGTTAGAAAAGCAGATACTGAAGCTGCCATTGCTTATGGAGCAGCTTATCCAATGGGAGCTCGTATGATGAGCGGTCATACCAAATACCACGAACAATTAGAGAATGAATTGGCAGCTTTTGTAATGAAAGAATCGGCTTATTTATTAAACTTTGGTTACCAAGGAATTATGTCAACTATTGACGCTTTGGTTACTAAAAACGATGTAATTGTTTATGATGTAGACGCACATGCATGTATTATTGATGGGGTTCGTTTACACATGGGTAAACGTTTTACCTATCGTCATAACGACATTGAAAGCATGGAGAAGAACTTACAACGTGCAACCAAACTTGCAGAAGAAACTGGAGGTGGAATTCTATTTATTACCGAAGGTGTTTTTGGAATGCGTGGACAACAAGGTAAGTTGAAAGAAGTGGTTGAAATGAAGAAAAAATACAATTTCCGATTGTTAGTTGATGATGCTCATGGATTTGGAACTCTAGGTAAAACAGGAGCTGGAGCAGGTGAAGAGCAAGGTTGTCAAGACGGAATTGATATTTACTTTTCTACTTTTGCTAAATCAATGGCAAATATTGGTGCTTTTGTGGCTGGTGATAAAGATGTAATTGATTATTTGAAATACAATTTGCGTTCACAAATGTTTGCAAAAGCGTTGCCAATGATTCAAACTATTGGTTCGTTAAAAAGATTGGAATTATTGAGAAACTCCTCTGATATTAAAGATAAACTATGGGTTAATGTAAATGCATTGCAAAATGGTTTAAAAGAAAGAGGATTCAACATTGGTGATACCAATACTTGTATTACCCCAGTTTACTTAGAAGGTTCTATTCCTGAAGCCATGATTATGGTGAATGATTTAAGAGAAAACTACGGAATTTTCCTTTCAATTGTAGTATATCCAGTTATTCCTAAAGGAATAATTTTATTGAGAATGATTCCTACTGCTTCACATACTCTAGAAGATATTAATGAAACATTGTCTGCATTTGAAGCAATTCGTGAAAAATTAGTAAACGGAACTTATGCTAAAATTGCTGAAGCAAGTGTTCAAAATGTAGAATAATATTTTAAAACTTCTATAATAAAAAATCCATTCAAATTGAATGGATTTTTTATTTATAAATCTTTGCGATAGGTCCTTCTTCTTCTAAAAGTAACTGGATCAAAGTGTTTCCAAAGTTGATGAATGGCGATATTATCCTCAAGTTCCGGTGTTCTGATGCAATTTAGTATTCCTTTTTTGGTAAAAGTGTGGTAATTTTCTTCAAATAGTATAGCCGTTACGCCCTTGCTTTGGTATTCGGGGGCAACTCCAATTAGATAAAACAATACATCCTTAGACTCTTTTTTTGCTTTAAGCAAATGGTAAAATCCAAACGGAAACAATTTGCCTTTGGCTTTTTGCAATGCTTCAGAAAAACTAGGCATTACTATGCTAAAGGCTACCATTTCATCGTCTTTATTTATCACAAATTTGATGTATTCGGGATTGATAAAGCTGATGTATTTTTTCTTGAAATATTCTTTTTGAACATCGGTTATGGCTACAAATGACGATAAACTTGCATACGATTTATTGAATAAATCAAACATTTTATCTACATGAGGCATAATGTCTTTTGTCTTTGTAAAATTCAATTCTCTTAATTGATAGCGCTTTTTTATTAGCGGAACAATTTTTTCAAAGTGTTCGGGTTTTACATTGGCAAAAGGAAATTTATTTTCTAGATATTCTTTTTCCTTTACATAGCCTAATTGTTCTAAATGCTCTTTATAATAAGGATGATTGTACCAAGTGATCATGGATCCAATTTCATCGTAACCTTCTGTAATTACTCCTACTTTATCTAAATTGGAAAATCCCATTGGACCTTCCATATATTCTAAATTATTTTTTTGGCCAAGTTCTTTTACTTTTTCCAATAAGGCACTAGTAACTTCAATATCATCTATTACATCCCACCATCCAAAACGAACTTTCTTTTTTTCTTGGTTATTTACTTCGTCCCAGTTTATAATTGCGGCAATTCGGCCAACTATTTTATTGTTTTTATATGCTAAATAAAAGTAGGCTTCTGCATTTTCAAAGGCCGGATTTTTGGTTTTGTCAAAGCCTTCTAATTCATCCTGAATTAAGGGCGGAACCCAATACGGATGGTCTTTGTATAGCGAAAAAGGAAATGTAACATATTCCTTTAATAATGCTTTAGTATTGGCTTCTATAACAGTTATCATTTTGTAATAAGATTTTAAGTGTTAAATAGCATCTTTTCTTTTCTTGCTTTTTCCTTTGTTTTTGGATTTTTTGCCTTTCTCTTTCTTTTCCTCTTTGTTTGGTTTGCGGTATAAAACTTCATCATAATTACCATCAAATCTCCATGATGCTCCTATTCCTGCATAAAATATATTTGGGGTAGTTTTATAGTTTCTACTTACTGAGGCGTCTATTTGAAAATTGCTTCCAAGTAAATAAGCGGCACCACCAGTAAAAAAACCATCCGAATAGTATTCGTTATTAAGGCCTCTGTTTTCTATAAATCCGCTCCAATGATCATTAAATCCTTTTGTTAAAGTGATAACATAACCTAAAGTTTGCATTGAAGTTCCATATTGATCCATGAAAACATTAGTTACAAATACCCATGATTTTGGTAGAACATTTTGAGTAATTACCATTGCTTTTGGTCCAAATACTCCAATGGTATTCGAAGTTCTTGTAAATAATTCTCTATTGGTATTAATATTGAAACCTGCATAGGCAGCAACCGATGGGATTAATTGACGCCATTCATATTTATGATTGGCTTTCCAGCTTTTTACATCTATTTTCTTTTCATAATTTTTCATCGGATCATAAATCAAATATTTAAAACCAACGGTAGTTGTCTTTAATCCAGTTCTGTGAGTACTATATATATCTGTATTGTAGTAATCATTTTGATAATTTATATTAACAACGGCCTCTAATTGTTCTTTAAAAAAGCCATAACGAGTCGTTAAATCTATGCTGTATCCATTTGCAGTATACTCTAAAAGATCATGCTTTTCATTTATATAATTTAAACCCGATTCAACTTGAATCACTGTTTTTCCAACTGAAAATGCTGACATAGAATTTCCTGGGCGATTGGAATTAATTACATCCGTGTATTGCGCATAAGTGTTTGAACTAATTATATAAAAACTAAAAAAGATCAGGTGAATTAATTTCATAATATAAAATTTGTTTGAATAGTATTTTGAATTCCAAATGTACTATTTTTTATCATTATTTTAAGAGGAATTCCTAATTTAGATAAGCGGAATTTAGTATTTTTGACAAAATTTATAAAATTATGCAAGTAGCATCTTTAGGTGGTTTGATTAAAGATATTTTCATCATTTTGATTATTTATTATATAATCAAATTTGTTATGCGATTATTTTTGCCATTAATGGCGCGAAAGGTTGTTGAAAAAGCTAATGAACAGTTTCAACAACAATACCAACAAAACAATCATTCGCAAACACAAAATAAGCAAAATGAAAAGCCCAAGGAAACAAAAAATGTGGGTGAATATATTGATTACGAAGAAGTAGAGTAAAATAAAATCCACATTAAAATTAAATTATTTGTCACGATAATGAAGCAGATTCAAAAGTTATATCCCCATTTTTTAGCTGTATTTAGTTTTGTAGTAATTGCACTAATTTATTTTTTGCCAGTATTACAAGGAAAGAAAATATACCAATCGGATATTATTCAATATACCGCAATGGCCAAAGAGCAAAATGATTTTAGAGCTGTTGAACATGCCGAGCCGTATTGGACAAATTCAGCTTTCGGCGGAATGCCAACGTATCAAATGGGGGCAAATTATCCACACGATTACATCGGAAAATTAGATGATGCCCTTCGTTTTTTACCAAGACCTGCAGATTATTTGTTTTTATATTTTCTAGGTTTCTACGGATTAATGTTGGTTTTAAAAATTGATCCTTTAAAAGCCTTTTTTGGTGCGTTAGCCTTTGGTTTTTCTACCTACCTTATTGTGATTTTAGGAGTAGGTCACAATGCAAAAGCACATGCCATCGCCTACATGCCTCTGGTTGTAGCTGGAGTGATAATGGTATTTCGAAAAAAATATATTTATGGTGGATTGCTAACGATGTTAGCTGTAGCTTTAGAAATAAATGCCAATCATTTTCAAATGACTTATTATTTGTTGTTTTTATTATTGGTTTTAGGAATTTACTATGCCTACAAATTCTTAAAAAATAAAGAATACAAAGAATTAGGTCTAGTAGGAGGGACTTTTGCAGTTGCTTTAATCTTTGCCCTAGGAGCAAATGCAACCAATTTAATGGCTACCAAAGAGTATACGGATTATAGTATTCGTGGAAAAAGTGATTTGAAATTAACTCCAGAAGGGACTAAAAAAACAGAAACTACTTCATTAGATCGTAGTTATATTACCGAATACAGTTATGGGGTTGCCGAAAGTTTAAATCTAATAGCACCTCGACTATTTGGTGGTGGTAACGGCGAGAAATTGAGTGATGATTCTGCCGTATATGATTATATGTTAAAATACGGAGCTTCAGAAGAAGAAGCGCGTCAAATAACCGATTCGTACGCACCAACTTATTGGGGATCTCAACCTATTGTAGCGGCTCCTGCCTATATTGGTGCAGTGGTTTTCTTCCTGGCAGTTCTTGGATTGTATCACGACAAAAGAAAAATTAAATATGTTTTCTTGATTGGCGCTTTACTTTCGTTGGTACTTTCATGGGGAAAAAATTTCTCGGTAGTAACCGATTTTTGTATTGATTACCTACCTTTCTACGATAAGTTTAGAGCAGTTTCTTCAATTCAAGTAGTATTAGAATTGTGCTTTCCGGTATTGGCAATTATTGGTTTGCAATCTTATTTTTCTACAAATAAAGATAAGCAATGGGACAGCCTTTGGAAATCATCGGCTACCGTTTTAGGTTTGTTGGTATTGTTGTTTTTATGCCGAAGTTTATTTGATTTTTCCGGAGAATTAGACGGACAATTACGACAAATGTTTAGTCAAAGTCAGGATAAATCTTTTGGAATTGGATTTATTGATGCATTAAAAGCCGACAGAAAAACAATGTATGCAGCTGATTTATTGCGCTCTGGATTCTTCATTTCTCTTGTTGCTGCTGCTCTTTGGGCTTATTCAAAAAACAAACTAAGTTCTCAAAATGCCATCATTGTAGTCGGCTTATTAATGGTTTCCGATTTGTTTTTTGTTGATAAAAATTATGTAAGCAATAAAGATTTTGTTAGTGCGCACGAGGTAGATGTTCCATTTGAAGTAACCCCTACAGATGAACAAATTTTGCAGGACACAACCAGTTATAGAGTACTTGATATAGAAGGCTATTTAAATGCCAAAGCTTCCTATTTTCATAAATCTATTGGAGGATATTCGGCAGTGCGACCAAGAAGAATGCAGGAATTATTTGATTATCAAATTGCTAATAATAACAAGCGCGTTTTGGATATGTTGAATGTAAAGTATGTTATTCAAACCAATGAAAAAGGGGAGGAAGTTGCTAGTATGAACCCTGAAGCCAATGGAAATGCATGGTTTATAAAAGAGTTTAAAATGGTTTCCAATTCAGATGCTGAGATGAAAGCATTGGATAAATTAGATAATAAAAACGTTGCAGTAATTAATCAACAAGAGTTTAAAATTAAACCACAAATTTACAAGGTAGATTCAACTGCAACTATACAGTTAACCTATAACAAACCAAATCATTTAAAATATAGTTCAAACAATAAAAATGATGGATTTGCGGTCTTTTCAGAGATGTATTATAAAAATGGATGGAATGCTACTATTGATGGAAAAGAAGCCGAGGTTGTAAGAGTAGATTATGCTTTAAGAGGTTTGAATATTCCCGCAGGAAAACATACTGTTGAATTTAAATTTGAACCACAAGTAGTAAAAACAGGAAGTACTATTGCTTTAGTTAGTTCTATTGGAATAATGTTACTTTTAATTGGCGGGATTTACTTTGAGAGAAAAAAGAAAACGAATTAGATGCAACAACCTAAAAAACTACTAATCATCACTTATTATTGGCCACCAGCTGGCGGGCCAGGCGTACAACGATGGTTGAAGTTTGTTAAGTATTTACCTGATTTTGATATTCAGCCGATTGTATATGTTCCCGAAAATCCAACGTACCCAATTGTAGATGAAGGATTGCTAAATGAAGTTTCAGATAAAGCAATCATTCTTAAAAACAAAATTTTTGAACCCTATCAATTAGCGGGAATTTTTTCTAAGAAACAAACACAAAAAATAAGTTCCGGAATTATTCCTGCAGCCAAAAAACAGTCTGTTTTAGAAAAACTATTGCTTTGGGTACGCGGAAATCTATTCATTCCGGATGCACGAAAATATTGGGTAAAACCTTCGGTTACTTATTTGAAAAAATACATTCAAGAAAACAATATTGATACCATTGTAACTTCGGGGCCGCCACATTCTTTACATTTAATTGGTTTAAAATTAAAAGAAGAATTGGGCGTAAAATGGTTTGCCGATTTTAGAGATCCATGGACAACTATTGGTTATCATAAAGCCTTGAAATTGTCTTCCTATGCCTATAAAAAACACAAGTTTTTAGAAAGTAAAGTGCTCAATACCGCCGATTCTATTATTGTAACGAGTAAGACCACCAAATTGGAATTTCAAGCACTAACCCAAAAGCCAATTGAGGTTATTACTAATGGTTATGATATTGAAAATGTGCCCAAACAAACTTTAGACGAAAAGTTTACCATGGCGCATATTGGTTCCTTTTTATCCGATAGAAATCCCAAAGTATTATGGGAAGTTTTACAAGAATTAGTTATAGAAAATAATGCTTTTTCGGACAATTTTCAATTGAAATTAATCGGAAAAATAAGTCAGGAAATATTTGAAAGCTTATCCAATTATCAATTAGAAGCGTATTGCAATAATTTAGGTTATATTTCGCATACGGAAGCAATAGCGCACCAAAGAAAATCACAAGTTTTATTATTGATTGAAATTGATTCGGAAGATACCAAAAGTATCATTCCGGGAAAGTTGTTTGAATATATGGTTTCCGAAAGACCTATTGTAGCCATTGGTCCGAAAGATTCTGATTTTGCAGAAATAATTTCTTCAACAAATACCGGAGTTTTCTTTACCTATTCTGAAAAAGAACGTTTGAAAAAAACTATTCTTTCTTATTTTGAATTGTTTTTGGAAAAGAAATTGCAAGTGCATCCTGTTGGTTTACAGCACTATTCGAGAAAAAGTTTAACTGAAAAATTGGTTAACTTAATAAATAATTAATATCCAATTCAAAATGGGAATAGTTCAATCGCAATCCATTAAAAATACCATTATTACCTTCTTCGGATTTGGGATTGGAGCCATCAATGCACTGTTTTTTTATACCAACTTCCTTGGTAAATTGCATTACGGAATTGTCACCACTGTACTTTCTGGCGCCAATATATTGATGCCATTAATGGCTTTTGGGGCTCAAAATACCTTAATTCGCTTTTTCTCACATTATAAAACCCAAAAAGAAAAGGAAGAATTTTTAACTTTTATGTTGGTATTGCCTTTAGCCTTAATTATTCCAATCATTTTGGTGTTTTATTTGTTCTATGACCCCATTTCTATGGGCTGGGTGGAAGAAAATCCTTCATTAAAACCTTATTTTTGGTTAATTCCTTTGATTGGACTTTTTATGGCCTATTTTGAGGTGTTTTATGCCTGGGTGAAGATACATATGAAATCAGTTATAGGTAATTTAATAAGCGAGGTTTTAGTACGCTTGATTGTAATGATTTTATTGTTTTCGGTTCACTTTAATTGGATTGAAAAATCGACCTGTGTTTACGGGATTGCATTAGCTTATTTTGTTCAAGTAGTTGTAATGAAACTCTATGCTATTTCAGTTAAAATGCCTGTTTTACGATTTGTTATTCCTCAAAATTTAAAAGACATTGTTCAATATTCTTTTTTTATAATTGTATCTGGTGGGGTAGCGGTCATGTTAGTTGATTTTGACAAAGTGATGATAGCTCATTATTTAAATATTAGTCAAAATGCTTTATATGGAGTGGCTATATTTATTTCAACAGTTATTGCCGTGCCAAGTAGAGCCATGACTCAAATAGTCGCACCTATAACAGCAAAATTAATTGCAGAAAAAAAGTTTGAGGAACTCAATGAACTCTATAAGAAAAGCGCCATCAATCTTCAAGTAATTGGTGGTTTTATTATGATAATTATATTTTTAAATATTAAACAAATGTACCAGCTTATTCCAAAAGATTATAGCGGTGGTATATGGGTGGTATTTATGATTGGCTTATCTAAATTTTATGATGTTTTGTTGGGAAATAATAATTCGATTATTGTAAATACCAAGCATTACAGGACAGTATTATTATATGGGATTTTTACAGTTTTATTAATGATTATTTTAAACATGATTTTTATTCCGATATACGGAATTGAAGGTTCTGCTTTTGCAACTTTGTTAACTGTAATTATATACAATACCATTAAGTTATTTTATGTAATTAATAAAATGAATTTGTACCCTTTTACTATAAAAACTATTTATTCTTTGGTTATTATAATTGTTAGTTTTTTCCTTTTTTATTTTTGGGATTTTACTTTTCATCCCATTATTAATATTGGATTGAAATCAATTTTAATTGGTGTTTTTTACATGTTTTTTACTTATAAATTTCAAATTTCAGAAGAAGTAAATCAGGTAGTTAATTCATTAATTGTAAGGATTAGTAGAATGAAATAATTTTTTCAATTACTTTTGTAGAAATAGTCAATTTATTATTCTTTCATTTTTTATGAAATCAAAAAATATTTTCTTTTTGTGTTTTGGATTATTAACCCTTGCAAGTGGGTACAGCCAAACATTTATTCAGGCTTATGCTAATGTAGTGAACCAATGTTCACAAACTAATATTACTACTAATCTAACTCAATTTGAGGCCCTTGGTTTAAAAAGAAGAGGAACCCCTGCTTTGCAAAACACCTTAGATTGGTTAAAAAACAAGTACTTAAGTTACGGTTATACTGCTGCTCAATTGCAAGAAGATTCATACACTTATTCAGGGTCATCTGCAGTTTGTAAAAATTTAACGGTTACCAAACTAGGGACAACCTATCCAAATATTTTTTTAATTGTTTGCGGGCATTATGATTCTATTGGCGGTAAAGGAACAAATGATAACGGAAGTGGAGTGGTTAGTATACTAGAAACCGCTCGTTTATTGCAAAATATTCCTACCGCATATTCAATAAAGTTTATCAATTTTAGTGGTGAAGAAGATGGATTAAGAGGAAGTCAAGATTATGTAGCTAATGTTGTAAATGCTACCAATCCAAAGATGAATATTCGATTAGTCTTTAACATAGATGAAGTAGGTGGTGTTGCCGGTATGGTAAATAACACCATCACTTGTGAACGCGACACCAATAACAACCCTTCAACAAATAATGCTGCTTCGTCAACTATGACCAATGAGTTGATGAATTGCGTAACCTTATATTCTCCTTTAAATGCAACACTTTCATTTGCCTATGCTTCAGATTATATGTCGTTTCAAAGTAACAACGAAGTAATTACTGGCTTCTTTGAAACCAATGAAACTACTCACAGGCATACTGCAACGGATTTATTAGTAAATATGGATCCGGTGTATAATTATAATGTTGCAAAAGCAGCAATTGGAGCAACCTTACATTTTGCACAAGCCGATCCAGCTGCAATGGCAAATGATAAATTTGATGAATTTGGAGTTAGTTTTTTCCCAAATCCTACACAAGAAGTTTTAAATATTAATTTAGGTTCTTTACCCGTATCCGAATACACCTTTTCAATCATTGATATTAATGGAAAAGAAGTTTTCAATACTTCATTTAAAGATGCTAAATTGATTGAAACAGTATCAGTTTCAACTTTATCCAAAGGAATTTATTTAGGAATTCTACAAGCAGCAGACAATAGAATTACCAAGAAAATAGTTATTGAGTAAGCTGCTTTATAGTTTGTTTTTCAAGTAATTTCCGGTAATTGATTTCTTGTTCTTAGCAACCTCCTCTGGAGTTCCTTCTGCCAATAACTGACCTCCATTTTCACCACCTTCTGGACCTAAATCAATGATCCAATCGGCACATTTTATTAAGTCGAGATTGTGTTCAACCACCAAAATAGAATGTCCATTATCGATTAAGGCATCAAAAGAGGCCAATAGTTTTTTAATATCATGAAAATGCAATCCGGTTGTTGGTTCATCAAATACAAATAAGGCTTTTTCTTTGGAAGCACCTTTAACTAAAAACGAAGCCAGTTTAATTCGCTGTGCCTCACCTCCCGATAGCGTAGAAGAAGATTGCCCTAATTGAACATACCCTAAACCAACATCTTGTAACGGTTGTAGCTTTTGTGTGATTTTGGTTTGTTTGTGCTCGTTAAAAAACAAAATGGCATCGTCAATGGTCATGGTAAGAATATCGTCGATATTTTTATCTTCAAAATTCACTTCCAAAATTTCCTTTTTGAATCGTTTTCCCCCACAAGTTTCGCATGGCAATTCTACATCGGCCATAAAAACCATTTCCACATTAATAGATCCATCACCTTTACAAGTTTCGCAACGACCTCCATCTACATTGAAAGAAAAATGTTTAGGTTGGTATCCGCGAATCTTAGATAATTTGGTTTTGGCATACAAATCTCTAATGTCATCATAGGCCTTAATATAAGTCACTGGGTTGGAACGCGAACTCCTTCCAATTGGGTTTTGATCTACATATTCAATGTGTCTAATTTTATGATAATGCCCTTGCATATCACTATATTGACCAGCTTTTTCACTAACTCCTTCTAGCTTTTTTTGTATAGCCGGAAATAGTATTTTCTTAACCAAGGTACTTTTCCCGCTTCCAGAAACTCCTGTAATCACAGTTAAGCATTCCAATGGAAAACGAACATCAAGGTTTTGTAAATTGTTTTCTCTAGCGCCAAGAATATCAATATAAGCTCCCCATTTTCTGCGATTTCTAGGAACTTTAATTTCAAGTTCTTCGTTAAGGTATTTTGCAGTTAAGGAATCCGATTTTAAGATTTCATCATAAGTTCCTTGAGCAACAAGATTACCACCATGTGTTCCTGCTTCCGGACCAATATCTATAATGCAATCGGCTTGTCTCATGATGTCTTCATCGTGTTCAACTACAATAACCGTATTGCCTAAATCGCGCAGGTTTTTCAAAACTTCTATTAATAATTCGGTGTCTTTTGGATGCAATCCAATGCTTGGCTCATCCAAAATATACATTGATCCAACCAAACTACTACCTAACGAAGTAGCAAGGTTGATGCGTTGGGATTCTCCGCCAGAAAGTGTTGCGGAATTTCTATTTAAGGTTAAATAATCCAACCCAACATTACTTAAAAATGCCAATCGGTTTTTTATTTCTACCAATAATCTTTTGGATACCAAACTATCGTATTCCGATAATTGCAAATCATTAAAAAACGGAATTAATTTTTTTATCGATAAATCCACTAAATCCGATATGGTTTTTCCTCCCACCTTAATGTAGTTGGCTTCCTCACGAAGTCGTTTTCCTTTACAAGTAGAGCATTTTGTTTTTCCGCGATACCGCGAAAGCATAACTCGGTTTTGTATTTTATAATTTTTTTCTTCCAATTCTTTGAAGAAATCATGGAGCCCTTGAAAATAGGAATTTCCATTCCAAATCAATTCTTTTTGCTCTGCAGATAATACGAAATACGGCTTATGAATAGGAAAATCAAACTTATATGCATTATTTACTAATTCATCGCGATACCATCCCATGCTTTCACCTCGCCAAGGATAAATGGCATTTTCAAAAATAGAAAGGGCCGTATTTGGGATTACCAATTCTTCATCAATCCCAATAACATTTCCGTAGCCTTCGCATTTTGGGCAAGCACCATAAGGGTTGTTAAAACTAAATAAATGCACATTTGGCTCTAAAAAACTCATGCCATCCAATTCAAAATTGGAACTAAACTCGAGTCGGTTATTGGAATCTACTTCTTGTAGAAGACACAAGCCTTTTCCTTCAAAAAAAGCAGTTTGCACCGCATCTGAAAGGCGGTTGTAAAATTCTTCTTCGTCTTTTACAACGATACGGTCTATAATTAATAGAATGTCTTTGTTATCTAGTGAATGGTTATCAATTTCATCCAATCGCACCATTTGATTGTCAACTAAAATTCGAGCAAAACCTTGTTGTAAGAGCACCTTAAGTTTGTCTTCCAATTTTCTACCGTTTTCTAAATGAATCGGAGCAAGTAGCAGCCAACGGCTTTCTAAATTAAACTTTTTCACTTCATTTACGACATCCTTTACGGTATCTTTACGAACCTCCTTTCCAGAAATAGGAGAAATAGTTTTTCCAATTCGAGCAAAAAGAAGTTTTAGATAATCATAAATTTCGGTTGAGGTTCCTACAGTAGATCGGGCATTGGTGGTGTTCACCTTTTGTTCTATAGCAATTGCAGGAGCAATTCCTTTGATATAATCTACTTTGGGTTTGTCTAATCTTCCAAGAAATTGTCTTGCATAGGAAGATAAACTTTCTACATAACGACGCTGCCCTTCGGCATATAAAGTATCAAAAGCTAGAGATGATTTTCCGGATCCTGAAAGTCCAGTAATAACCACTAATTCATTTCTAGGGATGGCAACATCAATATTTTTTAAATTGTGTATACCGGCTCCTTTAATAATAATATTTTTCTTAGGATCTAGGATGGAAACATCTTTTGGAATCATGATAAAAAATGAATTTTTGCAAAGGTACTAATTTATCAAATGAGTTTACGAGTTGAAAAAATTACAAATTTAATTAATACAAAAAATAGTATCTTTGATTAACTACTTTGCGCAAGTTTTATTAAAAACAGGTCTCTAAATAGAAAATAATTTTTGGAAGAAAAGCAACTCATCATAGGCCTTAAAATGAATGACGAAAAGGCGTTCGGATTATTGGTGGAATTATTTTCCCAAAAAGTGTACAATACTTGTATTGGAATGCTTCAAAATATGGAGGATGCACAAGATGTTACTCAAGAAATATTTATTGCCATTCATTTAAATTGTAAAGAATTTAAAGAAGAAGCATCGCTTTCTACTTGGATATATAGGATTTCGGTCAATAAATGTTTGGAATTTATTCGAAAGAAAAACAGAAAAAAACGCTCCGGAATTTTTAAATCTATTTTTACTCCAACTGGTGAAATTGAAATGAACAACCACTCAGATTTTATTCATCCCGGAATTCAATTAGAAAATAAAGAGCGCGGTATTGTATTGTTTAAAGCCATTAATTTATTGCCAGAACAACAGAAAACAGCTTTTATTTTACATAAATTAGAACAAGTAAGTTACAATGAAATTGCCGAAATTATGGAGCTTTCTCTATCGGCAGTTGAGTCGTTGCTGTTTAGAGCAAAACATAATTTAAGAAAACATTTGTCTGTTTATTATAAAAAAAATGAAAAATGAGCGCAAGTTTTTCAAAAAAATAATCTCTATAGAAATATGAAAACAAAAGAAAATTGGATTGAAAGCACTTTGAACTCGTTGGATGCGATCCAGCCGGTTAGTATTTCATTTGATTTGAAGGAAAAAATAAAGAATAGTATTTACGAAAGTGCTGAATCAAAAGTTAGTTCTTCTCAAATTTGGTTGGTAGCAGCTTCGGTAATTCTACTTTTAAGTATCAATTTAGTTACTATGAATTACTATTCTAAAGACTTAAATAAAACAATTTCAACCGAAGAAAAGAATATAGTATATCAAGAATATTTCATTAATATCATCGAATAAATAAGTAATTATGGGCAATACAAAACTTTTAAAAGCAATTGTACTAATCTTACTTTTAATAAATACGGCAACAATTAGTTTTTTTTGGATTACTAAACCGCTAAGGCCAAATAAGCAGGATAATGCCAAGGAATTTCTGTCAAATGAATTGTCATTTGATGCAAAGCAACAAGAACAATTGGAGGATTTACGGACTAATTTTGTTGAAAATCGAGAAGAATTAAGAAAAGAGATAAATGATAAAACGGATGCTTATTTTGCATTGCTTCAAAACCCTAAAATAGATTCGGCCACGGTAAAAAAGGCGGCTAAAGAAATTATTGCAATTAAAGAAAAAGAAGAACTAGCTGTTTTTTATCATTTTCAAAAAGTTAGAGCTTTGTGTTCCGATACCCAAAAGAAAAAATTTGACGAAATAATAAGAGAAGCAGCTCGAATGATGGGGCCAAATCAACGAGAAGGTCATGGTCCACCACCAGGATGTGAAAGACACGATCCACCGCCACCACCTAGGAAGTAAATTATGAAAAAGGTATTCGTAGGGGTTTTTATTATTGCAATTACATGTCTTTCTTTTCAGGTAAAAAAGAATAAGAAAGATCATATATTTTTCATTCATTTAAATTTCCAAAACAAACCTTTAGTGTTGAATGATAGAAAATACATTACAGTTAATAACGATACCGTTATCATTACCAAATTGAAGTTTTATCTTTCTAATATTATTTTAGAAATGGAAGATGGAACCCAGTATAAAGAAAATTCTAGTGTGCATTTGGTGGATGCGGAAAATATAAGTTCACTTGAATTCAAATTAAAAGATGTACCCGATTTTAAAATAAATAAAATTAGTTTTAATGTTGGTGTGGATAGTTTGGATAGTGTTTCTGAGAAGTTTGAAGGTGATTTAGATCCTGCCAAGGGAATGTATTGGGCCTGGAATACGGGTTATGTTAATATGAAATTGGAAGGTAAGAGTTCTAGTTGTACAAATGCCAAGAAAGAATTTCAGTTTCATATTGGGGGGTATTTGCCAAAGCAAAATGCACTTCAAAAGATAGAGATTGTTTTATCAGAAAAACAAAACAAAATCATCAATGTAGAATTGAGTAATTGGTTGGATGCTATTTCTTTAAAAGAAACACAATCCATTATGATACCAGGAGAAAAAGCCATTAAAATGGCTCAATTATATAAAAACATGTTTGAATTTGAATAAAAAAGAAATCATATTATTACTAGTTTTTATTCTTACTTTTTTTCTGTTTTCACTGAAAAGGAATACTTATATTGATTTTTTTGTTCCGAAAGGTTGGCCCAAACCAGTTTATAATTTTAAAGACACTAAACTGACTCAGGAAGGTTTTGAATTGGGGAGGAAGTTGTTTTACGATCCCATACTTTCAAAAGACAGTACCATATCGTGTTCGAGTTGTCATTCTCAATACACCGGATTTGCTCATACAGATCATGCGGTAAGTCACGGAGTTGAAGGAAGAATCGGAACTCGAAATGCGTTACCCTTAATGAATTTGGCTTGGGTAGAAAAATTCCATTGGGATGGGGGAGTGCTGGGTTTAAATTCACAGCCCATCAATCCAATTACAAATTCACTCGAAATGGATAATTCCATGGCAAATGTTTTAATAAGTTTGAATCATTCAAAAAAATACCAAGGGTTGTTTTATAAAGTGTTTGGAGATAGTGTGATTACCACCAATAACTTACTTAAATCGATTGCTCAATTTACGGTATCGCTTCAAAGCTATAACTCTAAGTACGACAAAGTAATGCGTCATGAAAAAGGGGTGTTTTTTACTGAGCAAGAGCAAAACGGACATCAATTATTTAAAAGAAATTGTGAATCATGTCATAAAGAACCTCTTATCACAAATGAAGGATTTGCAGATAATGGTTTGCCGTTAGATAAAGATTATAGCGATTATGGAAGAGTGGCAATAACTCAAAATCCGAAGGATAGTTTTAATTTTAGAGTGCCCACATTACGTAATATTGAATTTACCTACCCTTATATGCATGATGGAAGATTTATGAAATTGAGGGACGTTATTAATTTTTATACGGATGGTAAGGCCAATCGAAAAACTTTGGCTAGAGAATTACTAAAACCAATAGTTTTATCAGAAAATGAAAAGAAAGATCTTATTGCTTTTTTATTAACTTTAACCGATAAAGAATTTTTATTTAATCCAAAATATAGTTATCCAAAAGATTAAATCACTACTAACCAATAATTTATCATGAAAAACAAATTATTATTTATTTTAGTTGTACTTGCTGCAAGCAATGTATTATTTGCTCAAACCAACCCTATAATTACCGGTTGGTTAAGAAATACAACAGGAATTACAGGAAGACATTATGTTGCAGGAAATTCTACACCTATAGTAGATACTCCATTGGCAAATGTTCAAACAGTGCAGTATTCTGCAAGTTCGGTTTATGTTTCTACAAATGGTATTCCTGCATACATTACGGGGCCTTTTCAAGATGGAAATCCGTCATTAGCAACAAGTCAGAATGGTATTTTTAAATTTCCATTAACTCCAACACCAAATACCAGTACACCAACTTCAACAACGGGAGGCAATATTGGTCTTTTTATTAATGGTGTAGCACTTTTTGATTACAGAGATGGTGTTTCTTGGAAAAACTCAACAAGTTCTTTGTGTGGCGGACCTATTCAGCCTCCTTGCATGGGAGATGGTGTTTGGAATAGAGATGCGGTTGTTGCAGAAAAAGCAGGATTTGATTGCTCGAAAGCACATCCAGCAATGGGAAATTACCACCACCATCAAAATCCAAGTGCATTTAATACCGATTTAAGTGTGATATCTAATGTTTGTTCGTTGTATCCTTCAGATGGTTTGTATACCATTGATGTTAACCAGCATTCTCCTTTAATTGGTTTTGCATATGATGGGTATCCAATTTATGGAGCTTATGCTTATGCAAATGTAAATGGTACGGGAGGAATTGTACGAATGAAATCTGGTTTTCAATTGCGCAACATTACCACCAGAACTACCTTATATACAGGTGCAACCGTAACGGCTGGTCCAGCTGTTAGTACTACTTATCCTCTTGGTTATTTTAAAGAAGATTATGAGTTTGTTTCTCATCCCAATGATGCTAGTTATTTGGATATCCATAATGGAAGATTTTGTGTAACTCCTGAATATCCAAACGGAATCTATTGTTATTTTGCAACTGTTGACGCCAACCATAATTCGGCGTATCCTTATGTAGTAGGTCCTACTTTTTATGGTGTGAAAACAGCAGCCAAAGTGACTTCAATTACAGAGTCTACTACTACATTAAGTACAGAAGTTAATAATATAGATAAAATAAATACTACTGTATTTCCTAATCCCGCAAAAGACTTTTTTGCTGTACAGGTACCAATGGCTGTTCAAGATATGAAAGTGGAACTTATTGATACTTTAGGAAAAGTTATTCAAACTCAAATACTGTATCAAGGAAGTACCATGTGTTATTTTGATGTGCAGACTTTGTATTCTGGAGTTTATTTTATTAGAATAGCTGATGATAAATCGAATATCACAACAAAAGTAATTATTGAATAATATTATTAACTATATTCAAAAATTCAATTAGATATTCAATTTTAACTAACTTAGAGTGTTTTTTGTAAATTGAATAAAAATAAGGTAATAATTAAATTACGAAAACGTAATAGTAAAACACAACATTACCTCAACATTTATTTATTTTTATGAATTAAAAAAACTTGTATAATTGCTTAAATTGCATTTAAATTGATTGTAAATTAAGGATTTAAGCTTATTGCATTATTTTTTTTTTATAAAATTAAATGTATAGTTTTTATATAGTTTAAGATTTTAAATCAATTGTCAATTGAAATGAATTTTATGTAAATTTGAAAATAAACTAATATCAATACCTATGAAAAAAATTACATTATTAATTTCCTTAATGTTTACATTATTGGGAATTGCTCAACCAACAACTAATGCACCTACACCAGCCCAAAGTGCTGCCAATGTAATTTCGGTGTATAGTGATGCCTACTCAACTAATGTAGGTACCAATTACAATCCTTTTTGGGGACAAACAGGATCAGTAAATACTACTTTTAGTCCAACAGGATCTGGAACTAATTATGCAATGGCATATACTAACTTCAATTATCAAGGTACTGAAACAAGTACTCAAAATGCTTCTTCAATGGAGT
>Ga0078894_10000486_pt1 | contig 27704 bp, 24 predicted proteins | sample LauGreSu1BDMLBSD_2_FD_67506 | JGI IMG/M metagenome (GOLD analysis project Ga0078894, IMG submission 67506) | Freshwater lake microbial communities from Lake Michigan, USA - Su13.BD.MLB.SD (version 4) (version 4) | ecosystem: Environmental > Aquatic > Freshwater > Lake | place: Lake Michigan... | reverse complement strand
TTCTTCAACGATTTGGCCGAATCGCAAATCTCTTGGATCTAATCTACTTAATCCTTCGCTAAGTCTTTTTGTAGCCTCGTATGGTCCAACGAACTTACCTTCTAGATCGGTTAATATAACTCCGTATTCTTTCAATGCATCAATAGTTGGTCCTCTTTGAATACGAGTAAAGATTGTTCTTAAACCCGTAGCAATAGTCTCGGCGCTTTCACGAGTTGTTGCACGAATACTGGTAAATACTGAAATGAATTGATTAAGAGCTTCTGTGCCTGTGGCAACACCTTTACTAGCTGTGGCAAACACACCACCGGTACGCTGAATAGCAGTAATAATGTCGCTAGCTTCAACGGCAAACTTAGCGGCAACAGCATTAACACTACCCAACGCTCCTTCTAATTGATCAGCACTAATACCAAACTGTCTCATAAGAGCAATACTACCTTCTACCGTATCATTCAAACTATCGAAAGAAGGAGCTAATGCACTAAGAGCAAGGGCTTTTAGGGCTTTTTCAGTATCTTTAGCACTCAAACCGGCCTGGGCTAATGTACTAGATACTTTAATCAAATCAGAAGATGCCACACCAAAACCGGTAGATAACGAACTAATCTGTTTTGTTAATGAAGTAAGATTACTTAAACTAGTATCTGTAACCTGAGCCACTCTAACTAATTCTCTATTAAACTCTAAGAATTCTTTACTAGCACTATTAATAGAATTACCAACCTTATACATAACACCAGTAACAACACCAAAAGCGGCAAATCTTCTAATTGTTCCTGCCGCCTGTCTACCCAACTCTTCCATATCATTAGCACAAACTCTTTGTGTTCTATTAAGATTTTGTAAGTTCTGTGTTAACTGAGCAGCAGCGGTAGCATTATTATTCATGTTCTGTTGCAGATTATTGAGGGGATTATTTGCCTGCCCAATAGCCTGAGTTAGTCCACGAATAGCATTGGCCGCATTATTAGAGTTTGTTGCTGTTGTTGCTAGCGTAGCATTAAAGCTAGTAAATGCAGCATTTAGTGCCGCTATATTCTGAGATGTGCCGGGACTGACTTTTACATTAACATTAGCAGAGATATTATTTAACTGCTTTTTTATGTTGGTAACAATAGCTCCAACATTTGTTGGGCCTTGAAGATTAAGCTGCGCTGTTAAATTAAAAGCTGCTGCCATATTGTAGAGTTCCTAGGTCTTATAAAAAAACACCATGCGGCGAAACATGGTGTTCTATTTAGTAATCATACTATATTACACTATTTTCATTCTTTTTGTTCAACTTTAACCTCTTCCTTAACTGCGGCGATCTTGGCCTCAACGATAGGATTTCCACTATCGTCAAGAAATGGTTCGCTTTCCACCACAAAATCTCCATTAGCGTCCACTCTATTGCCAAACTTATCTATTAGATTGCCATCTTTATCAATAAATCGGCCATCTTCATTAATAAGTCTACCTTCTCGATCTACCAGCTTTCCTTCGCTATTAACAAATCTAAGCTTATCGTCAACAAACTTATACTTTGTTAGGAACTTATTCTCTGGCAAATTCTTCTCATAATTACTATCAAGACCATAAAGCATACTGGCTAATGTTTGAGCGCCAGCAATAGCCACGAGATCATCGCCCTTATTCAGATATTCTTCCAGATTAGCAAAATATCTAGAGTTATCGGCTTTGCGAAGAATACACGCGCTAGCCAGATAATTAAATCTACTATTATCGGCCTGACCTTCTGCACTATGATTATCTAAAGAAGTTCTATTACTAATTAGCTGTCTCATAGTATCTCGTAATTCTTGCATCTTGATAGCTAGTTGTTTTGCCTCTACGAGCTTAATACCTCCTTTCGCTAATTTCTTTTCGTTATCTAGCAATTCTTTTTGCAGAGATTTGAACTCGTCTTCTTTCTTGTCGTTCCATAAGCCCTGCTCCTTTAATAGATCATCCATCTTGGCTCGCACCACGCTGCCGCTCGTTACGGCGTCTGTGAAGGCTTGGTTATAAACTTTCTGGGCTTCCCTCTGATCATTTAAAGTGGGTGACCTGACGATAAATTCCACATCCTGACCATCAATATTGACTGTAAAATCTTTAGTTGCCATTATCATTCTCCTCTTTCACCTTGAATTTATAACTATATGTAACTTTGGGCTTATCTCTTAATAACGTATCCAAATCTTCTTCTAAAGCGCGAATCTGTTTATTGCCGTGATTCAAGATATTATTCCTGACATCCTGCCACATATTATCAAAGTAAATTTCTTGGTCTGTGAGTTGTTCGTCTGGACCCTTATAGTGTCCCCATAGATAACCAAAAACATTTTCAAATTTTGATATCGATCCGATCATTGTGGTCCGTAATCTCTTAATAGCAAGAGCTATTACTAAATCTCTATTGTCGTTTGTCATGGTCTTATCCTACTTCTTTGCTTAAGTAAATCCATTTGTACGTCTGGTAATGACGCTACATTTACGCCTTCTTCGTTACTGTTCTTGATCAAAGCTTCTCTTTGCTTGATAATCCTCTGAGATTCTGCGCCGTTAAGCGCCATAATATCCGCAACTTCGTCCCTATCTGCAACTATAAATATCTCTTTGGCATTCCCATGTCTATTAGATACACTGTTTGCGTCATTTTCTTGTTTTTGTTTTTCTACTTGTCGTTTTTGATATATCATCCATCCGTCTAACATATCGTCGTCATTTAGAACATTCTCGTTTGGACATTCTGGATGTTCATAAATTCTATCATACATGATGCTTAGATTAATAAGCGTTCGTTGTTCTTCCGTTAGTTCTATAGGTGGTTTGCCGAAGATATTGTCTTTGCCGCAATTCCATATTGCTTTCCATATTTCGTGTCGGGCCACTCTTTTATATTGTTCTATGGATATAGCATACTCATTAATAGTATTGACAATATTATTGTACTCATTATAACTAATAAGATCTAATTTATCCCCAAAAACACGAGAGTTAGAATGCTTATAATACAGTGTGTTTCTAATCAAGAACTCTTGTTTTTTGCTTAAAGCGTGGTCCTCTAGCGTCAAATTATCTAAGTAGTGCTTTTTCCCGTATAGCTCGTTTAGAGATTCTTTGTATGTGGTCAAATCTTTACGAGTTGTTTTAATTCTTTTGGGGTCGTTTCTATTGATGTATAGATCATACTTCATGTTCTCTATACTTTTTTCTGTCTGAGACAATAACTTATCGTGCGAAGCGTTCCATAATCCTAGTTTATTTAGGATCGGAGACAAATAATCTTTTCTCATCCATTCTTCATATAAGTCGTTTTCTATGATACTGTCGTATAGAATTTCGGATTCATACTTTAGTTCTATAGAAGGATGATATAGTACGTAATCAGTACTGTCATAACAGAAACACAATTTACCAGAACTAATTCTATAGATTAGATGAGAAATATTGTCCATTGAAGATTCCGTATCCATCAATAAATATTGCGGACAGTGACCGTTAGGTTTGCCCGCAATACTCGTGATTAAGTCTTTTTATTATCTATCAGACAAACGCTGTGGTACTACTAACAGAGAAGTTATTAAAGGTTTGATAACTATATGTTACTGTAACATTACCACCACCAGTATCTCCGGCACTTTGATTGGCGCTTGTTAGCTTATTAGTACTACCAAGATCAAACACATAGCCACTAGCCGTTGATGTTGGATCGCAAAGTACAACCCTGATTCTCTTGTCGGCCAAATTAGCAGCACTAGCTGCCGAACATCCGGTCTGACTGGTGAAGTCATCAGCATTAACTTGACTTCCACTAACTGCTGTAACCTCAAACTCGCTGGTAACTTCTACTGGGAAGTTAATATAGCGATAATATGGCGCCCTTAGACCAAGCTGATTGATAGCTTCTCGTCCAAGACTGCAATTAATCGTCACACTACTAAGATGCAATTCTCCGTTGGCAAATGTTCCATAGATACCTCCACTAGCTCCTGTTGGAAGAATACTATTGGTTGTATCCAAACTCCATCTACGAGCCATACCCGGTTTGGTTTGTCCGCCGGGAAGACCAGAACTAAAGTTGGTAATACCAGCAGTCCCATTCCATCTAAGGTTATTACTAACCAGTGTCAGATCCTCTGTGAAATTTCCTTCGCTATTAAATGTATAGCTAACATTACTAACATAAGTTCCACTACTAAGAGCGTATGTGCTTGCTCCGCTGTTAGTATTGATAGAAGCGTCGTCCCAAATACCAAGAGCAACGTCGCATCTGCGGTCGCCAATCTGTGTTAGATTAAGACCATTACTTCCCGCTGTGGCTCCGCCCATTGTTCCACTAACAGCACCAGATCCGTCATTAACAATATTGTAAAGCAATCTGGTTCCATCTAGAAGTTTTTGCATTGTAATTTCAACATCAGGAACTTCTTCAATATTGGAGTAAAGATCCAATTGACCTAGTTGATATGCTTGTTCCAGATTGAAATTAGTATTCAGACCAACACTCTGAACGCCCCGAACAACTCTTTCTGTACCATAATTATAGGCTGTTGATGTGGCGCTTTGTTGGCAGGGTCTTACTTTTATGGCTTGTACGGCGTAGAATATACGATTATTGGGCATTTTAGAATCCTCTAATAAGGGAAGAATACTATTTAGTATATAATTTCAGCAGTTAATCTAACTATACACCAGAAAAGTGTGGAAGAAACATTTTGCTGCGAATCAACATAGGTTACGTCTCTCAAGAGGGCGGTATTCCAAACCAAGTCGTTTCTGTTAATAATTTGGCTATAATTTAACCCAGAAGGATTACGAGAACCATCGTTATTTAGGCCATAATATCCAGAAGCGGAAACCTTGTTAGCGTCATAAATCTTTAAAAACTTCTCTTCTTGAAGCTTAAGAATATCCACAAACATTTTACGCTGAACATCCGATTCAGTATAGATATGTACTATAAAGTCTTGTTTGCGCACAGTAACCAGCGAACCAAGTTCAAAAGCTTCGGATGTGTCTCGTGGAATCGCCTCTACTATTAAGCAAGGAAGTTGCACATTGTGGTTTGTTTCTGTGGTGGAATTAATAGTCTTATAGCTTAATTTTTGTAATACTTTTCTTCCCTCAAATTCGCTCGCTTTCAGAACCCTGCACCATCTATATGAGTAATTCATGGTAACATTAGAGTTTGCGGCCACAGACTTATCAAATACAACCTGACCATTATTGTAGTCTAGTTTATATGAAGAGTTTAAAACGCCTGTTGGTCCGGGATAAAATGTATTATTGATATATAGTCCAGAAATATTAATAGGACTGGTGCCGTTGTAATCTATGCCAGTTTCCCAAACCCACGCTTGTTTTGGGGTAGCCCACACTGTATTTGCTTTATATGCTGGATCTTCTACTACTTTTAACTTATTAAATGAGTTATTATATAGTCCTGTAACTGCCACGTTAACATTAACAAATCCACCAACATTTAGCAGTCCATGAGATAAAAAGCTTTTAAGATTATCTTCCACAGTATTAATGTAGAACGTGTCGTTTAGATTATCGACAAAATTCAGTCTGTCAAAATTCTGATTAACATTACTCATACATTATTCTCTACTGTTTGTTGTATTAGTTTCGTGATATCTTTTTCGCATCTTGATAATGCTCGTGTAATCCAGTTACTGGATATTGTTCCGGCAAACTGAGCGGGAACAGCCCAATTTACACCGTCCGACTCCACCATCACCGCATAGCCTGTACGAGATTCTGGATTGGGACCAAGTTGTACTTCATAGTTTTTAATTAATGGTCTTGTTCCTTCTAGTAATAACCATTTTAACCAAGGCAAATTGTAGAATCTACGAAGATCAGTTACAACAGCGTTACCACTATTAATTATAGCTTGTAAATCCGCTTGACCCAACATTGTTAACTTAAATCCGCCGCGGAATCCCAGACCAGTAATAGATATTGTGTTTTTGGTTACTTGTAAAGTACTAAGTATAGATTGTATCACCCTATCTACGCTGGTTGTGTCTGCTATTCCAAACTCGTATCTCAATACGCCACCAGTTAATGAATCATATTCTGGTTCGGCTTTTATTGCTTTCTCTACTATATTTCTAATTCCGGCTTCAATTGCTGGTATGCTACTGTTGATTGTTTTGTTTACATCTCCCAACAAAGCGTTAAGCATAGCTGTTCGAATGGCGCTATTGCTTTCGATCACTTTCATTTTAACTTGCATTATGGTAGCATCCAATTTGTCAAAATATAATCATGATTACCAAAACCCATAGGAGTTGGATCGCCAGCTTTGGTATATAGATTATTTGAGCCTATATTTGAGTTTAGTACAGCTTGTGTGCAATTATTAATTTTGTTTAATAGCGATATAGAACATAGTGTTTGAGCAGATATGTTGGGTGTGTTTACAAATTTCGGACCCCAGTTTAACCAATATTTACTATCAAGAATAACAGCCATATAAACAGTTTCACTACTGTCATAATCCACTTTACCAAATCCACCACACACCGGACAAATACTACCTTCTGGAAAACTAACTGGTCCGGTGCCGTTATACTTATTTAGAGACTGATTCATTATCTTGTCATAGATACAGTTCTTACAAAATGTGGTATTGGTAGAATTGTATTTGAGTAAACAAGGAACGGTCAATCCATCAGCAGCTAAAATCATATCTATTTGAGAGTTGAATAAAGCTTTTAGTTCTGATGATATTATATTCATAACTTATTCTCAGCAAGTTGAGCATGGATTGGTGGGTGTTGGGCAATTAAAGTCATCTGGATTAACTGTTAGTCTGGCAACAGGAGTAATAAAGCCCTGATATAATCTGATAATATTTGGACCACTACCGGTATAAGCTTCGTTCGGAGCTTTAATATCAAGATCATATGTTGCAGAATCGAACGTCATAGCTGCGGCTTCTGATGCCGAAACTATGAATGTGATTACTCCACTAGAATTTCCACTAAGAGAATAAGAACTATTGGCCGTTCCACTCAAAAATGTTTTATTGTATGATTCGCCAACGTTAGACTGAATACATATTCTCACACAGTAGTTGGTTAGGTCTATGCCACTACCCGAACTATCTGTATAAGTAAAAGATAGCGAATTTACTGCTGATCTATCTATAGAAAAATCTAATTGAGTTGTCATAAACAATATTCCAATCAGGTATAAAAGTCTCTATGGCGAGAATAATTTGTACGAATAGATCTTGGGTCGAACTTGTTACCAACAAATGGAGACAGTACCGCACGAATAGCTGTAGCCTCGCGCACATCCCAGTGGCTAGTAAGCTCGTCGTATGCTGCACACGGACCTAGTTCTAGAATTGTTTTAATGCCAGCCAAACTACCGGCCACACTAAGTTGTGCTGGTCCGAGCGCGGCCCTAATACCTTCCGTAGCAGCTTTTGTACGCAGCGTACTTTGATCGGTAATACACGCGGCTTTGAGACTTACTAAGCTAATAAAAATACTGTCGTCGTCATCGGTTGGGTCAGGAGTTATAGTAGGATTAACCACATTGATAGAATACTGGTGATCCAAAACAACGTCAAACTGAACGTACTTAGCAGCAACAACAATTACCTGTAGTAATCTTTCGTCGCTATAAGTGGGAGTATCAGATAGGTCGTTAATTAGTGTACGAACTATAATAGGAATTTCTATATTCCAACTCATAATTTCTCTCCAGTATAATAAATTGGCCTTTATCTAATATAATACACTAAATAGTCGCCCCTTCGGCAAAAGCCCGGTCAAGATCACTTTCCGATAATCCTAGCTGAGAAGCCAGAGAATTTATCCACTGATATGATCTTTCAATATATGGAGCATATTCCCATTCTGTTCGTATGCTTTCTCTTAAAATTGGATCTTCTATAGAATCTATAACAGAATTTATAATGTTGGGATCTATACCGTTTTGTATTAGCCATAATCTGGCTTGTCTGGCACTGATCCTCTCATTAGGAATATTTGTGACAATAGGATCTAATTTTGCCACAGTTTCTTGTTGTTGTGCCGATAATGCGGATATATCATTTTCAATTTTGACTACAGATTCTTCTTGAGATTTGCTCATATCAACTATAGTAGAATTAATAGAATCTATCTGATCTGGCTTTACCGACACTTTTTCAATCTCATCTATTTTAGCCGTAAGTTCGTTAATTTTTTGATCCAAGAAAGAGGCTGGAGATGCTGGATCAATAGCTACTAAAGGATTATCACTGGGGTTTCGCGGAGTTATTCCCAAATCTAAACAAGCTTGAACATATTCCTGATGATTTGTGCCTATCCAATAAACTGTAGTACCAGCACCAACTGTTGTAACACAATTAGATGGAGTAAGTCCGTCATAATAAGACGCTCCATCCGACAGTATCCAGTATGTTGGTTCTTTGGGAAAAATAATTTGCGAAGTCATGCTTGGAACCCTCCATCGGTTATTGTCCATCCATAATTTATTAATCTTTGTCTGGCACCAGAGCTAGCAGCGGTATATTTTGCAAAGCCGAAATTGACATTTATGCCAGTAGCCCAAGGTTTGATGGGATTGCCTGTTGATGATGCTTCCCATGAATTTAATAGTATATCATAGTTTCCGCTTCCAATATTGCAATTACGCATAAAGTTTGTCATGTCTGTGCAATTACAAAGATTCCATCCAGAAAGATTACATCTTAGAGTAGTATTTATAGCGTTATTACTATTAAACATACCGTTTATGGTAGTAACTCCAGTAACATTCCAATTATCTATTCCTGATCCGGCAAAACGATGTATAAAATTATTGTTCGCCACAAACATATTCGCCATGTTTGTGACTTTACTAGTATTCCACCCACTTAAATTAGCATTTGGACCCCTATTACTATCCATATAGAACATACTATTCATATTTGTGACATTACTTGTATTCCAGTTTTCTAATCCAGAGCCAAGGAAGCTTGATGCATCGTAAAATAAAGAACTCATATTAGTTACTTTACTAGTATCCCACCCAGAAACACTACTGTTAAAATTGCGACTAAATTGGAACATACCACTCATATCGGTTACGTTACTGGTATTCCATTGACTCAAATCTCCAAGAGATAGTTCTGAGCCTATGCCGTAAAACATTCGACTCATATTATTAATTCCACTAGTATCCCATGAGCTAAGATCAATTCTTAACCTATTGAGCGATGAGGTGTAATTAAAGCCCGCAAACATACTTGCCGCACTATTTCCTCCAAAACTCCATCCTGATAAAGACGCAAATTTATTACCCGCCGGATCACCAAACATTCCTGTTAATATTGCTCCAGATGGTATTCTCCAATTATTTATTGTTATCCTAGCATCAGGAACAGGAGAGAATGCTACTCCTCTCAACATAAAAAACTGAAAATTAGTAACCTTACTAATATCCCAATTGGATAAATCGGCAGTCATAAAATCAGAACCAGCAGAAAACATATTACTCATATTAGTAACACCGCTAACATTCCAATCATTTAATCCACTTTTACTTCCATTAAAACCCGCAAACATACTAGAACAGTTTGTTGTTCCTCTTAAATCCCAGCTAGGCACATGGATATTAGATACGATGAGGTTGGCGGCAAACATATTATTAGCAGCACTTGTTATTCTCCATCCAGATAAAGTGCAGTTGTTTAATGTAGCATTATTAAATGCAAAACTAGCATCAGCTCCGCTCCAGCTTGTAAAGGAACAATCATTTATAATTGCCCCAATAAAACTTTGAAGTAAGTTTGAAAAAGTCCATCTGTTAAAATTAATTCTATTTATTCTTGCCGCACTGAACGTTTGAAACATACTGCCGCTTGAAGTATTCCAATTCCAATCTCCCTCTATAGGGAATTTTGTAACATTTTGGAATGTTGTCTGAAAACTAGTTACTCTACTAACGTCCCATGTTGCTATTTCCTTTTGATTTAAATTAGAACAGTTTGCAAAAGCACTGAATAAAGAAGTAACAGTTCTAGGAAGATATGGAGGAACATAAGTTAAATTAGTCGCTCCATTATAATTTATTGAGCTTATTCTATTAGTTTCTTTACCAAAAGATTCTACTGATATTAAGACTGATGCTGGAGAAGGTTGAGGAGCGGGTACGAGAAAAGTTCCCGATATCAAGAATATTCCTTTTACAATTATTCTATAAATTCCATGTTTGGAATATACATGAGGTACAGCAAAAGAGGCACCGACTGTGACAAATTCTAGTCTTGTTTCGTAACTTCCCGGTCTTCTAGTAACACCAGTCAATGGAGTTAAACATCCATTAGTTCCGTCTCCCCAGTCTATGGTCATATATCCACCGTTAAAACCATTTATTGTTAAGAATATGGTGGTGCTAGTTCCTTTCGATGTGTCTATTACTAAAACATAATCTTCACTACTTGTTCCATCACTATTACCAATCCTAAAATCATAACTTTGAGGATAATGATAAGGAACTGGTGTTGGTTGTGCGTTTCCCAACAATGGCTCTATTGCCATGCCCATAAGGTCAACGGCGGCTGAAAATGGTTGAGGAGCTAGTATCCCGTTATTCACAGATCTGCCCCCAACGCCATAACATTTATAGCTTCAGCATTGTGTGTGCTAGCAATCAAACTCCATGTGCTATCTGGTAAAACAAGATTGTTATAGGTTGTGCTAACACGAGTGCCTTTAACGGTTGCGGATACTGTTGCGGCAGCGATACTAATTTCGTCAAACATTCTGGTTGTTACCCCGTTTGTAAGAAATAGTCGTACCATACCAGCGGTAGTTGTTACCGCCGCTTGAACCACAACCTCTGCTATTCTGGTTCCTGTTGATGCTCCGATTAATACAGTAACAACAGTACCAGATCCGTCACGGGCGGTATTGGCCGCTGATACTTGAGCTATACCAATTCTGGGTGTTACTGCGAACGATGGACTAGTTGCCATATTAACTTCTCCTTATCTGAAGGTACTCCACAAATATAAATTCGAAAAATTGATAGCGTTAATTGCTCCGGACGCTAACGCTGGCGTTAAAACTGCTGATCCTATCCTCACGGTAGATGCTGTTAATCCTGTGGGGAAAACTGATCCGCTTGTTAATCCGTATGTTCCGCTCAAAGACGATACTAAAGAACTATTAAAGTCTGTAATTTGGTTAACAGTATGAGTATGGCCGCTTAGTGCTACCCCGGTATTCTGAACGCTAAGATTTCCCTCAACGTCGCTATTAACGCCGGATGCTGTTATGGAGGTTGCTAATACCGCATTTTTATATGCTTTGGTCATTTAATTCTCCTACGGAGTAATAGAGCTTAGAGCGTTGGATAGTTGAGTTCCTAGATTTTCCACAGTAGAACAGTTCTTGAGTCGATTTCCAATACTGTTTACACCACTAATATTGCTGGTAGCGTAATCCCATATTTGACCCGGATTGCTCAAAATAGCAACGCCACTGGTATTATCGACCGCGACTCCGAGTGCCACACTACCAGAAGATGGCATATTTAACGAGCCAATATTATTACCCAGATTATAAACCACATTTTTTCTAACATCGATTGTTTGTGGCAAAAGCCCGCTAACGTTGTTAACATCTAATAGAATCTTTTTACTTAAACCGGAAGGTCGATACATTACGGAGATATTATTCAGACTATTTAAGAATTGAACTGGTCCAAAAACCGGACAAGCTCCTCTGTCTCCAAACTCTATTCCGCTAACATAACAAGGTCCAAAACTAAGATTAGCTAGTCCCACAGCCACGTTTGCTGCCCCACTGGAACCAATTCCATAAAAGTTTCCTTTTGCTAGTCTGGCGAATATCGAACCGGTCGAAGAATTACTTGAGCCATTTTGTCCAGAACCACCAATTGTTGTCGCATTAATGATTACAGAACCGGTGGAAGAGTTAAGCACACCAACACCCGCGATGCCCCCGGTTACCGTATTGTTAATTATAACAGTTCCGACGCTAGAATTCTGTAATGCTGGTCCAGACGCTACTCCTCCTCTTACCTCTCCATTAACTATTAGTGTTGAGGGGGAACTAAAAAGGACGCAGGCGGATGTTGAGGTGGGAGTGGGTCCAATAATATTCGAATTAATAATTCCAGAAGCTGGTGAACTAATTGATACCGTATTATTAACAGTTCCACCAGTAATAGTTCCACTGCTTATAATAACAGATCCGCCCAAAATCTGAACAGCGGGACCGCCTGTAGAATTAGCAACATTTCCGTTTATTATGATTGTACCAATTGCACCCGCAGGTGCATATACACATCTTTGGTCGCTATTTCCCGCTCCTCCAGAAACAGCCCCATTAATTATTAAGGTTCCGTTAAGGTTCACAATAGTTGAATTTGTTGAACTAGTACTCGGACCTATACCTGTTCCATTTAGTATTAATGTTCCTGCTCCGAGATTTATAACCGTACCAACATTAATAGTGTTTACAGTATTATTAGGATTCACAATACCAGATAATATTGCTGTTCCAGCAGAATTAAAAAGAACACAATTAGTAGTAGCACCAAAAAAGTTATCGGCAGAAAGAGTTACTCCGGACAATAAAACGAATGTTCCACCCGTTGTTGCTCCTCCGGTGGTATCATTACGGACTTGTGATACTCTAGGATTAACATCTACTGTTACGGTTCTATTATTAGCAACGACAATATCTCCCGTTGTTGGAATTATTCCTCCTGTCCATGTGCCGCTAGCACTCCAGTTTCCGTTATTTGCCGCTAATATTGTTGCCATATTTTTAACTCAACGAGTTCTCCAGTTGTTTGCCCACAGTTTCTACCGTGGAACAATTCTTAAGTCGATTTCCTATGCTTCCGCTTGTTGCTATATTACTACTCAAATAATTCCAAAAATCCGCACCAGTAAGAACCGCATTTCCAACGCCGCTATCCACAGGCACTCCGTAGCTCACACTATTAGCGTTTGGTACAATCATAGTTCCGGTTAGAACTCCGCTATTATAGACCGTGCCAAATCTAACATCATTAACGCTAGGTAGTAGCCCGCTATTAGATGCTGGATCTGCTAATGTTTTCATAGCTCCCGTAGAAAGTTCCACAACGGCCACATTACTAGTTTTATCTTCTAACGTTATTACTCCACCAAGAGGAAAACTTCCTCTAGGCCCGCACTCAAATTCTTCTATATAACACGGACCCGTAAGATCATTCAATAAAGCTGCTGTATAAGCTACTCCTACTGAGCCTAATCCAAAGTCATTTCCAATGGCCCGTTTAACATAAACATAACCCGTACTAGCATTTCTCACAGCGGGTCCGGTTCTTCCCGCCGTAGCATTTCCGTAAACATAAACCGATCCCGTACTAGCATTATGTATGCCCGGACTAGAGTTAACATTTGGTCCGATAACATTTCCGCTAACTACTACCGTACCAACGCTACTATTAAGAATCGCCGCGTTTGCCACCAATGTGCCGCCACCTTCCATAATCACATTCCCCACAACATTTACCCTTCCACCAGAAACATTTTGTATTCCCGCTCCTGCGGTTGTGCTGGCTGTGCCAATAGCGGCCCCGGTAACAATCCCGGTAACATTAATTGTTCCTAATGCGGAGTTGGTTACTCCTACCCTTGTAAGAGAAGGAGATCGTGTTCCTCTAACGATACCGCTAACATTAATAGTTCCGCCAGCGGCATTGTTAACAACGTTGTTGATAAAAGGGTTAATTTCTCCAAAGATATTCATTATTCCAGTACTAGAATTTCTTGCTACAAAATTAGTGGCTGAAGTATCGGTATTTTCACTGATCAAATTTCCACGAATATTCATGATCCCATTACTATTATTAGTAACTGTTGGATTTGCAAATCCACCTGTTAGAACGCCATTAGTTATTTTCACAGAGTTTACGTTCATTGTTCCATTAGAAATATTAGCTATATGTCCAACATCGGTTGTATAAAGAAGGGCTCCCACTATTGTACTTGCATTGATAGTAACTATTCCCAATGAAGTATTTTTAACTACTGCTGATGAACCTCCATATATGTAATTAGAATTTACTATGAGATTTCCCGAGTCATTATTTAGTATAATTGTGGTCCTATTACTAGTATTACCATATAAATTAACGCAGTTGATAGTTGTGGTTCCAGTGGTATTAACGTCTATATTCGGACTAAGATTTACAGAACCTAGGGTAGCTCCTCCACCGATTATAAAATTAGCATTAATAGTATAATTAACTGGAAGGATTGTTCCTCCTGCGGTCAATCCAAAACTCGCTCCATCAAATCTTATTTGATCTACATAAATATCAGAGTCTAAAGTTATCGTTCTATTGTTTATTACCGCAATATCTCCACTAGTTGGAATTAGTCCGCTAGTCCAAACGCCAGAAGAACTCCACAGTCCGTTTCCTGTTGCTGCTATAGTTGCCATAATATTTCCTTAAACGTATGTCTCTATGAGTCTATCTGTCCATCTTACATTAGTCGCGGTAAGATTACTGAGTATCGCTCCATCACTACTTATAGTAGTCTTTTTAATTCTCCAAACGCTATCGCTTTCGCTTGATCCTTGAAGTGCATTTCCTATATAATTAACTCCGCTAACAAAGTCACTTCTTACTTCTCCCATTACTACCTGATATCTGGGTGAAGCTGTAAAACAAGCCCACTCTACAACATCTCCAGCTATTCCCGAAACGGCCAGAGCGAAAGTTGTTCCGTTGGTCGCGGTAAAATCGCTTCCGTTCAATAATTTTACACCGTTATAGAAAACATCTATATTTCCAACAGCATAACCATTATCAACAGCGAATACGCTCTTACCAGAACCAAGAACCTCGTAGCCTCTATTTGCCGTAGGAGAACTTATTAAAACGGTCTTATTAGAATTATTATACGAAACTTCGGAATTGCCAGATCCTATGATATTAAGAGTTTGTGAACTATCATAAGTTATTGCTATTCCTGATCCGCTACCGATTGTCAAAGTGTGAGAATGGCCGCTAATACTAACATTAGTCCCTCCAACCTGTAAAGTTGAGAAGTTACCCGATCCGCCGCTAATAGCAACAGATCCCGGAAGATATGCAACGGTCTGAGTGCCATTTCCATCAAAAGTTATACCGTTTTGAAAAGTATGGATTGCATTAATGGTTCGTACATTGTCTATATGGATATACTGGGAATGATCATCATCGCCCAATCCGAATAAGCTTCCATGATCATTTTGAGAAATTCCAGCAATAGTACTAATTACGGCTACCCGTATATCAAGAATACTGAGTAAAGTACATTTAGGATCATTTGTATAATCACTATCGCCAGCAAATATTAATCGGTAAAGAGGCTTAAGCTCGCTTAATGGAAGATTAGTAAGATTAATATCACTCCAAGAATTATTACTTTCAGCAGATCCTTGATTGCTATCAATTCTTTGACCCATAATACTCACTATAGGATCATCAATCTGATTAGTTGCAAGAATCCATACTGCAAAATATCTTGTTTGTCCACCGGGACTAACATCGGGTGTTGTCCAATTTCCAGCGGTTAATAGGTTATATTGCGGTCCATTAGCACCATATTTAACAGGATAGTTCGTGGCGGTATTCTTAACCCACTGACCAGTACTTCCTTCATGATAATAAACAGGAATTTGAGCAATTGGACTTAACTCTTGACAGAATGGATCAGCACTAGAACTATCAGTAATATTTATTTCGATATCTTCTTGATAAAGAGTGCCATTACCAATTGATATGGTCGCATGAGTGTTACTAGATCCATCTCCACCTAAAACATAACTACCGATGCTCAAGCCATCAATATATTGGGCACCAAATGTATTATGAATCCACTTATGAGTGCTAGTATCCATCACAATACCGTGACGTTCTTCGGCAAAGAAACTCATTTGACCACTAGGGCCAACTCCGCTATTCCAAGATATATATGCGATAGGAATATCAGTATTAAAATCAAAACCTGTAGTTTTGTTTGATATTTGATTATTAACAGTGTCAAAATGAATATAGTTAATTTGGGTAAGATTTGGTATAGTTAAAATATCGCCACTAGTTTTAACAACTTTGACGCCTTTATTATAATAACTATACGAACTTCCTGTGGGTTCTATTCTAAATACGTTTCCACTAACACTAATTCTACTGTCAGTTCTATTAACGAATCCCTGTGGTTGCTGACTATCAACATGAACAAGATTCGTAGAACTAATCGTATAGATTCCACTAGTCCCACTAATTGACACATCATATCCGGCAACTAATCCCTTAATTGTGGATACTCCGCTAACTCCACTAGCAAAATCAACGATATCGGATACTGTATGAGAATGTCCGCTAACACTATAATTGCCGCTAGGCTGTAGACCACTAACAGAAATAATATAATTACCAGTAGTAGCTAGAACATTAACATAACCACTGCCCGACACATTCTTTACAGAGATAAGATTATTAACAGATGTGTTAAAGTCAGTAATTGAAGAGGATAGGTGAGAGTGGCCGCTAGTACTAACTGGAACAGAGTTCACTGAGAGAGAATTAAAGTTGCCAGTTCCTCCAGTAACACTAATACTAACCCCACTATTAAGTAGAGATTGGATTTGAGATGTTGTTAGTCCAAAAGATCCTGTTACGGCGACCGTAAACGTTGTTCCGCTGGAGGTTACTGAAGCTCCACTAATACCTACTATATTTGTTATGGGAAATAAACCACTAACAGAAGAATTAAAGTTTGTTATATCACTAGCAATATGTTGGTGTCCGCTAGAGCTATAGTTTCCACTAGGCTGCAATCCTGTGACTGATACTGTAAAAACGCCTCCAGAAGACGCTACAGAAGCGTATCCGCTGCCCAATATATTTTTTACTGGTAGTAGTCCACTAACGCTAGAATTAAAATCAGTTATTGATGAGGCGATATGGGAGTGGCCGCTAACGCTAACAGGAGTTCCGCTTATAGAGAGTGAATTAAAATTACCTGTACCAGATATTACATTTATAGATACTCCACTATTTAATAAGCTTTGTATCTGAGAGCTACTAAGTCCAAATGTTCCAGTCGTGTATATTGTGTATAAATTTCCGCTCTGACTTACAGAGATACCACTCGTTCCCGATAGAGTGATATTTTGAGCAAGCGCATTTATCGTTAAGGAGCCGTCTAAGCCCGATGAAAATACTATTCCTGAACCAGAATATAATCCACTAACTCTACTTATAGGCAATAATCCAGTAGTCCAACTTATAGGATAAGTATCTGGAAAATCACTAGGAAGTATCTTGTCTCTATTACTAACTTCTAAGTAAACTCCTCCAGAAGTAACTACTTCTACTGTTGGCGAATCTACCCCGCTAGTTCCCGTTGTAACATCTAAAGAGTACGACGGTTGTTGTATGATTTCGATATTAAAATCTGTCATGTTTGGCACTCCAGAGCGGTTGTACTCTGGCTAAATCTCTTAGTTATAGTTACAGTACCATAGAGTATTCTTTCTGTAAAAAACCCTCCGCCAGCATAAAAGTCGTCGGGGCTTTGTAATTCAAAGTCATATTTTGCAGTATTGAATGTGTAGCCGTTGGTTGTGGCGGCGGGCCACAATAGTGTAAACTTGCCATTTGGTCCATCTAAAGTAAACCGATAGTCGGCACCGTTATGTCCTGTGGTGAATACTATAGTATCATTACTATTAGTTTTCCACGTTATTCTGCCACACCAATCCGTTAGATCAACCACATTTCCATCAGCGTCCTTGTATACCAATACAAAACTATAAGAAGATCCTTGTTCTATGCTAAAATTATAACTTGCTGCTCCCATAGTATCCCCTATATAGAAAATGGATATTTATCTATTAATACACCCTAGGTACAAAAAAAGAACCGCCCCTCGTGAAAGGAGCGGTTCCTAAACCGATTGGTTTATAACGAGAATCAGAGAGCGCCGAGGATAACTCTACGATTATCGAGAACCGCAAAGCCCTGTTCAGCCCATCCGTAGAATCCGGCTCTCTTCTGACGATGAAGTGTATCGTCTTCGAAGATTTGAACCTGTTCACGAATTGGCATGATGAAACTATCTCTCTTACGGAGATCAAGACCAACAACTAGTTCGACCTTGCTTCCGGGTAGGGAGCCACCAAGAGCACTAGTGTAGTAGAGTTGGTATTCTTGACCTTCACCAAGTTCATCAAGATCATGGAGATTGATACCAAACACGCGATTAACACTTCCGTCAGCAGCGGTATAGATTTCTCTACGAGTGATTTCGTCAACTTGATCAACGTTCCAGTTGCGAATATCTTCCATGGCTTCTGGACTAACATAAAGGTCTGTTAGCATACCACGGTTTGTACTAGCAGAGTTACCACCACCATTTCGACGCATAACAGTCTTCATAAGAGAAACGAGTCTCTTGCTGAAAAGACCGGCTGTTGTATCAGCATCATACACAACAATATTACGATCAAGACCAGCAGCAAGAAGTGTGTGCCAGCCGTCGTCGTTCATCTTTTTGACGAAAGACGCTTCGAGAACTTCCATAGCACGACCAACAACGTCCCAACGGGCGTCGCGGGCATACTTTAGAAGATAATCGATACTAGCACCAACGTCATAGGTTGGAACCATGACGTAATCACTTTCAACGTGCTTTTCTGGCACATAACCGTGATTAGGAATTGTATAAGCAACGAAATCCTTTTCTGTTCCGGGAGCTAGAAGATCAAGAGGAAATTCAGGAGTAGCACTCTGAGCCAATGTGATTGGTTCAAAAATGCCGTCAAGAATATTTCCGTTAAGAACACCCTGACGAAGAGGAAGTTCTAATGCCTTTGCAAATTCTGCATTAGCAGAAACGGACTCTTCTTTTCTAGCAGAACCAGAACGGATAAGAAGATCAGTTAGTTCTTTGGTTGGTTGAAATACTTTATCAGACATTGTGTAATCTCCCTTTAGAATTAAGTAATATTGACTGAAAGCTTGGCATAACCATCGGCGTCTTTGGCACTGAGCCATTGACCAACCTTAGTGCCACCACCGGCGGTAACACCAACATAGCCACTATTGTTAACATAAGCATCAAGACCGGGGCCAGGAACAGCGCCGGGAGTGATGTAGTTAGTTGTGACTTGACCTTGGCGGAGAAGGGTTACCTTGCCACCAACTTGCATTTCGTCTTTATACCAGTTGATATGCTGACGAGTTAGGTCATAGTTTACAACGTCGTTAAGTAGAACGCCAACCGGTCTTGCACCGCTACCGGTAGTGTTATATGCAACAACAGCACCAGCATCGTCCATAGCCACGCCACTACCACTTGAGGACACAACAACTGTTGCAATACCACCACGTTCTGCGGTTGTGTTCATGAAGAAACTGATATCAGTTAGAAGTTCGATACGATCAGGTTTTAGAGCCATTTGTTATTCTCCCTTATTAAGTTTTTTGCCGAGTCTAGCACAAACAAATTCGACGAGTTCAGCGCGAGTTGAATGAACAGCATCTTCTTCCGAAGTTGTTGTAGAACCAACACTAAGATCAACTCCACCATCTTCAACTTCCACAGTTTCTAGAACAGATGGATCGGTGTTTTCCGAAGAAGCAGCTTTCTTATCTTCTTTCTTCATCTTGTCTTCTTCTTTCTTCTTAAGCCAATCTGGCTTTGTAGCAGCTAGAAGAGAGGTCATAGCTTCAAAAGAGGAGTCGTCAAGAGCTTCAAACTTGTCTGTTGTACTTTCTGCGAGTTCTGCTGTGGCACCTAGCTCCACAAGAGAAGCCATTCTTTTCATCTTCTTTTCTTTCTTCATCATCTCTTCTTCTTTGCCCTTATATGCGGCAATAGTTTCGAGAGCAGCTTCTAGTTCAGACTTAGTCTTCTTGTACTCTTCTTCGGCTTTCTTCTTGTACTCTTCTGCGCCACCGGCTAGAGCAACCTTATCGGCTTCTAGTGCAGCGACCTTTTCTTCGTAAGCCTTGATAGTACTTTGTAGTTCTTCTACACTAGCTTTTGTTGCTGTGGCAGTTGCTAATTGATCAAGCTTGACATTGATTTCAGCAACTTCTTTTTCTAAACTCATAGTATTTGTCTCCACGTTAAAGTTTGACTGAGAAATAGATACACCCGATTCGGCCAATTCGCTATTTTTTTCAGCAGGACTATTTAGAATAATTATACTGTCGGGGTTGGCTGGCTTATCAACATAGCCCTTTCCAGTAAAAGTTACTTGTCTTAGTACTCTGCCAATTTTATAGTTCTGATGCTCTCCGGCGCCACCATATGCTCTTAGATATTTGGTTAAATATGCAGTATTGTCATTTCTGGCTAGAACCTTATAATTTCCAGCACTATCCATAACTCCATAATCAAATCCCTTAAATAAACATTCCATACTAACATATTTTGTACCATCTTCAATTTCGGCAATAAGCTTAGAAGCCCGTTCTCTTAATTCTGGATTACTAAAAGCTTTGTAAATTACCGATCCTGCTAGAATATGAAATTTATCTGGAAGCTGGTCTAAAGGAGTGTCTTCCGCAATAATCTTACCATCTTCTGTTACTGGAAGACTAGAGATCATGTGACCAACTATTAGCGATTCATCATGGTCTAGATTAGTTGGCTTATCTTCTGGCGTATTTTTTGCAATCCATACTTCTGCTTTGTCAAAAATATCGTCGTTTTTATTCCAAGACGAACTAACTAAAATACTCTTAGTATAATACAAGTCTTTGTCATCATAAGACGCTATGCTCTTAAAATGATCTCTCAAAATAGTATTGTAGTTTTCGTCAGACGGTTCTGCCTGACTAGCGATTAGAATTGATGCAGAAGATCTGATCTGGTGTTCTAATCCGTCGGCGATTTCTTGTGGGAAAATTTGCATAATTTATCTCTTATAATGTGGGTTATTCTTGACTATACACCATACTATAGAAAGAGGCTTTTACTTGCTTATTTTCGTCAACAGTTAGATCTCTATCTAGATCTCTACTAATTTCGCTAGCATATGACTTAAACTCATTTAACTTAGTAGATAGAGCATTATCAGATATTTGTGCGAAAGCTTCTTTGATAGAATCTTCAGTAATTTTACTATATGGTTTTAAGCCAAATAGAATTTTTGTTTTTGTTTGTTCTAGTTCGTCACTTTCGGTATTAGCCAAACTTCTTAAGTTTTTCTTATTATACAGATCTAACATTATGGGATTTATTATTTGACTAATTTTATCTTGTGCTTCGCTGGCCCATATATTCAAGCTAGCTCCTGTGCGGGGCTTGAATGTTTTTTCTTTGCGCTTCGTCGAATCTTTACTGGTCTTTGGGCGACCTTCACCAGATACTCCCGGCAAAGATTCTGGCGAATCTTTTGCCAATTTAGTTGGCATAGTAGCTTGTCTCATTTCCAGAATCGTTTTTTCTCCAGCTTTCTTCTTATCCATTTCCAAACCAACTTGACTTGGAGTGGCGGCACCGCCCTGTAAAGCAATCTTCTTAAGAGAATTTTCAATTTGTGGATCGTGCCAAGGACCGGCCTTTCTAACCATTCGGTTGCCTTTTCTTTCTCTTAGTTCGCGGTTTAGTCTGGACTTCTCCATATCTGGATCAAAACCAAATCTCTTCTGTAGTAATTCGTCACTAATAACATTTCTATCCGCTAATTGAATAAGTAGGGCTTTTTCGGCATCTTCGTTACTAAGATCCATTCTATCAAATTCTAGTTTAGCTGGATGACTAAATCCCATAGCTTTTTGAACAATTACAAATTCGTTCTCCCAGAACTTTGTAATAACATCACGACCATATTGAAGTCGTTGTGTCATTGTCTTGAGACTAATGAAATTATTTGTGGTTCCACCAGCACCATAAGTGCCAGTAAGAGTTGGAGGAATACCTAGTCCTGCGTAAATATTATTGAGATGCGGCATATATTTTTCCGATCCCAAGAATTGATGAACGCTGGTTTTGCTTTCTAGTAATTCAATATCTGGACCCCAAATTAGATCCATTGTTCCACCACCAACGTTATTGCCTAAAATTTCAGCTAGTTTTGCTGTGGCGGCTCTGGTTGGAGCAATCTTGTGTTCCAAACTACCGAGCTTGAATATGCGAATATTACTAATAGCACCGTCTAGAGCGGCTAAGTCTGCTAGCTTAAGTTTCTCTACAATAAAAATATCGTCCATAATGCTATAGATCATGGGATAAGCCCAACTCTGCCAATCGTCTTTTTTATAGTGACATACTATAGTTTTAGCTGGATCTAGAGGATAAGCCTTTTTAGCTTTTGCTGCTTCCAGAATATCTTTTGGTAGCTTGGCAACGATCTCTCTTTCAAGATCTGTCTTGGGACTATTGATTAGCTTTCTTAGTTGTGCCGGAATTATAATCTGATACCTTTTATCTTGCACAAACGATGCCATTGCTCCGCCAGCAACTTCCACACATAACGGATCGATAAAAGTATACTTCCAAGGAATCTCTCTTTTTTCGGTCTTGAAGCTTTCTATGCTATCCACATACATATCTGGAGCGCCCATACTCTTATAGAGTTGTTCGGCCACTTTAACACTAATTTTTGCTGTTTGTCGATTCATAACAACAGCGGCAGTTCTATACAAATTATTAAGAAAGCGTTCGCTACGATCTTTGCCTTCCACCTTCTTGAACCACTGTCTATAGAATCTTTCGATACGCTTATTTCTATGACTTGGCATAATTCCTTGTACGGCAAAATCCGACATTAAATCAATAACATTACGAACCAATCCTACCTTGTAATAGATATCTTCGGCTTTGCGTCCTATTGCTTTGATTTGCTGTGGAACAGCTTCGTCTGGACGGAAAAACTCGTAATCGGCACGAGTCAAGCCGGGACGACCGCCGGTATTAGTAGTTAGATTACTAAAATCCACACCATATCTACGACTACCAGTGGCTTTGTCTACAAGACCATATTCTGATAGAGATTCTGACGATTTCTTAAGAGCTTCTGTTTTACTACCTAGGTCTTCTCCCCAAGCAACATATGCTTCTGCGCCTTCTAGACTAGCATGAGCTATAACTTCACTCTTAGGATATCTTTTTTTAGCCATAATATTTTCTAATTGTAATGTAATATGAATGTGGTGCGATTAACCAATTATACACTAATTTCTATAAACTCCGCCATATATGTCCTCATTAACGGCTGAAGTAAACCATTCTGGTCCTCTATAGAGTTGTCCTTGAGCTTTGCCTTCTATAAGTGCTCGATTTCCTCCTATCATATTATACTCGATAGGCTGTAAAGTTCTAGTCATTTGTCGGGCTATCATATTTGCTATTAATAATGAACTATATCGGTCTTTTCTAAGCTTACCCTTTTTGCCATTTGGCATCTTAACATCCGGGGTATCCCATCTGTCTCTAGCGTTCGGGCCGGTACTAGTTTGGGTCATAACGATAGTAGTTAACTCGTTTTTCAGTTCTTCTATTTCTAGAATACATTCGCTAACACTGTCGTATAAAGGAGTAAGGTCACTATCCATAATACTTCTATTTTCTTTCTCTAAAGCTAGTCCCAGTGATAGATTGTCAAACTTAGGAAACAACAATACTTTATCCTCTAAGTCTTTTCTTAATCCGTGATTAGCCTGACTAGTCCAATCTGCCTTTGCAAATTGCACCATTTCTAATATGTGCAATCCTTGCTGATCATCAGTATCTTTACCTTTATCGTAATCAATAATAGGCCAAATTAAGAGTTCTCCATCTTCTAGCTTACTAGGATCGTGTAGAGCTTCTTCGATTGCTATGCCTCCACCCTGAGCATCCATCCCTATGCGATGACAAGGAAACACTTTCATTAAGTTGCGAATTTTCCTAGCACAGAAAGCGTAGAAATCGTGATCGTTACTAGTTCCCGCTTTTTGTCTGTCTTTAAAATTACCTCTATTAGTAGTCCATTCGTAAACTATGCGACGATGATTATTATGAATCTCTAATATTGTAATACTAAAGTTATCTTTTTCACTAGCCGGATCTATTCCATAAACATAAGTATATAGAGGATTACCAACAGTAACAGCATCAAACGATACTGGTTTACCTTCTATATAGATAGGCTTATTATCGGAAGGAACACAACTTTCGATAAGAGTTCTTCTAAAGAATCCTTCACTATCTTTAACGAAGCAGGCCGCGTATTCCATATTGTAAATACCAACATGAACTGTGGCTTTTGCTCTGCCCACTTGTTTATCGTCCATGAAGCCTTTGGGAATTAATTCGTATGGTAAACGAATAATACTAAAGTCTCGCCAGTTAAAGTTATCTGGAACTTCGCCTTGAAATAGTTCTTCTAGTTTTCTCTTATCTCCCTTACTCTCGATAATCCCCTTATATCTTTTCCAATACGCAGCAAAATGCTTAAAGTCATAATCTGCTGTACCAGAGATTATTGATTGATTACCCATCTTAATATTCAATTTTTCTAGTTCTTCGTTCCATAATCCCTGTTCAATCATCGCTTTCTTTTTAGCTTGTTCTTTAACATTTTGAATAGGACTAGCACTAACAGCGGAGAAGCCCTGAACAACCGTTTCATAAATATCTGGAGCAATAGACGCGAACTCGTCCGCGATAATAATATGCGCTCGTAAACCTCTAATTTTGTTTCCGTCGCCAAGAGGGATGGCAGTAATAATACTTTCGCCTAACCTCATAGTGCATCTATCTACGTCTCGTCTTGGTCCGTCTTCGTTACCGCTAAAGATACTACGAATAATTGGACTATTTCTCCACATAGCCTCCATATATTCGAAAACAATTTTACTCTGACGAAAAGCAGCACCAACAATAACTATCTTGGTTCCCGGATAAAAAGCAGCCTTATCCATAGCGTAGGCGGCTAATAGAAAAGACTTACCCCAACCACGACTAGCAATATACATTGGAAAAGCACGAATACTAAACTCTTGTAGAATACCACACTGTATTGGGTGTAGTTCATATCCATACATCATCTTAAACTTGGCACCGACATATTTAGGATCTCGCAATACCCTAATTAAATGACGATCAGGATTTTCTATTTCGTCTTCTGTGCGATTTAGTAAGGTGTTGCGACCAATATCGATAAGATCAATATCGCCTAACCCCAACCACGCATTGTCAAACGTTATTAGTTTCTTCTCTATATTCGAGTTCATATACTTTTTTCATTAGGGTGAGTGCAATCTTAGAGGCATTGCTAGCATCTCCACAAAATACAACGTGTATATTATGCTGAAGCTGAAGTTCTAGTAGATTCTTGATAATAAAGCCCGGAGTAATCTTTAGTCTATTCCACATACGTTTTGGTACATTTGATCCCACTGGATATCGATAAATATCTTCAAGATCAAATTCTAGTATTAAAAATGAATACTTATATTGCTTCATTCTTTCAATAACATCTTTGAATCTTTTTTCCGTCACATTATTAGCAATCTCGCTAACACTCTTCTTTCGTTCTATGCACAATAGATTTTCGTATCCTTCAACGCTATAATCTCCAGTATCGAGTTTGCGATTAGCATACGCTATTCTCTCAAACTCCCACGGCTGTTGTTCTCTAGTATCTATTATGACTTTAAAGTTATTGTAATTAACGCTCATTTTTCTTTTCCGCTATTATTTTAAAGAACACCGCAGCATATACCGATTCTAAGCCAGTTATCATTTTGTGATGAAGATAACAAAGTGTGATACCATTATCTACAACAAACCTTAGTGCCGGATTGTCTGCCCACCTAACTATGTGATGGGCATTTAATCGTTTTTTGATAGTACACCCCGGCCACTGACAAGTGTGCTTATCTCTTTTGTAAACCTCTTTTCTCCACTTTACATATAAAGGATCTTTAAACCATCTGGTCACTAGCCACCATATCTTCTACTAATTGACTAAATGATATTTCTGGAGTCCAACCGAGTTTGAAACGCGCTTTGTTTGAAATACCTCTTAGGTAATCTACCTCTGCTGGTCTATAGAACTGAGGGTCAATAACAATAAAGTCTTTATAGTTCAGATCGAATTTCCCGAACGCTATTTTTAGAAAATCTTCTACACTATGAGTTTCCCCTGTTGCAATAACATAGTCGTCAGGGACTTCTTCTTGTAGCATCATCCACATCGCCCGAACATAATCCTTTGCATGACCCCAATCGCGGTAGGCTTTAATATTGCCTAGACGAAGTTTAGGAAATGCTGTCGGACCACGACTCGTTGGTAGGCCATAGTAAATAGTATCAGGCTGATCAGTATCAAAACATCTTCCAACTGTTTTAAACTCTTGATCGCCCCATTTATTAAACTCGCCCAGCCACTTAGTAATCTTTCGCGTAACAAAGTTTTCGCCTCGTCGTGGACTTTCATGATTAAATAAAGTTCCCGAACAAGCAAATATTCCGTAGGCCGATCTATAGATTCGTACCATATTATGACTTGCTAGTTTAGCCACTCCATACGGACTCTGAGGAAGTAGTTGAGTATTCTCGTCTTGATACTTATTTCCCTTTTCATCCGTATCATAGTTGAATCCGTACATCTCGCTAGTACTAGCCTGATAAAACTTGGTAGAAGGAGAAATTTTACGAATAGCCTCTAAGATATTAACAACACCCACAGCATCAACCTCAAATGTTGTGGTTGGTTGACTAAAGCTGGTTCCCACATGGCTTTGTGCAGCTAGGTTGTAGAACTCGTCGGGCTTATACTGATTAAGAATAGAGAAGATGCCGCTCGGATCGGTTAGATCACACTCCTCTAATCTAAAATTTGAGTTACTTAGTAAGTGGGCCACCCTTTCTAGGGTATTAGTGCTTGATCGCCTAAGTAAGCCTACCACTAAGTAGTTTTTTTCTAGTAAAAGTTCTGCTAAGTAAGATCCGTCTTGTCCAGTGATACCTGTTACTACTGCTGTTTTCATATTAATTTTCCTCGTCTAATAGAACGCTATCTGGTGTTAAAAAAGGTCTATCTACCATACCGTCCGCAAACTGATGATATCCGTGTAATCCTTCAACAGCCTTGTTTGTTGCCATTTTGAGAATTTCCATTTCTCGCCCCTCTTTTTCACGAACATCTTCCTCTTCCAACATACGAATTAAACCAACCCAGCTACTCTTACCATCCTCGATGCGTTTAATACGCTGTTCTCGCGTGGCCTTGAGGTCTTTACCTATCTTTTGTTGTTCTGCAAGAAGCTTTGTATATTCGTTTGTATAATTATTAATGCTATTGCGAGCAAAGCTTAATTGCGTCTCCATATTGGCTAATTTTGCTATATCTCTTTGATCTTCGGGCTTTTCGTATTCCTTATCTACTTTAGTTTGTAGTTTTTCTGTTGTGTTAATATGGCGCTTGCGTTCCTTCATACTCCTATTGATAAGAATATCTATGGTGATAAATTGTTTGATCTGTAGTTCTTCGGCGGGCAGAACGTCTTCTCTGAACTGTTTTATTAAACTTATCCATGTATTTTCAAAGTATTCTAGTTCGCCACTATCTTCATCAAACTGCCGAACGATCTCTGTCCAGAAGGTTTTACTATGTAACTTGACTCTTAGTGTTTCGTCTTGGTGTTTGCTTTCCGGGCTTTGTAGTAAATTATTTTCGGTAATG
>Ga0078894_10000485_pt1 | contig 27713 bp, 49 predicted proteins | sample LauGreSu1BDMLBSD_2_FD_67506 | JGI IMG/M metagenome (GOLD analysis project Ga0078894, IMG submission 67506) | Freshwater lake microbial communities from Lake Michigan, USA - Su13.BD.MLB.SD (version 4) (version 4) | ecosystem: Environmental > Aquatic > Freshwater > Lake | place: Lake Michigan... | reverse complement strand
AATGTCTTTTGCTCTTCCAACTTATTCTAAATTTAATAAACGGTATATAAATCCTATATACACAAGTCAAAATATCATCCCTGCAGAAGTAATATATTATCCAGCTCTAAGAGCTAATATAGACGCTGTACGGAATCACTACAATCTTCCTAGGCAGTCTTCTTACCAGAAATTTAGAGCTGATTATTCTCGTCTAACTGCACCAGAACAAGAAGATCTTAGAAGAGATTATAATTTAGATTTTAATATGGAATCTGTTTCTGAACTTAATCAAAAAAATTTAATATATCCTTTTTCTCTTGATTCTTTAATTCAGGAATATTATTCAATTATTCCACCTAATGAACTTTCTTTTGTTATTGATAAGATGATATCTTCTCATAGAATCATTCCTTATGATAATTATATAGCTCTTAGACTTAGACCATTTACCAAAGAAGAATATAATTCTATTGTAGAACAATGGAATTCTGAATATTCTTTTGCCGGTATTGCTAATGCAGTTTCTATTGTATCTAATATAACTGCTCAATATAAAAAAGATTATAAGTACCTAATGGATAAACTAGAATCTTTAAAGCAAGAAAATCAACAGTTAAAAACCCAGATACAGAGCATGTCTCAAGATTTAGTAAAAGCACACCAACACACTTGGATGTAGAAAGATACCACTATGTTTACTTATAAAAATAATAACTATATATTTAATTTTTACGATATCAATCTTGAACGTGAAATTATTCTTGAAAATAATTTAAACAATCAAATTGATATTGATTCTCTTGCTGTTGGTTCATGTGTTATTCCATATGACAGCGCTCATTCTTACGCCACTCTTCAATCAGACAACACCCATGCAATGGTTGTTAATTGTTTTTATTCTGTTAAACAAAAACAAAATTCTGTAATTATCGCGGAATCAATGATTGAAGATCATATTAACACTGTTACTCAACAGGTAATTCAACATCTTGAGAATTATTATCTTCCTGGCAAAACTGATTGGAATAAGTCTCATACTCAACTGAGTGTACTTTCTTATCAAGCTATTCCAAGCAATAATGGGTCAATGCCTGGAATTATGTATTCTTTAGATACAAAGATAATGTTTGTTACAGCTGTTCGTCAAATTCCAATTCCACTTTGTTCAAACTTTAATAATGCTCCAATTAAGTATTATTCTAAAGATTACATTTACGCAAACGATGCCAAGTCCCCCAATTGCTCTCATCCAACTTTGAATGCCAATTCTAATGGACAATTAGTTGTTTGTCCATATAATGTCCATAGTCAATGTAGCTTCTATTCTAAAAATGAAACTGAAGTTAAATTAGATTATTTCTATAACAAAGTTGTAGATACTTCTCCAAGTAAATATCAACTTGTTAAATCTTATTATTCTGATTTTTCTGTAGAGTATACTATTAAAATTGATGATGTTGAATTTACCAAGATTCGTCGCCCATATACTCAAGAAGATATAATTTCAGTAGAAGAAGAAGTCATTAAAGTATATGAAGAAGTTATTAAAACTACTTCTAGTTTAACTTCAATTGAAAATTTTTCTGATAATAGTCAATCAAAAAACAGTAGCTACTTAATGTCTCTTGTTTCATCCGAAGGGTAATAATTTATGATCTATCCCAAAGCTCCCGTTGACTATACTGAAGGCCCATCAAATCCTTATTCAGTATCATCTGTTGCTATTATTAAAAATAATTATCTTAATTTATTAAAGATAAATCAACCTTCTTGGAATAACGCAAATTATACTTTTAATTATTTTAAAATTAATTACGACACTTTTATTTCAACTGCATCAAAATTTTATAATTGTGTTGTAATTAATAATGATAATTCTTTGAACGATCTTACTAAAATAAATCCTATAGCTACAAGGTTTATTTCTTCTAGTGGTCAACTTGTTATTGAACGTCCTCCTTTTAAAACTAAAATAAGATTCACCCCAACTAAAGCAGCGTATGCTTCTTCTTCTCGCAGTCTACCGGAAGTAGAAGTATGGATTCCTTGGCAAGTCTATATTCTAAATTTTAATATTGAAACACAAAAGTATCATTTAAGAATATTTTTTAATAGTAAACCTCTTTATTCTTTAGATGACCCAATAATGCCTGCTTGGACTCCAAATCTATTTGGTGATTCTGGAGTTTGTTATGGAGAAGATACTAGAAGAATAAATGAAGAAATCTCTAATATTGATATTTCTAATAAAAATATTTTTGAAATACTTTGTTCTTCTTATTGGGGTGGCGGTTGGAATACAGATATTATTCCTTCTAGTTATCTTATTCCTCGTTTCTTAATGCGAGATTTTGAAATTCAAAACGATAATGATTTTTCAATCTATAGAGAAGCTATTGCTAAATCAGAATATGCTAAAAATAAAAACGCTTTAACTAGAGAATATGTTAATACCCTTAACATATGGAGCAATTATTCATTAGATAATCTACTGCACATGATGTCTAATTATCCAACTACACAAACTACTTCTTTAAATAGTCTGCTTGGAAATCAAGATCAAAGACAACCTTATATAGGTAATATTTCAATTAGACCTTCCTCTTTTCTTGCTGATATGTTTGCCAGAAGTCACAAATTGCCATTTTCTGTTTTTAGAGAAATTGATAGTTCTAAATACTTGCATGTAGATTTTGAAGAAAATCCAACAGATAAAAGTTTTGTTTCTTTTAATGAAAACATTTCTCAAGAAAGAGCTTATTCAATTTTAGTTGATCTTATTGATCATTATCAAGAGTGTCTTTCTAGTAATCAACTCAACGTTATTAATAATACTTTTTTTTCTGAAGAGGAACCATTTTAATGTCTAGTAAAAATAATTCCATATATATTACTTCATATGAAAGACGTAATATTAATAACAACGAACAGAATACTTATTATTCTGATCCTACTGTAATATCAGCAATAGAACAAGCGGGAATGTCTACTCAGTTACAAGATTCCCATTCTAGAAGGCACTATTACAATCATGCTATTTCTCTTGCTTCGGAAAATAGTTTAAACGAACATGCAACTAACTTATACTATTTTGCTCAACACGAAGACGCAAATAAAATTGAGTCTTTGTTTAAATTAGAAAGATCTTCTTCGAGCGGATTTTTAGTTCCCGGTTTAATAAGCTATAGTAATAATGTTTTAATATTCGAGCTTCCTCCAACTCATAAAATGGTTTCTCATGTTCCTGTTAATAAGGATAATATTAACGAAGATGTTTTAGCTGCGTATAAAGTAGATTCTTATATACCAATACCTTGGCAAGTATATATAGCTATTTTTAATAACGATAAAAGACTCATAGATACATATATGTATTATAGTAGAAATTCTATCATAGCTACTGGGGTTGAAGAACCTCTATATTCTCCTACTCTTCCTAACTTTTATTCTAATGGAATGTTATGTAGACCTTTTTATTCTTCTATGGAAGATGTTGAAAAATATTCTCAAGATTTATCTGGAATATTTGCTGCTGCATATGATTCTGTTTGGAACAGTGGATGGAATGCTGACTTAATTGATAGTATAATGGATTTAACTCCTCATACTTGTTATCCTACAAATCAAAGAAGATCTGAATCTTTTAAACACGCAAAAGAATATTTTGAATCTCAAGGCAAACTAAATGTTTTTGAAAATCACTATAACCGTATAAATATAATTTCTGGTAATTCTAGAAATAAATCTTTTTCTCTTTATATAAATTCTATTTTAAACTTTTCTTTAAATGATATAGTTAATTCTATATTTCCAGTACCCAGTGCAAATCAATTATGGGAAAATGATTACGAAACTATTAAAGAAAATTTAGCTGAAGAATTTTTTGAAGATAATGATCCAGATTGTTACAATGAAGATGATCTTAGTCAATTTATTGATGATGGTGTTTCTCTTTTAAGATTTAAACTTAAATCTTTTAAAGATATAGTTTCTAATGTTTTGCATGTAAGTTCTAGACACAATTTGTACCAACTTACTGCAGGTTCTTATAAGTCTAATTCTCAGCACCTATCTGAAAATATACTTCATTATTAGTTATCTTTAGACTTGTTTTTACATCTTTTTTGCGATACTATATATACATAGATAAACTTACAAAAAGGTGTTAAACTTATGGCTAAATCTAAGCTTACTAATTACCCTACTTTTTCTAGGATAGAACTTTCTCATATTTTAAATGTTTCCACTTTAACTATAGCAAATAGGGAAAAGAAACGGAAAGTATCCTGAACCAAAAAGAGATTTAAATAAATATAGAATATATACTTTGAATGATATCTTTAATCTTCAATTGATCACTTATAATCATATTGATCCTAAACCTATTATATCTATCTTATACGATAAAGGTTACAAAGATCCAAAGATTGTTTCAGAAATGATTGATCAAGTATTATCACGTAGGAACTCTAATGACTGACCCAAACAAAAACACACAAGATTCAGATAATGTTGAATTTGTAGATGAAGTATCTCAGTATATTTCTACTGACAATATAACAGATTTAAAGTCTGGAATTTTTAATCTTTTTAATAACTTATACCAAAGTTACTCTTTTCAATACGGACCTATTGATGGTATGACTATGTCTATAGAGTATTTAAAAAGTATAATAGATTTTTTCCAATCTACTTTGGAAGAAAATACAAATAACAATAATCAATAAAAGACTATTAGGAGACAAAATGTTAGATCCAAAGAATGTTGTATCTGTAACAGCTGGTGTTGTTGCAGATCCAGAACTAATTAACGACAGAATAGCAAAGCTTAGAATAGCTGTTGACTACGCTGGCTCAGAAAAAGGCTCTTCGGGAGCTTCTGGTTACTTTGATGTAGTTTACTACCTCAAGGACGGAGAATCATATTCTTCAAAGAATGCCCAGTTTGTTCATACTCAAATTACTTCCAATAAAATGAAAAAGGGTTCTCAAATCCAACTTATTGGTAGACTTGTACAGGAACGCTGGCAGCAAGACAATCAAAATCGTTCTAGAGTAGTTATTGTTGCAGAGTCACTTTCTTATGTTGGAAATGCTTCAAAGCCAGCAGACAAAGATAAGCCTGAAGCAACAAGTTCATTTGTCCCAGAATCATTCTAATGACAGATGAATTTTCTAACGAAGAAATTGAGCAATTAGTTCAATTAGCACTTTCTGAAGATTATAATAAATTTAATCCTTCTAATGGGCTACATTTAGGGTATGCTGAAAGTTCTTTGCTGGAAAATTTAGCTTTAAGATTAGAAAATAGATTTGCTCATTCTGAATTGAATGAGATTATTCAAGATCTACGTTCTGATTTAATTGCTCAAAAAATTTCTTTCTCAATTAAGGATTTGCATACCCAAGTTCTTAATTGCAGAAAGTGCAAAAACTTTAAACCTGATCCTACCCTTCCAATGTGGAATGTAAAAAATCCTGATATTGTTTTTGTTTTAGATTATCCAATCTATAACAGAGAGGTTGCTGAATTTTTTCTTTCTACATTAAAGGCAGCTAATTTTTCCTCTGATAGAGTTTGTTTAACTTATCTTAATAGGTGTTCTTATCCAAAAAGAAAGTTCGAACCACAAGAAATATTTAACTGTTCACCTTATTTACATCTTGAATTACAGATGTTAAATCCAAAGTTAATAGTTTCTTTAGGTTCAGTTACTGCAGCTTCTTTATTTGGAAAAGATTTAACGATTAAAGACTATAGGGGAAAAATTACTTGGATTGGTTCTTGGCCAGTTTTAGTTACTTATTCTCCTACTCATATTGCAAAAACTAGTTCTCATTTGATAGAAAACTTTAATAATGATATAATTTTTGCTTATGATTATCTCTACAAAAAGGAAACTTATAATGAACACTCAAGTTCAAAATGATGCCTACGACAAACAATTGGAAGAATTCAAATCTGTAGTTTTAAAAGACGTAAGAAATGAATCTTCTGAACAAGAAAAACAGTATCTCATAGAGAATATTGATCTTTGGCTTTATGTTCTTCAAACTACTCGAAGAGATGTAGAGTTTCAATTAAGCTCACAAAAGTCTAAAGATAAAATTGCTTTTCTTGAATTAAGAGCATCAAATCCATCTGATGAAGAAATTATAGAATTTAATAAGAAAAAAGATAAATGGAAAATGGGAGCAATAAGATTTCTTTCTGCTATAGAAAAAAGAATGCTCTACGTTAAAATTACCTTAAAGAGTCAGGTTACAAATGCCTGAAAATTTTCGGATGCACTTTAAAATCTATATCAACCATTCCAACTGATTGGAGTGAAGAAAGATCTTATTTTCTTCATCAGTATTTAAATACCTATAGGGATTGGTCTATTTTTTCTTCTAAACTATTACAAAAAGATTTTGTTTTATTCTTAGCAGATTTGTTTTCCATATCTCATGGTCGCATAGAACATCCTGAAAATCCAAAGTTTGATATTTGGTCTATGTCTCCAATCAATGTTTTCAGATATAAACTTCTTAAAGACTTGCACTTTGACAATCTCAATTATCCAATTAAAGAGTATAACACTCCTGGATATATAGTCGAAGGTGCTTACTGGTCTAATGGATTTATATATCATGTCAGAAATGAAGAAATTAATTTAGATAATTATACAAATGATGTTTTAGAAGTCAATTTATATATTGATACTAAAAGTAGAAAAAATTATGATTATCCTGATTCTTTTTCTTCTCTTTCTGATATCATGAACCTGGCCCTGGTAGCTCAGCTGGACAGAGCATCGGACTTCTAATCCGTTGGTCGCAGGTTCGAATCCTGCCTAGGGCGCTTAAGAACTCTAACTGTTTTCTATCAACAGTTAGCCAAAGGTTAGTAGATAATATTGTAGTTGATGAAACTTATCAGCTGCTTAGGCGGGACGATAGACAATGCCAAAGCTTAGTCAACTTGCATCTACTAACCTTGATTTCGTAGGCCCTTGTAGCTCAGTGGCAGAGCATCCGCCTTGTAAGCGGAAGGTCGTCAGTTCAATCCTGACCGAGGGCTCCATTAAAAAGATCTGTAGAAGTGTATCATTTGCTTTATGGGTCTGCTAGATGATACACTTCTACAACCATTTGGAGGAAAAATGAGAATAACATATTCTGATAACGAAACAGTTGCTTATACAGCAATAGACGACAGTGCTTTTATTAAAAAATTGACTTATAATTATCCTACTAATATATTAGTGGTAGAATTTAATTCTAAGTCTATATGGGCATATGCAGAAATTTCTAAAGAATCATTTGAAACAATGATAAAAGAAGAATCTATTGGTTCTTATTTTAATAAAAATATTAGAAATAAAAAAAGATCTGTTCAAATTGTTAAAGTTACCGATCAAGGTTTGGTTCAAGTTTCTTCTTCTGAAGTTTTACTTCCCGTTAGAAAGCTTAATATAAAGTAATGGGAAGAAAAAATAAAAAGAAAAAATATAATAATTCTTATTATTTTAACTATAATAATAATAATAATAAAACTTATTATTCTTCACATGCCAAAGCAGAAGAAGTTAATGAAATAGCTTTAAAAGTATTTGGATCTTTATTTTCTTCTAACTTTAAAACATCTCAAGATTAGATCAGATAGTGTATAATGTATAGAATATGACCACAATAGTTGCGATACAAGGAGACGGTTTTGCCGTAGTAGGATATGATTCTCGCATATCGTCTATGGACGATTCTGGTTATACTTCTCAAATATTTACACTTGGTGAAAGTTGTTCAAAAGTTGCTGTTAATGGTAAATATATATTAGGTGCAGCTGGTGATGTAAGAGCGATAAATATTCTTCATCATGTATTTAATCCTCCTCCACCTACAGTTGGAATGAAAGGGTCAAAACTTGATAAGTTTTTTACCAACAATTTTATTCCAGCTTTAAGAGATTGTTTTGAAAAACAAGGTTATGCTGTTCCTGATACAGATGATAAGATGCATATAGCTGAACAGGGATCAACTATTATGGTTGTCGTTAATGGCACTATTTATGTCGTAGATAGTGATTATTCTTGGGCTTCTGACGTAAGTGGAATATATGCTCTTGGTACTGGATCTCCATTTGCACTTGGCGCTTTGCACATGAACAAATCTTTATCTACTAAAAAATCATTAACTGTTCACACTGCTAAAACTCTTGCACTAAAATCATTATCTGTTGCTGCTAAATTTGATCCTCATACAGGAGCGCCTTTTAAAACAGTTGTTCAAGATTTTACTAAATAATTTTTTTTACAAAAGCCACTCGTTAGTAAGGAACTAAAATGGTAGATCATAAGTTTATAAATCCTGCTCCAGATTTAAGTGATTCTTCTCTTGAAAAATGGTATAAATCTGAATATCAAAATATGTGTGATTTATACTGTGAGGGAGATGTTTTCAGACTTTCTTATTTAAAAGATTATTCTTTTTATTTATCTGAATATATGAGAGCTTTATATGTTCTTCAGTTACATGGTGTTTCTGAAATGCCTAAGTATTCTATAGCCCCTCATGTAGCTAAAGACATACTCATAAATTATGGTCATCTTAAAAAAGATTCTCTAAAAAATAGTGAAGACATAAAAATTTCTGATATTATTAGTAAACCACTAAAGAATTCAAAAAGACAAGACAAATATAATCAGGTAACAGACTGGTGTAAAACTAACGCAGGCAAAAAAGTAAAAGTAAAAGATGTAGCCGAACTTGTTGACTGGTCTTATCCTACTGCAAACAATTTTGTTCAATCTAGAGTTGATTTGTTTGTTAAGTTTTCTCATGGTGTATATACTCTTAGAAATCCAGATATTGATAGGTTAAAAGATAAAAATGCAAAGTTTGAAGACGATACTCAAAAAGAAAATGGCGCACCTAAAACAAAAGGTAAAACAAATGCGACAAGAAAAAAAACTGCCAAAAAAGTGTAGCGTTTGCGGTGATGTTACAACTAATATCAGAAAAGTAGGAACTACCTACGCATATAATACTGATAAATCTTTAATTGACAAATATATGTGTTTTGAATGCACATACAAAATATGGTTAGAAAAGGGAATTAAGTGAAAATATCTAAAGATTCTTTTAAAAATTTTATGATAAATTTAGCTTATTTTTTAAAGATTTTTATTATGTTTTTTGCTATAATTGCCAATCCATCTATTTAAAGGATATATATGCCATACATTAAACAACAAGATCGTGCAGCTATTTTGTTAAACGAAACAAATATAGATAATGCCGGCGAACTTAATTATTTTATTACTTCTATTTTAGATTGGTATATTAATAAAAAAGGAAAAAGTTATTCTACACTTAATGAAGTTGTTGGAGTAATGGAATGTGCTAAACTAGAATTGTATCGCCGTATAATTTCCCCTTATGAAGACTCTAAGATAGAAGAAAATGGGGACGTTTATACAGCATGAAAAGAAGGATTAAGAGAGAATATTTTTTTGAATATTTTGAAGTTGATGAAAAAACAGATAAAGTTTTTCTTTTTCTTTTAATTTCTATTTGTCTCTCTGCTCTTTTTATACAAGTTTTATCATCGTTAGGATTATTTTAAATTGATATTATTAATAATTGGATTGCCAGGTTCTGGCAAAACAACTTTGGCTGAAAGTATAGTTAACAGAACAAACGCAATACATTTAAATGCGGATGCTGTTAGAGCAGATTTAAATTCTGATTTAGGATTTTCTAATGAAGATAGAATAGAACAATCTAGAAGAATGGGAGCTTTAGCTCGTCTTTTAGATGATCAAGGTTTTAATGTTGTTGTTGATTTTGTTTGTCCAACAAGTGAAACTAGAAAAGCTTTTGGTAGGGCAAATTATATTACTTGGGTTCATAGGATTGAAAGCAGTAGGTTTGCTGACACTAATTCTATATGGCAAGATCCAACTGCTTATGATCTTAAAATTAATTATGGTCTTACTCCTGAACAAGAAGCTGATGCCGTTATTCGTCATTCTGGCTTGTTTGATTGGAGAAGACCTACGACTTTAATGCTTGGTAGATACCAGCCTTGGCATGAGGGCCACCATGCCCTTTACCAAGAAGGATTCAACAGAACTGATCAAGTTCTTATTGGAGTTAGAGATACTTATTTAACTTCAGAAAAAGATCCTTTAACATTTGATCAAGTTAGTCAATTAATTTACGAACAAGAAGATGAAGCTTTTGTCCTTAAGCTTCCAAATATAACAAATATAATATATGGTAGAGATGTAGGATACTCCATTGAGCAGGTCCATCTATCTGAAGATTTACAAAAAATATCAGCTACTCAAAAAAGAAAAGAACTTGGAATATGAATAATGTAGAGTGTCAAAATTGCGCTTTTGCTCGCAAACCAAATAATCATACACCTTGGTATTCTTGCCATAGGTATCCTCCAGTAAGAGTCGATGATTCTAAAGCTTTGTATTCATCTAGATGGCAGTTTCCTGTTGTAAACGCAGAAGATTTTTGTGGTGAACACATTAGTGTTTCTGCGTTTAATTCTAAAAATGCTGTGTTTCCTAAAGTTTCTAATAATGAAGAGGTTTATTTATGAACAAACTAGAGTTAGAAAAAAGATTAAAAGATAAGATAAATAACGCAAGAGAATACCAGTTGAAGGCATCGCAAGATGCTCATACTGACTATTATTATTGGGAAGGCTATATAGCCGCTTTAGATTATATAGATGATTTAATAATTCTTTTGGAGGACTAAATGCAACCAACTAATATATGCCCTAGATGTACGCATTATATACCTAACGATGAAATGCCGGGAGCTTATCCAGGAGCTATTTCTCGGGTAGATAATAAGACAGAAATTTGTTCTAATTGTGGAACAGATGAAGCTCTTGAAAATTTTTTTGGTGATGGTTTAACACCAATATCAAATTGGCCGAAAGAAGAAGTTCATGCACACTTTGCCTGATTGGGGAGAAAATTCTTATATTAATTCTAATTCAAACGTTAATACTTCTTCAAAAATTATAGTTTCTAATTTAGATAGTCCTATCTCAGAACTATCTAATATTATCAACAACGTTTTAATGAAAATGATTAAAAAAAATAATCTTAATTATGATCAATTTGGAAAAATACCATTTCCTAAAGAAATTTTATATAATCAAAATTCTGCTAATGGTATAGACTTAGATGAACCTTTTTGATATACTAAAACAATGAATGATATTCTCAAGGCTCAAATCAAAAATGTAATGTCTGAATTATCTAATGAAGCTGATAAATCAATACATGATCCCATAATTGTTTACACTCTAATGCATCATGCTGTTAAGATATTATCTTTGACTCTTGATAAGATTAATTCTTATGAAACTTTGATTGAAAATTTAACAGCTGAAAACCAAAGATTATCTCAGATAGCTAAATATTAACATGAAAATTATTGGTCAACAAAATTCACCATGCGATTGCGCTTGGGAAAAAATAGTCAAGAGCACTAAGTGCGACAAAGAAGAAGAAGAGGACGATTAATGAAGATTATAGAAACTATACAAAATTTAGCGGACGCCATAAACAATCTAGCAACTAGTTTAAGACAGATTTCTTTACCTAATAAGAATGACAATAATTTAAATTCTTATACTAAAACAAACTATTATGTAAAGAATTTACCTAATAATTCTTACACTAAAACATCTACTTCTGCTGAAATAACCTATACTACTCCCCCTGATTTTGTTACTATACTAAAGTCAGAACATGAAGTTATTGGTAGGCTTTACAAAGCCCTTACTTCCAAAGACCCAGATAAAGCTGATAATGATAAGGTTCTTCTAGAAATCAAAACTAGATGGCCTAAATTATATAATGCTCTTATAGATGTTGTTACTGCTAAGACTTTTTCTATATACAAAGGATTTTCTGATGAACAAAAATAACATAGAACACGATGATTATATTAATTCAATAGATGATGCTTATATTGATACTTTCCAAGATTCTAATGGAATACCTTGGTCTTCATATGAAGATTATCAAGTAGAAGATTAATTTTTATGTGGCCTCTTTTTCTTGTTCACTCTATAGTTTGCATTGTTATTGGATGGAATTTAAAAGATTTTTATGAAGAAATTAAACAAGATAAAAACAACTAGACAAGCAAAAGAGTCCTTGATACAAACATGGGGTCCAGAAGTAATCCTAGAGTGTGCTTGCAGACAAATGCCTAGTCATTCAATGTGGGGCCAATATGCTGCTCCCACTTGTCCATTGTGCAAACAAAAATGCCAAGTTATAATTGAAGATTGGTCGGTGATAGACGATGGATCATGAAGCTATGCGCGATGCTTATATTCGAGCTTTAAACCATAATTCTAAAAATACTATTATAAGTGAATTTTGCAATTCTTGTAAAGCTTCTTATCAAATTGATGCCGGTGAAATAGTCGATGTTATTACATTAGAATCAATTTATAAAGTATGGTATTGTCTTGAATGTATTTTAAGAGAATCTGAATATGTTTAAAAAAAGAATAATTTCTCGTTGGTCTAAAAAAGACAAGCAAAACTTCGCTGATAGAAATGTATTAAAAGCTAAAACTATACCATCTAAGAAAAAACCGCCACCTGATAAGAAAGAATGGGATTAAAATGCTTGAAACTGAAAAAGAGATGCAGAAGATATTAACAAAAGAATATGGATCTCTTATAGGTAAAATGGTTCATACTATTCGTCCACTTAAAGAATCTGAAATTTCAGAATTAGGATGGGATGGATTAGTAGGTTTTAATGATATTCCTATGGTTATAATTTTTCACGATGGTCAAGCAATCATTCCTTCTCAAGATCCTGAAATTAATGGACCAGGATTTTTAATAACAGCTGATCTTCAAGACTAGCTATGATATTTAAAAAGAAATACAAAAAAGTTAAATTAGTATCTTCTGAAACCGGTAAAAAAATTGATGTAATAAAGTTTCCTATAGAAGAATTTAATTTAATATTAACTGCTTGTAAATATCAAAATATAACTATTGAGCAGTTTTTCAGACAGTGCTTAGAAGATCTTATATATGGAGATTCTTACAAGCAACGATATAAACAAATAGGGGAAAAACCATGAAACAATGCGCATATATTGGAAAAAAAGTACAGTTAGTTTATACTGACGATCAGTATACTAAACTTAAACCAGGAGATTTTGGAGTTGTAAGGCTAGTAGACGATACTGGTACTATACATGTAAACTGGGAAGATGGTTCAAATCTTGGCTTAATACCTGGAGTTGACAAATTCCATATTATTACTGTATAGTATTATGAACTAGGTTTTTTAGTTTTGAAGCCGTCTTAGATTACGGGTAAATTTTTAGGAGCAATTATGGCCGAGCAAAAGTTCTGGAATGAAGAAGCTATGCGCATTCCAGTAATTCAACAATTAGTAAAAAATTGGGAAAAAATTAGAGATGAAGCTTTAGTTTTTTTAAATAGCAAAAATCCAGAAACATATGAAGGAAAAACTACTCTTTCTGTATTGGACTCTAACTTAAAAACATATGAAATTGTACATAAAGAAGATGAAGATTCGATAAGTGGTAACTTTGTTAAATTATTTCCAAAAGCAGAAGAATCTGGCAAATGGAATATAGTTTATATTGCCGAAAATAGAAAGAGGCAGAATAACAACGGTGACCTAAAACAGTTAAATGATTATTATGAAAAAATGACTGTTAAACAAACTTCAAAAAGTACGTACGATCTAAGTAGTTACGCTATTTCTTTTTTTAAAACATTTAATTCAATTATTGAGGAATATGCCAATGGACAGTGTTCTGCCTGCAATATCAGTATAGTTTCGCCAGGAACTGAAATAGGATTTCATTTTGGCACAAAGGGCTACCTTAGATTTCATCTATGTCTAGTCAATGACCCTGAATGCACAATTACGGTTGGCGATGAAACTTCTTCATGGGAAGAAGGTAAAATCTTATCATTTAAAGATGGTGGACCATACGCTCATTCTGTTTCCCATAAAGGAACAAAAGATAGAATTGTTATTATTTTTGATATGCCATTCGACTATGTTGTTCAATTTATACCAAATATATTAAGTTAATAATATGAACAATAAAGGACTATATATATCTGAAGATCTTTTAGATGAAATTTTATTTGCAGAACCAACTGATCCAAATGAGTTAAATCATTCTGTAAAAAATGAATCAGATACAATATTTACTTGGGACTACTCAGTATCACGCCAAAAACTTAGAAAACTTTACCTAAAAGGATTACGCAGTCAATGGAATCCAGAAGAAGATATTAATTGGAAAATTGATGTAGATATAGAAAAAAGTGTGATACTAGATCAAGGGCCTATAAATAAGGATAAATTTATAGGTACTCCACTAGAAAAGTGGAAAGAAAAAGAATGGCTAGAATATTCTATACAATCTAGAAAATATAACATATCTCAATTTTTACATGGTGAACAAGGTGCATTAATGTTTGCTTCAAAAACTGTACAAAACATACCATGGTTTGACGCAAAACTTTATGCAAGTAGTCAGGTATTAGACGAAGCAAAACATTTAGATGTATTCTCTAGATATCTTAACGATAAGCTAGGTGGTGGATATACTGTAAATACTAATTTTAAAAATTATATGTCAAATATAATAAACGATCCTAGATGGGATTTTACATATTTAGGCGGTCAAGTTATTGGAGAAGGCTTAAGTCTTTCGTCTTTTGGGTATCTTTATCAAATAACAAAAGAGCCTCTTATTAAACAAATTTTAGATTATATAATAAAAGATGAGAGTAGGCACGTTGCTTTTGGTGTTATAAGCTTAACTGAAGTCTATGAAAACATGAATGATTTAGAAATTAAAGAAAGGCAGGAATTTGCTTATGAAGCAAGTTTTGGCCTTATGGGCAAACTAGTTCAGCACGAAGTGTGGGATTATATGGGAGTAGATTCAAAAATAATAACTCCTCTAGTTATAAATTCTGGAAAAAACAGATTCATGAGACAAGCTGTTTTTACGAAGGTAGTACCTAATTGCAAAAAGCTTGGATTACTTGATCGAAATAATGGTTGGCTTCGTAAAAAATTTGAAGAAATGGGCGTTATTCAGTTTGAAGATATGGAATTAACAGATGAAGAAATTTAATGAGATTGATCGTAAAAAAAGTTTAGAAATTCTAAAAAATTTAGAACCTGATGTAGAGTCCATATTAAATAAGCATATAAGCTCTAGAAAAGACTGGTATCCTCACGAAATAATACCATGGAATAGATACTCTGAAATAGAAAAAAATGGCTTTGAATACAATAAAGATAAAATATCAGAAAATTTAATATCAACTATTTATCTCTTAATAATGACAGAAGATAATTTACCATGGTATGCTAGAACGATAACAGGATTTATAGGCGACGAGAATAGAAACACTGTTTGGAATGAATGGCTTCAACAGTGGGTAGCCGAAGAAGACAACCACTCTTACGTAATAAGAAATTATATTACACTTAATGGACTAATGAATCCATATTTTCTCGAAGATGCAAGAATGAATCAAGTAAAAAAGGGCCTTGTCCCAGATGATCCAAATGGGAATGCTGTACAGTGGCTAACTTATACTACTTTACAGGAACTTGCTGGCAGATCGATATACTTAAGAGTAGCAGATCAACTAAGAGAAGATTCTGAAGGATATAACATTATCAGAAAAGTTACTAGCGATGAAAACAGGCACTTTATATTTTATAGAGATGTTTGTAAAAAAGGATTTGAAAAATATCCTTCCGAATTCATCATATCACTCGCATCTCAAGCTATAGATTTTCAACTTCCGGCAAATTATACTGGATCTGGAGTTCTTGATTTTGACATTCACTCAAGATTAATGGCTAATGGCGGATTTTATAATCTTGAAATATATATTGAAGAAGTTATTAAGCCTATGATATCTTTCTGGAAACTAGATGAAATCAAAAATATTTCTGCAGAAGCAGAAGATGCACTAGCTCAATTGATGAATTATATAGAAAAAAGTGATCGTTTAATAGAAAAAATAAAAGACAGAACTAAAAGAGTTGGATATTCTTCAAAAAATTCAGAATTCAATAAAGTAACACAATTAAGTTTAATTGCTCCTGTAAGAGATTAATTACTTTTACTTTAAAAAGCTATATAGGCTAAAATTAGGAAAAAATTTTTTTGGCCTTAGCCTTTTTTGAGTTTTTTTATAATTTTTGAAATTGATTATATTATTAAATAAGGATACAATATATATTATGAATGATTTAGAATTTTGGAAACAAGAAGGCTACCTTATTAAAGAGGGTCTTATATCCGATGATCTTATCGAATCTTACGAGAAGCTATGGCTAAGTACGCACTCTGAGTTAGATAATAATGGAAATAGTATTATAAAAAATTATACTGGCTGGGATAGATACGATATCTACAAAGAGCATAATGAAATACTTGATATATTTTGTGGTTCAAAGATACCTAAGGTATTAGAAGGTATAATTGGAGAACCAGCTGGAATACATCTAAATTTTACCGGTTGGATATCAACCCAAAAAACATGGCATCAAGATGTTACTGTTCCGAATAAGGAAATGGCTGACTATTATATTGGAGTTTGGATAGCGCTAGACGCTATTGATGTTAACTCGGGCCCTTTTGAACTAATACCAAAATCTCATTTATGGAATACTGATTTTGAAAAAATATATCCAGATTTTCAAAGACAAAGAAGTAAAGATGATTCATTAAAAGTTTCCGATATATATGGCTTTGAAGAAGAAACAAATTTACCAAGAGAAGAAGATCCAGGTGCAGCAGCATATAGATACTATTCTTCTAAATTAGAACAAGAAAAACCTGAAGGAATTTCTTTTACTGCCAATAAAGGTGACGTTATATTTTGGCATGGGCATACGGTACATAGGGGTAGTGAACCATTAGATAAATCTCTTTTAAGAAAAAGTATAATAGGTCATTACTCCGGAGTTAATACCGGAATGCTAGCAGCATCTTATGCTAAGCCGTATAAGAACGGATACTATTTTTAGATAGATCTCCAAAGCCATTCCGGATGCTGCTTAGTCCATTCCACTGTAGACTTAAGCGAGTCTTCTAAAGACATTGGAGGAACCCATCCAGCTTTAGATAGCTTATTTCCATCTAGAGCATAGCGTAAATCGTGGCCAGGTCTTGTAGTGTGAAAATCTTCAAACTCAAATTTTAGCTCTTTACCCCAATAAAAAGAAACCATCTTTGCCATCTCTAAATTATTCACTTCTCTTTCTCCAACTATATGATATTTATCCGGTCTATCGGATTTTGGATAGGCAACTGGTGGAAGATTTTTTAATATAAACAGTAGAGCGTCTGCCTGATTTCTCGCGTGAAGGTAGTATCTTGACCCAATGTTTTCTGGAGTACCATGAATTGTCATTGGTATATTCTTTTCTAAACAATACATAATTTTTGGAACAAACTTTTCAGGATCTTGACGCTCGCCGATAATATTCATTGTATTTGTAATAACGACTGGTACTCCGAATGTTCTCCAATATGATATACATGCTGCTTCTTGAGCTGCTTTTGAAGCAGAGTAAGGATTAGATGGTAGAATTGTATCCCATTCTTTATGTGCGTATCCAGCTGGTGCTGGACCATAGACCTCGTCCGTAGATACATGTAAGAAAATTTCTGGCTGAATCTTACGTGCAAGCTCTAGCATATTAACAACAAGAGCTACGTTATTTAATATGAATGGAGCAGGGTCGGTAATGGATCTATCTACATGTGAGTCCGATGCCATAGAAATAATATAATCAATATTTCCTATATCTTTTATCATCACATCGGAAAATGGAACAGTAAGATCATGAGTAACTAGTTTAACCCTATGCTTCTCTTTGTCCCAACATCCTATAGATGTTATTCTATCTGTTACTCCACGATGGCGGAATGAATCAGTTATTACGACATTCCAGTCTGTAAGTTTTAAAATATGTTCTAACGTATGATGGCCAACAAAACCACCAGCTCCGGTTAATAATACTGTTTTCATTTTTATCTTTCTTTATTAAAGTCAAATAATAAGTGTTACACACTTACCGCTTGACACTGGAGCGGGTAGGGAGAATCGAACTCCCACGAGCAGGTCGGAAGCATGCCAGTCTACCATTAACTTATACCCGCAGAATTTATATGCTTATAATACCATATGTTCAATATTGTTATAGGCCCATATTCGAGAAAATATTCTTTCACCAATATTAAATCCACCTTTTACTGCGTGAGCCATCAAAAAAAGATCAACTATAACAACATCGTTTTGACTCCAATTAATCCAATCAACATAAGAATTACCATTAACTATGTTATCATTAATAAAATTTTGAACATAAATAAGTTCTTTACCTAAAAATTCAGATGGAACATTATACTCATCTAAGTATAGTGGAATTCTTAATATTTTTTCATTTGTATAATAATGATTTACAACTGCTTTTGTAATTTTTTTAGAAGAATTTATAATAAGTTGACCATTTATGTCTGTATCAAAAGTTAATATTATTTCTAAATTGTCTAAATATTCTTTTATATTTTTTGGAAACATATTATATATATTTGCCATGTTAGCAAACCCAGTAGTGCCGCAATCTGGTTGACATTCAAACTTGGTCATATTCCACAGTGCCGCAACCTGAGGGGAAGATTTATGTAAATTTTCTAAATGCCACTCAATAAATATAGAGTCTTTACTTATTTTTTCTTTATGGCGATAGAAAGTGCCTTTATGATCTTCATTAAGGCCAGAAAACGGTAACATTGGCAGTGGTCCACTACTTGAATTTGGAAAAAATCCAAGCTTGTCACCAATTCTACAAAAAATATCCCACTCTGATTGTTTATCTATATTTAGATTATCAAAAAACAATATACCATCTAATAAAAATTTATCTATATAAAAATTAATATTTTTTAATATAGAGTTATAATTTTGATTATATATTTTTTTTATCATCTTTATTATATAGTTTTTCTACAAGCGGAGACTCCCAAACGCTTATATTTTCGTATTTTTTTTCTATCTTTAGTGGATCGGGGTGAAAATGAATTGTATTGTCTTCTCTAATTAAATTCTTAGCTATTTCAGGCCAATTATCTTTACCGTATTTTTCTTCTCCGTCTAACCACTCTTCTGTTTCGTACCAAGGATGTTTTATGTAAGACCTAGTAAAAAACTTATCACCATTTTCTACTTGTCCGACTGCATGAAAATATGGATGGTTACCAGGATACAATGGGGACCCTGAAGGAAATACTACAATATCACCTGCTTTTGGTTTGTATGTAACTATACTTCCTTCAACAAAAAATCTTAACTCTCCACCATCATAATTATCGTTAATATAAGTTGTGCATGTTATAAAAAATTTATCATGAGGCCAATACCATTCTCCTATTGCGTAGTCTGTATGATAGTTCATATTTAACACTCTATCAGAACCATCTTCTAATCCACCTTCGTGCAATCCTACCATTATTCCGGGAATGTATTTGGCATAATTTGGAGTAGTAATATAGGATCCTTTCGGTATCTCAACATTATTTTTTCCTATGTAATGCGAAAGTGCAGAATTATTTGCTTCCTTAATCCTAGTGCATAGATATTCTTCATTTCCATACATTACATTTTCCCTATCAGCTTCATCTCCATTTCTTTTTTCATCTGCATATGTTCCAAAGACAAACCAAGGAGTCCAGTCCCTTAAGTAATATCTTCCTTTTGATTCTTTTTCTGAATTTTTAATTATTTCAGTTAACTTATGATGATCTTCTAAAAGACCACTATAAACAAATATTAAAGGATATATTTCTTTATATTCAAAATTTAAACCTAACATATATTACTCTCCTAAAGTATAAAAATTTGTGTAAGAATATTTAATTCCAGAAACGATAGGATTTGTTGAGTGAATTTTAAGCGCATCGAAAAAAATTACAGATCCAGATTCTGGCTTAATAGAAGTGCTAGCTATTTTATTATCAATTTTATTATGAAATAATAATTCCCCACCAACATAGTCTTCATTAAAATAAAAAACAGAACTCAAGTGAACTGTTTCTTTTTTGTTTTTGACTACCCATTCATCTGTAGGTTCCCAGTCTTTATGTATATTTATATATTGATTTTCAGTATATTTTACTATACATCTACCTGTAAAACTTTTTACATTACATTTATAAAAATATTGTATATTTTTAATTAATTGATTATCTAAATTTTGAATTAAATCGTAGTGTATATATTTATGATCTACTGAATACGAATGAAGACTAGAATAGCTGTCTTCTTTTGCAGATGGATTTAAAGAAAATTCAAGTTTATCAAAACTACTACATAATAGATCTATTTCTTCTTTACTAATTAAATTTTCTTTTATTATAGTTTCGTACATAATACTCTATAGGGTATGCCATCTTAAAAATTTTCTAAAATGATTAGAATCAACAACATTTGGGTCAACCCAAAAATCCTCATGAAACTCTCTTGCAACAAGAGTATATCCTAAAGAATCTAAAATTTCTCTTTGTATATCTCTTATAGATGTATTTTTCCAATACATGTTAGCATCATGCTCAAAAGTTATTACAGTAAATCTATACTGAGTTAATGGAATAGATATTAGTCCATGCAATGTAGTATAGGCATCAAAAGGCCTCATAGAAGTATCATAACCTTGATCTATGTCAACTTGTAAATAGTCTATTTGTTTTGGAAAGTTATTTTCTTCAAAGTACTTTATATAATCAAACTTAAGCGCATCGCCCATACATGGATTTGATCTATTCTGAATAAATTCTTTTCTTCTTTCTTCTGTTATCTCAAAAGAAACACCAGTCCAGTTATAGTCTTTTTCTAAAAGAAATGTATTACTTCCTTGAAAAGAATGAAAAGCCCCTAATTCAACATAATATCCATTTGTTTTATTTTGAGTAATATCTAAAACGAAACGTTCTTGAGAAGAGGTTCCTCTATAATTCATGCTAGTTACTTTTCTACTATTTTAGTAACCAAATGCTTTACTGTTTCTGAAACATTTGTTGGATTATCTTTTATAATTAAACTTAGATTTGACAATGCATCAGTGATTCTAAGACTTATATTATGAGCTTCTTCATGAGATATAGCCTTGGATGCAGTTACTTGTTCGTAAACTTTTCTATAATTTTCCGTGTAATTCATCTATTTTCTCTTTCGTCGGTGAAATCATTTTAGCATAGACTAAAAGGCCGTCGGTAAATTTAAGATCATACTCAAACCAGACCATTGGACCCTTATCTCTTTCGTCTTCATAGTCAATCCAAACTGATGTATATACATTGATATGCCCATGAAAATATATTTTATTTTTTTTAATTTCTTTATCTGGCTTTTCAAACCAATAAGTTTCTTCATCTTTATAAATAAAACCATTATTATCTATATAATAGTTATCCATTAAACAATCTAAATCTTTAGTTTGAAAACCGTCTGCAGCAAATGTGTGATTAGCATAGCTTTTTAACTTCGAAGGAACCCAGTCCTCTAAAGGTAGAGGATAATCTATTTCAAAAGAATCATATAAACCCATATTTTTATTATACCATATGGATTTATGCTATAATTGTCTATCTTGGTCTTTCAATTTATTTTTACTTGCTGATATAGAAGTTGCTAAACCTACAGCTGCAACTGAACCATACATTATAGACTTTCTATTAGCAAATTTTTTAATAACGCTTAGCCCTGAAGCGCCGTCTAATTTCGTCATTATATAATTTTTTACTGCCGTTGAAGCACCAGATGCTGTTCTAGCAACTTGGCCTGCTGCCTCAGCCCCAGATTCTGCTGCGATAGTGATATCTGCAGTGGGAGCAAGTGAAACTACCGATGCAACTGGCTGCCTCATCTGTCTTAATTTTAAAGTTTCTTCCATAAAAGATACTGGACTAGAACTAGGAATAAATGTCGGTGGCCTGGTAATAGCCCTTGATGGTTTAGATACTATTGGTGAATTAAAACTAACAGAACCAACTGCTCCAGGGACTTTTTTTCCTGCCCTAACTTGCGCTTTTCTAGCAGCTACCTTATCTGGGTGAAACCAGTTACCCTTTTTTAATACAGCCTGTTTTTCTTCTGGTCCACGAGAACTAATTCTCGCAAGCAAATCAACATCATCGTCTTCAAGGCTTATGCCACCAGTTATGGCATCTACAGTATCGATAACATCATCTTCTAATGAAATTGAGTTAGTCGGATCAAAATCAATATCTTCAACCAATGTGGTGCCCTTTAAAGTTAAAATTCATTACTATATAAATATATATAAATAGTAACATAATTTGGAGGAATAAGTATGGCATCAAAGAAACCAGCTAAAAAACCACTTAGTGATTCAGGTTCTTCAAAAAATAAAGAACTACTCGGTAAAGCTATATATTATATGGGCTTAAAGACCGATGGATTTACATGTCCAGCTTGCTCTAAAAAAGTTATTAAGGGTATAATATATGAACACAATAATGCAATGCATTGTAGCCGTAAATGCATTAATACTTTAATAGGAGCATAAATGAGTAGCGATTGGTTAGCCAAACTTTTAGTAGAAATGGATATGAAACTTCCTAAGCCCGAGCAGGAGTTCGCCGATGCTTTGCTTAATATAGTTTCAAAATATGGAAAACTATCTAATGGAGACGGAAAAGGAATATGGGTCGGCTATAAGCCGGCTTCCGAAAACGAAGACTATGAGATGGGGATTAAGTGCGAAAACTGCTACCTTCATGAAACTGATAAAGTATGCAAGATTTATGCAGGAGAAATAGAACCAAATGGTATATGTAGACTAGCTGCTATACCTGATTCTCTAGTTAAGTACGATTAAGAAGCCTGCTTCTTATCTACTTTTCTAAATACTTCATTAATTTCTGCTGTAGTAAGCTTACCGTCATCCATAAAAGCTCTGGCTAAGCCCTCAACAACAAAAGCTACTCCGGCCTATGCCGGCCATTAGAACTGCTTTAACTAAGGGTACATCTACTATTGCCCCAGCTCCAACCACACTAAGTCCTGTAGCTGCAAAAGTTGCAAGTATTCTTAATGATACCATTTTTAATTGTTCCATTACTTTATTTCCCTTTCATTAGTCTTTATCGTTTTTAAGCATTGCGTTTACATAATGAACACCAAATGCACACAGTGTTGCAATGATGGTGATCTTTCTAGTTTCTCCAGAAAGTGTTGCAAACACTATTACGCTACCTGATATTGTAAATGCAAGAGCTGCTGTTTCTCTTGCAAATTTCTTAATAAAGCCTATTGGGCTAAATTTCCTTTCCATTATTCCCTCCGTATATTTGTAGTTAAATATGCTATTCTTAGTAAAGTTACCTTCTTCGTCTTCACCTTCTGGACCTTCTATTCCAGGTGATTCTTCTTCTTCATTTTCTGGATCGTCTTCTTTTCTTCCATGTGAATTAGAAGAGCTTCCTCCAGGACCAGGGTTACCGCCATTTGGTCCAGATGGTGATCCAGAACCTCCAGCTGAACCTGGCGCAGAAAGACCAATGGCACTAGCTATTAATGTAGTTGTTGCGATTAAAGTTCTGCGTGAACCAACATCTATATTTGATCCAACTGGAACATAATCATCAAATCCTTCAGCGTAAATATTTATTTCTTCTTCAAAGACATTTCTTACTTCCTCTGGCGCATCTTGAACTGCATCAATAACTTCACTTACTTGCTCATCAGTTAATTCATTGGTATCAATTGAGTTAAAAATCTCAGCAGCTTGTTCTTCTGTTGCGCTTTCTAAAATTTCAGAACTTGAAGCTAGGTCAGCAGCAAAATCTGATGTAATTTCATCTTCCAGTGCTACGTCTAGAATTTCTTGTATCTGATCATCATTAAGGTCTTCTAATATTTCTGAATTAGTTAAGATTTCATCAGCTAATTCATCTGATATTCCAGAGTCTAAGATTTCATCTATCACTGTAGAAACTTGATCGGATGTTAGATTATCTGATTCAAGTAAAGATTCAACGTCATTTACGTTTAAGTCGCCGTCAATTATTTGGTCAATAGTTTGATTTAATTCCTCTTCAGTTACTATGTCATTGGTCACATTATCTATTTGATCGGTGGTATCAGTTGCTGTTTGGTCTGAAGATGTTTCTTGAGGCGGTAAAGATGTGGAAGTCTCTTCTGGTTGCTCTTGAGGAGCATTTTCCTGAGGGTCCTCCTCAGAAGGGACAGTAGCTTCCGGCACTGTAGTTTCTGGTACAGTAGTTTCAGGCACTGTAGTTTCTGGTACGTTAATCTCAGGTACTGTAGTTTCTTCTGGTACAGTAGTATCTGGGACTGTAGTGTTAGTTGTAGGTGTTGGTTGAGTTGTTGTAGTTGTTTCTGGATCAGGCTCAGAAGGAACAGTTGTTGTCGTTGTTCCACTTGGTACCTGTGGAACTGTAGTAGTTGTTGTTGTAGTGGTAGTTGTAGTAGTGGTGGTGGTAGTAGTAGTGGTAGTAGCTACGCTTGCATTTGCAGAATGCACAAATATCTCTGTTGGTTCATTAAATGCAACAGTTGCACTAACGTTAGAAGTGCCGTTCCATAGGTAATAAGTGATCCAAGTTCCATTTTCGTCAAATGAGTTATTGGTTATTGTTGCCCATCTTGGAGTCTTTTGACCATTGTTATAACCATCATCAAGATAAATAGACATTCCATTGTTAGTGAATGTATTTCCATTTATTAATCTATTATCTGTACCCATATTAAATGTTGATGGAATCCAGGCATTGTGGTAAATTGCTATAGAGTTGCTATCAAATGTTGAGTTCAAGATTTGGGTACGGTTTAGACCAGTAACATTTGCTGCGTAACTATTATTTGTAAAAGTTGAGTTGACCACCTTGGTGAACCTATAGTTATATATACCAGCATTGTTATGATCAAAGATACAGTTGTTTACATAGGTTTTGTTTCCGAATACAGAATCAGGTTCGTTTGCCCATGTTGTTATTCCAGCTGCTAACTGAGGGGTAGAGCCATAATCTCCAGCAATTCCGTTATTAAGATAATCAAAAGTGCAGTTTGTGTAGGTAGCTGTTGAGCCACTATTGTTATTCCATACAGCACTTCCACCATTCATTCCTGTAAAGCGGATATTTGTTGCCGAGACCGTTCCTTGTGAGTTGTAAATCAAACCACCATTGGTTGCTTGACCCTGCTTAAGAGTCATGTCTGAAACAGTTAAAGTTTTTCCAGACTGTACATAGAAAATACGGTAAGCGTTGTTTCCATCAATAACAGTATTACTTCTACCATTTCCAGTTATTGTAACGCTCTGTGAAATCTGAGGAAGAGCACTAGTTAGGGTTATAATACCATTTACATTAAATGTAATTGAATCATAAATTCCACCAGATGTAGCGTTTGCTTGATTAATAGCCCAACGCAAAGTACCAGAAGAACCATCATCATCTAGGCTGGTTACCTCTAAAGAGGTTGCTGCAGGGATAGTAGTAGTAGTAGTAGTAGTAGTGCTTGTGGTGGTGGTAGTAGTCGTAGTGGTGGTCTCTGGAACGGTTGTAGTTGTAGGTGGCAAAGTAGGAGCCGTTTCATTATTTGGCTCTACGCCACCAAAAGTTGTACAGTTTCCACCTGATTGATTACAGGATAAGGTTGTTCCAATATCATCATCAATCATAAGAGCTGGAGAAAGAGCTGTATCATCTAAGTTAAATGAGGCAAAGCCTAGTTTGTACGTTCCAGTTACCGAAACTTCGTATGTTGACATTTGCCAACCAGTCGCACCATATGAATTAGTAGAGTAATCTCCAGTTCCAGGATTAGTAAATCCGAGTAAAGCATAGGATTGATTAAAGTTATTAACAGTTATGGTCGGTACTGAAGGTGTAGAAATAGCAACGAGCGATGTTATGGATCCATCGTTAAATGGAACATAGTCGGTACCGACATAGTTCCAAGACATTGTATATGTAACTCCAGCCGTTAACTCGACCTCACGAGTTATCCAAGCTGCATCAGTTGGATTTCCTCCACCAAAACCAGAAGCTTGAGCTTGAGAAGTTAAAGTTCCTTTAAGTGAATTTACCTCAGCTGAAGTAAGTCCCAACGCCGAAGTTGCTTGAGTAAAGTTTTGCTCACTTTTTGGTTGTAATAAGACTGCATATGTTCCACCGTTTGGTGAAAAAGTCCAACTGCCAGCTGCAACTGCTGGCGCATAATAAGGATTAGGACTTCCATTAGAAAGAGTAGGGCTACCCATGGCTGAATATGATCCATGTGTAAATGTTTTAGATCCATTAAATATAGTTACACCAGTGCCGTTGTCCATTTATAGAAAAACCAAGAGTTCCTGTTTGCGTACCTTTTGACCAGCCGGTAAAAGAATTATCTTCAAACCCTGCATTGGGGATACTAACGTTAGTGGCTTGGGCTACGTTATTTTGTAGCGAAAAAATAGATGCAACAAAGAGGAGGGGCGCAAATATCCATGCACCCCTTCTAAATTTTAATCTCATGAATTCCCCTCATAAGTTAAATTGGTGGTTGCAGATTATAGTAACGTATCTACAACAACATATAAGGGGAAGCCCCAGCAGGTTTTTTAATTCCTGCTGGGGCTTAGCACTGGCCTCCGTCGCGGCATAAGTATATCACAACAAACAACATGTCGCAACATATGAAAAGGTCCTAGCAGTTATATAAACCTGCTAGGACCTTGACGTCGGTTTCCGTAATATATATTATACCACATCTACCTGAGCATCTGACTTCGTGACAATATTATATCACCTTATTGGTGGAAAAGGCAACTTGTTTGTCGTTTTAAGAAATGCCTAAGGAAGCTTTTATTTTAACAATATCATTATCCATATGATTATGCAGATAATTTTCCCATTCTGCGCCATCAATTGAATATCTTTCTGGGGTATTTGTTTCAGAATACGATGCGTCCATATCTGACTTCCCAACAGAGTAATGAAGGTGTTCTATTATTACATTCGGACAGTATGTAATTGCTTCAAGCTTTAGCCCTACTTGCATCCAAAAATCATCAGCATATAGGTGCTTATTTGGGTGCACAGGAAGCACCATAAGACCATTAAGTGGTTTTATAATATTGGTAGAAAACATTACTGCTGTGCAAAGTTTTTCTCCCTGCAAGAGATCATCGCCGTAAGAAAACCCATACCCTCTTTTTTCTATTGGCTCTAACAAAATCTGATCCCAGTTTTTTGTTCTAATCCTATGATCATCTCCCATAAAAGCAAAGTACTCATAGTCATTAAAGTATTTTTGCGAAATCAAGTTCATTGTCTGAGGGGCGTATACTCTTGGACCAACCTCATACATTGCTCCATCAATTCTTTCGTAATTATGCTCATCATCGTCATCTAAACCAAAGACTATGTCACAGTCAAAAGAGTTTTCTATATATGTGCTGTAAAGCTCTTTTGCTTTATCCGGTCTACCTCTAGTAGGAACAATTAACAATACTTTTTTATTCATTTATTTTATCTCCATGTTTATGTACCAATCATCCCATTCTGATATGGAATCAAATATTCTTATGAAATTTTTTTCTTCTAGAAAATTCTTTATTTTTTCTCT
>Ga0078894_10000484_pt1 | contig 27713 bp, 23 predicted proteins | sample LauGreSu1BDMLBSD_2_FD_67506 | JGI IMG/M metagenome (GOLD analysis project Ga0078894, IMG submission 67506) | Freshwater lake microbial communities from Lake Michigan, USA - Su13.BD.MLB.SD (version 4) (version 4) | ecosystem: Environmental > Aquatic > Freshwater > Lake | place: Lake Michigan... | reverse complement strand
ATGCAAAGTATTGGATATAAACAAGTATGCGCCTACCTGCAGGGGCAGTTGCCGCGAGAGGGGTTAGAGGACGCAATTACTTCTGCCACGCGGCAGTATGCTAAGCGTCAATGCACTTGGTTTCGGCGGCTCGCGACCGACCTTAGGCTTTCCGGCGCAGAGCCAGTAGAAAGCGTCCTCGCTGCCGTCCGAGATGGGCTAAGGTGATCGCCCGCCGCTCCCTGGCTCCCAGATGGGCACATCGGCTTGCCTCCTGCTATACTCAGGCATGACTAAACTGATCTAAATTATCTGACCTGAATTTTTGGGGGTTTGACCTTGCGCAACTCCGTGCTAGTGGCATCTGCCGCCGTAACTCTACTCAGCGTCTCGGCTTGTAAAACCACTAGGCGCGCGAGCGATCTGGCTTCCACTGACGTTTCGCTAGATCAGGCCTACTGCAACGCCCTTGGCCTCGTGGCAAAACCCTTTACCGCAGGCACCGGGAAATCGGATCTGGGTGCCATTGCCAGTGACTTCGCTGTTCCCACGAATCACGGCGATTTTCACCTAGCCGAAGTGTATTCCGGCTGCGACACCTACCTCATGGTGCAAGATCTGCCGCGTCAGCATCAGGAGCACAAGACTTCGCCGTGGCTATCGGACATGCCGGAACTTCTCAAGGCACTTCCACGCAACACACACGTCCTTTTTGCCTCATCTATGTCTGATCCCAAGGTGGCAAATCTCTCGCTCCAGGTGCTTGAACAGACTATCGGTCAGGCTCTTGCACCTATGAGTGAGGCTGATCAGGCGCACTGGCGCTCGCACCTGCATATTGTGACTGTTCCCATTGCCGCGATGCCAGGATGGATAGGGGAGGCGATGCGAAGTCCTGGGTGGGGTGTTGGGATCGACCGTTTCCAACGCATACGCTACGTTGGCAGCTACAGCGACCCAACCCGATTTGTCGCCGCGCTAGACGACTTTGGCCCTAACTTAGCTATGCTAGCTAATGAACCGATCTACTATAATTTTGAAGCCAAGCGTGAAGCTCAACTTGAGAGTGAGAACGCGACTGTCGTCCCGGTCTTCACGGCGCAGCCGATTGACGATGATCACGGGCAAAAATATGGCTATGCTGAGGTAACTCTTCCCGATGCTGAGACAATGGCCACCTATGACACGATGGAAATCGATCTACTTCAGGGCTGTCCAGGCGTAGGTGAGCTCGGCAATTGTCCAGCCTGGGACTCAACCCTTAGTCTAAAGCTTTGCGATCAGCAAAATCCAGATCAGTGCGAGACTGAAATTGGTCGTTGGATCTCTACCTATCACCGCATTGGACGCTGGGTCCACGACGTAAGCCCCGTGCTACCCCTCTTCAAGGCGGGCGGTAAGTTTCGCTTCGCCTTCTATACTGATCAAACCTACCAGATCACTTTGAGCCTACGTCTTGCGAACCGCGGAAGCGGCATGCATCCAGTGCAAACCAGCTTTCTCTTTAAAGGTGGTAATTTTGATGCCAGCTACAACAAGGATCGCAAACCTCTATCCTTGAAGATCCCGGCCACCGCCAAGAAGGTGGAACTCGTTAGCGTGATCACAGGCCACGGTATGCAGGAGCCTGGTAATTGCGCCGAGTTTTGTGACACGACTCATCGTTTCCTAGTCAACGGCAAAGCTTTTGAGCGCACCTTCAGCGAAGCCAGCAGCGAACTTGGCTGTATGAAGAAAGTGGACAGTGGCACTGTTCCCAACCAATTTGGGACCTGGTGGTATGGACGCAGCGGTTGGTGTCCGGGGCGTCATGTCGAAATGCATCGGCAGGATATCACCGCGGCAGTTCGCGCAGGCGGGGACAATGAATTCCAGTACGAGGGTCTCTATAAAGGCGAACCATATCCGGTGAGTGGAGCGGCCATCATGATGAGCTCAGCAGTCGTTGTGTACGAGTGACAGGCAGGTTTTGGCTTGCTGCAACGGGCCGGCAGGGCTAATACTTGGGGCTCATCATAGTATGAGGTTCCGTCGTGACGATTCAACGCCCTGAGAGCGAAGCTAAGATTGCCGCAATGTTTGACCGCGTGGCACCGCGCTATGACCTGCTGAATCGCCTGCTTAGCGCCCGTCAAGATCAGAGATGGCGGCGGCACCTAGCGGCTCTGGTGCCCTACCGTCCTGGCGGTAGCTATTTAGATTGCGCGACGGGCACTGCCGACGTTCTTCTGACCGTAGGGCATAAGCACCCTGAATACAGCGAGCTGATCGGGGTCGATATTTCGCCCGAGATGCTGGCTATCGGTCAGACTAAAGTTAACACGAGTGGCCTCAAACAGTCGGTTCGCCTGACCCGCATGAGTGCCGAGTCCTTGGCCTTGCCTGATGCCAAGTTCGATAGCGTGAGCATTTCCTTTGGGCTACGCAACGTGGTTGACCGCGGTAAGGCGCTTGAGGAGTTCCACCGCGTGCTAAAAGTCGGCGGTACTCTTCTAATACTTGAGTTTTTCATCCCCAAACGTGGCCTGCTTGGCGCCCTGTTTCAACTGTACTTCCATCAGATCCTACCGTTCATTGGGGGGATCCTTAGCGACCGTGACGCCTACCGTTACTTGCCTCAGAGTGTGGGGTCATTCTACACGCCAGAGGAGCTGCGCACGGCTCTATACGACCGGGGCTATACCGTTGAATCAGTAAAGTCCTATCTTTTTGGCGCATGCCGATTGGTTCAAGCCATAAAGCAGTGAGCGTTTCGCTTACTGAAGCATTCCACCCTGTATCCACGATTCGATGAGTTTGATATCGGCATCGCTAGGTTTGCCGCTGGTCGGCATCCGCCCGGCCTTCATGGAGTTGAGCGATGCCGTGGCACCTGCTTTGGCTGCATCGTAGGTGCTTAAGTTTGGGGAGCGCCCGAAAAGACCGCCGCCGTGGCAGTTGGTGCAAGCTCGGCTCAGGTAGGCGCTAACACCTGCAGAATAGGTGACGGCCTGGGCTAGCTGCTGCGTGCCTGGGGTGGGCGTAGTGGTTCCAAATTGGTTGCCAGGAATTGCGGTTATTGGAGTGGCGCCAGGTAAGGTCTGACCTGGTGTGACGATTCCGTTGTTAACGAGGGGAGCCGTGCCCGCACCGTTGCCGGTTTTCGGTTTGTCGTCACAGCTAATCTCCTCGTCGTCATCCTTGCTGCTGGTGGCTTTTTTGTCGACGAGGCTGACTGATTTTTTGGTGGTGGTTTTCTTTTTGGTGTCGGTAGTGACTTGGCACTCGCCGTCACTGCCACCGAGGTTGCGACCGGCAAATGGCTGCTGGGGCGCAGCCGGAACACCGCAGGCCGTCAGGGCTAGGTTAAGCGTTGTCGCTATAGCAACTAAGCCGCCGACTACACTAAATAAATTGTGTGTTTTACCAGTGTTCAAGGTGGTTGCCTCTAAGGGTGCGTGATGACTCCAACGTCACCCGTTATCGGCATATTTGACCAAAAACTTTAGGTCATTTTGCGGCTGACCCACTTAACTGCCGACTTTCGCCGATAATTCAGTGGACCAGCCCCTATAGGCTACAGGCCGACTTCAACGCCGACGAAGACAGCTTGGGAGTCGAGAGTGTAGGTCTTGGAGTCGTTCTCCAGAGTCACGTTGTTGACTTTGACGGAATTGGACTTCCAGCTTTCTTTGCCGTAGTTGGCTTCGAAGAGTACTTTCACTAGCGGCAGTACGGAGTACTTAGCGCCGACGCTGATTTGCGTACCGCTAATTTTGGCATCGCGCTCAAATGGGACGGAGAGAAGTGCTGTATCGATCAGCTTGCCTTTGACGAGCCAGGTCCCGTAGACCGGGATATTCAGGCGTACATAAGGGGTAATGATCGGCACCAAAGGAATCCAAGCCATAACGTCAAGGCCAGCTTCCATAACAGCGCCAGTGTCGATCGATGAAGCCGAGTAAATTCCTTTGAGCTGGGTCGTGTCTAGTGTACCGGCGGCAATACGTGCGCCGATGGCAATCGGTACTAGCGGAATCGGATCTATGTGAGCTGCAACCGCGATTTCTTGTGAGCTCACTTTAGTAGGGGTGTCAGTGCCGATATTGTACCAGCGTCGGCCGACCAAGCCTTCTGCATCGAAAAAAGCCAGTGCAGCAGTACTTTGCAATGCCGCAGCCACCAGAGTGGGAAGAGCCAGAACTCGTGTAAAACGTGACAACATGTGCTACCTCCGATGTAATCAATGAATATGCTAACAAAGACTCTATGCGAGAGTTAAGCGGTCGTCATCATTTTAAGATTGATGGTATCCCTGCCTGGACCGCCAACACGCTCGAAGCAGCGCGAGCCAGGTGTTGATTGGCGAGGCCAAGCTGCTGACGAAAGAGTCGTTCGGCCATGCGGCTAGGAGCTGGTCCGCCTCCGACCTCAGCTGTTACGACCACAAATCGTGTCTCTTGGTTGCGCTTGAGCAATTTGACGAGCTCGTCGACTCTCGAATTGAGGAGGTTAGCTCGTCCCTGTTCACTGCCATCGTCATCTTCTGAGTAGCTAAGAAGCAAGGTAGCAAGCCATTGATTAATCGAGTCGATAATAATCTGCTGCACATTTGCGGTGGCGCTGTTCACCGCTGCCACCAGATCAGTCCCAGCATATACGGAATCCCAGGTCGCTGGGCGGAGGCCTTGGAGTTCTGCTATTCTACTGTGGAAGGCAGGCTCATTCGGAGGTGCGGTACCGATGACTATGCCGGGTAGGTCAGGTCGCAGGCATTGAATGGCGAGTTCGGATTTGCCGCTATGGGCATTGCCCAGGATGAGGAGCGGTGATTTAGTTTGCGTCCAGGCTGGACGGCCATTTGCTTGCGAGTTATTCATGGTGTCCCTTTGGTACTTTCAAACAGTCCGCATCCAACTCCGGTCGTGTGAGACCGATTGTAGGGATGTCTGTAGATGAGGATAGCACTGGCATGGGATTTATCGAAACGCTACGGGAACGCGGTCTAATCGCACAAATCACTCACGAGGACGAGCTACGCGAGCACTTAAAAGAGGCACCGCGAACTGCCTACATCGGATTCGATCCCACGGCAGCAAGCCTACATGTAGGCAGTTTGCTCCAGATCATGACGCTCAGGCGATGGCAGCAAGCAGGTGGGCGCGTCGTCGCGTTGGTTGGTGGCGGTACGGTGATGGTTGGTGATCCCACGGGTAAGTCGGAGCTACGCCAAATGCTTACCCCAGAGACTATCGCTGGCAATATGGTCGGCATTAAAAAGCAACTTGAGCACTTTATCGACTTTTCCTCGCCGTCTCGCGCCATCATGGTGAATAACTACGACTGGTTGGGGAAGCTAAACTATTTAGAGTTTCTGCGCGAGATCGGCCCCCATTTTAGTGTTAACCGAATGCTCACAGCAGAGTGTTTTAAGCAGCGCCTTGAAAAGGGGCTGTCGTTTCTCGAGTTTAATTACATGCTGCTCCAGAGCTACGACTTCCTCCATCTCTATCGCCACGAGCAGTGCACACTGCAGATGGGGGGAGATGACCAGTGGAGCAATATCCTGGCGGGCATGGAGCTAGTCCGGCGACTAGCTGGCGGTAAGGCATTCTGTCTGACGACGCCACTTCTGACCACCAGCGACGGTAAAAAGATGGGCAAGACGGAGAAAGGCGCCGTCTGGCTTGATGGCTCGTTGACCAGTCCGTACGAATATTTCCAGTATTGGCGCAACGTCGAGGACAGTGTTGTTGGCAACTCGCTTGCTTATTTTACTGAGCTGCCTATGACTGAAGTGAATCGTCTAGCCGCTCTTACTGGCGCTGGCATTAACGAGGCAAAAAAGGTGCTCGCTTTTGAAGCCACGCGTTTACTTCACGGCAAGGAGGCTGCGGAACAGGCTGCCGCTGCCGCGCAGAAGCTTTTTTCGGGCGGCGACGGGGCAGGCGGTAACGAGCCGGAGGTTTTATTGGCGGCCTCTGAGTTTGGTGACGGCATGGGGGTACTCGATCTCTTGGTCAAAGCTAAAGTGGTCCCATCGAAAGCGGAGGCAAGGCGCCTTGTTGAGCAGGGCGGGCTAGCTATCAACGGCGAAAAGGTGGATGATATTCATGGAAAAATCGTCAGAAGCGACTTTAAAGACGAATCTGGCTGCCTGATAAAAAAGGGTAAAAAGCATTATTTTCGCTTGAGATTATCGAATTAGCCTAAAGTTTTGCCAGCATTTTGCCGACGGCGCCTCAAGAGGGTCCACGGGGTCACTTGGGTCGCAGGGGATTAACCCGCAGCAGGGGGTGGAGTTATGACCAGGGCGCTAAATTTTTTAGGTTTAGTCATTTTGGCCCTGGTATCCAGCGGGTCAGCGATGGCGGCGCATGTCGAGGCTAAAAAGGACGGGGTCGAAGTCTACGCCGACGCCACCAACAAGAGCCAGGTGCTCACCACGCTTAAGTCCGGTGAATCGGTGGTGGCCACCGAGCGCAAAGGGATGTTTTGGGCGGTTACGACGGCCGACGGTAAGCTTGGTTACGTATCGGTGCTGGTAGTTAAGCATAAGCCCGATACCGACGGCTCCATTGCTGGCGCAATCAAGGCGGCGAGCAAAGAGGGAAGGTCTGAGGGTGATGGCACAGACGCACGAGCCAGGTCTGCGGTGATGGGTGTGCGTGGGCTGGCTGAGGATGACAACATGGCGAACGCCTCCAATGTTCGGCCGAACTTGAGGGCAGTTTACCGAATGGAAGATAAGCCGATCGCCGACAAAAAGATCGACGAGTTAGGCCAAAGCGTGCTCAAGGAGATCGCTGGCAAAGCCACCGCTCCGGCAGAATCAAAGGGTAAGTAAAGGGAATCTCGCGCGGATGGTTGCTCTACGTCTAAGGTTTTACTAGTCTAGTAAGATCCACTCCGTAGACAGTTTCATCTGTGAGGGCCCTGATCATGACCCTGGACTCGCACGTTAGGCTTGGGCGTTGCAGGCTTGCGGTCGCTGCAGGTGTGCTAGCGGCATCGGCTTGTACGGTCAAGACTCAGCAGGCAGATCCGCTGGAAAAGTCGATGACACCCGAGGAGCGTGCGGTGTTTGAAGACTACCGCATGGAGGTTGAAGTCGGTCGCAACATGGCTGGTCGCCTCCTTGGGTATTACGGAGTCGTCGAAGACCCTAAGCTAGTTGCCTATCTAAACCAAATTGGTACCTACGTAGCTAGCTACGGTGATTATCCTGATCGCCGTTACATGTTTGCCATCTTGAAACACGAGTCGGTGAATGCTTTCGCTTGTCCGGGTGGCTACATTTTGGTCACCATGGGGGCATTGCGTAACGCAAGTAGCGAGGCCGAACTAGCGGCCGTATTGGGGCACGAGGTGGCACATGTAGGCAAGCGCCACATGTACGATGCCCTTAAGAGCATGAAACAGAAAGATCTTGATGAAGCCCTGGCAAAAAAGCGGGCCGCTATCGACAGCGATCCCTACCTGAAGATGCGGCAGCGTCCCGAGCCAGAATCGAGCTCTGCAGCTGGATCAAGGCTTGCGACTTATCTGACAGGTAAAGCCGGTGTTGGCCTTTCCATCATGGCGGCGGCGGCTGCAGGTATGCAGATGATTACTGAGAAGGGACTAGACAAAGAACTTGAGTACGAAGCTGACCAAGAGGGCGTCAAGTATGCCATTCGGGCCGGATATGAGCCTCGAGCGATGATGACCTTTCTGGGGCGTCTTGAAGATCACAGTGCAAAAAAAGTGAAGAATCTTGAGAAAACTCATCCGTCCGTGAAAGAGCGTCGTGATCAGCTAGCGAAGTTACTGCTCAGTCTCAAGGCTGAGGACATCATTGGTGCGGACGGCGAAGATAGATTTAAAAAAGTTAAGGCCAAATTTCCGGAACCAGAAGCCGGTTAATGGCACCAGAGCATCGGAATCGATTGAGTCGTAAAAGGGAGAGTATCATGCGCAGTCGCTTGTTGCTTTGCGGTGTCACTGCTGGGTTAGGTCTCGCGACCGTGGCCACGCCACTTCTGGCCGACCAGTTTCACTACAATAACGTATTGGTTGGTACAAGAGCGATGGGCATGGGCGGTGCTTTCGCCGGGATTGCCGATGATGCGTCAGGGATCTATTACAATCCAGGTGGTCTAGCATTCGCACTGTCTAACGATATTCAAGGCTCGGCTAATGCCTTTTATGGCAAAAACACAGTCTACAAAAAGGCTCTCGGATCGACCGACTTTACCGAAGAGAGCTCTGGTTCATTAACTCCGTTCTTTGGCGGCTTGCAGAAACTTGACCGCTACGTTCAAGGCTTAGTCGCAGCTTTCGGCGTCTACTACACCGACGGGGATCTAAAAGATCAGGACACTCCGATCGACCAGTTTCAAATCGGCTCAACCGTGATTGATCGCTATCACCGGACATCGAATGCCCGCGCTTCCACCTATTTTGCTGGTGCTGGCGTTGGTTACCGTATCCTTAACAATCTTGGCATCGGTCTTGGTGTCTCTTATTTTAACGCTGATGAGCTCGTACAAGAATTTCAGTACGCTAAACAGAGTTTACGCATAAAACTGAGCGACGGAAGCTCGGTTGACGGCTGGAGTATTCTCGCCAGCAACATTCGCCAGCACCTGGCGGTATACGGGATGCAGCCAACTCTGGGTGTGCAGGTAGCATTGCCGTCTGGATTTACGGCAGGCCTGACGGTGAAGAAGATCTTTGTGGCGTCTCAAAGCTTGGAAACAGCTAGCGACATCAGCAAGACTTTAGTCAGTGATACGCAAAACAGTGCTGCCACCAAAAATGGACCCTCCACAACCGTTGCCAACCCCATCCAAAATACTGTTACAAAGCAGGTAACTAAGTCCACTAACCCAGTCGGTGATCTGCCCCTAGAGGCGCGCGTGGGCGTTGCCTGGTTTGCCAGCTCGTCCTTCGTCTGGTCCCTCGACTTGAGTTATCACGATGGGGTGACCGATGCCGATGTGAAAACCGACCCCAATGCTGTCCGCGCGGCCTACGCCAAAGAGGCCATCGTTAATTTGGCAACCGGGGTAGAGTGGTATGTGACACCATCATTTCCGCTGCGATTTGGGGTATTTACAAACAATGATGCCCGTCCTGAGCTGAAGAAGGGCACGGCCGATGCCGCAAGTGGCCAAACCTGTTCGCAAAGTCTTGACTATTATAAAAAATATTGTGCTCAGCCCGATCATATTGACTACTACGGCGGAAGTCTGTTTATTGCCTGGGTGCAGCCGAACAGCCAAATCGCGGCGGGGATAACCCTGCAGTCTGGCAACGGCAAGGCCCAGAAGCTGGGTGATGACGCAGTACAAGAGGTTAAATCCAACCAGTACTCGTTCGCGTTCTCGGCAACCCACAACATGTAAGTCGTCTAGATAGGGCGGCGGTAGAGGCGGCGGAGTTTTCAATCATGGCGACAGAGACAGTACCTTTCACCCGTGAAGGGTTTCAGAAGCTAAAACTCGAGCTCGATCAACTGAAGTTGGTTGAACGCCCTAAGATCATCCGGGAGATTGCCGAGGCTAGGTCACACGGGGACCTTTCCGAGAACGCGGAGTATCACGCGGCTAAGGAAAAGCAGGGATTCATTGAGGGTCGAATCGCGGACCTTGACGATAAGCTATCGCGGGCGCAAGTGATTGAGCCAGTCGACGGTGAGCCTGACCAGAGGGTCCGTTTTGGGACCTTTGTAACGGTGACGGACGAGGAGTCGGGAGAGGACAAGACCTACAGAATCGTAGGCGATCTCGAGGCCGACATTGAGCAAGGGATGATCTCGCTGAGCTCACCACTTGCTCGGGCGCTACTGGGTAAGAGGATCGGTGATCTAGTTGAGGTCAGAGTGCCCAAGGGCACTGTTGAATACAGCGTGACGGAAATTCGGGCGCGCTGAGCGAGATCTCCGGATCCTGGTATCTCCGAATCTTAGCTGTTGATCCGACTGGGTAAGCTCTCAAGTTTTATCCAGTCGTGTAAAGGCTGTCCTAAAGCTTTACACCAGAAGTGTCGATGCCGTCTTTATGATGGAGTCGGCCAAAAAATCTGCCCCGAATATCGCGCTAGAAGACGTCTACTTCTACTTTGATGGCGTCGAGCGGGATCGTTTGGATGCGGCAGGAACATCGCGTCGGTCTGGCGAGGTGCTGGCTTTGCGCGAAAGTCTGATGCGCCTGCCCGAGGCTGAGTTTGAAGTTGTGATTCGTACTCTGCGCCGTGTCGTTACCGATGCCGGCGAGGAGCGTTCAAATGGTGGCGAGTCTTCTCAGCGTGCAAAAACGCTCTATGACTCGGTGCGCATGCCAACAGGCGGTAGCAAAGGTGCGGCCAAGGTTTCGCGGACCTGATAAATTTGGTAAAACACCATCTTCAGTCAGTAACCGAGGAGCCTGCGTGTCTACAGTTAAGCCCGAGCCGATTCAGCTGTTCAACACCCTGACTAGGTCTGTCGCCACCTTTGAGCCGCTCAAGGCTGGGCATGTCGGACTCTACAGCTGCGGGCCAACAGTTTACTCGTATGCTCATATTGGCAACATGCGCAGCTACATCTTTGCCGATGTGCTGCGGCGCACACTCGAGTACTTTGGGTACCAAGTTGACCATGTCATGAACATCACAGATGTTGGTCACCTCACTGACGATGCGGATGCCGGCGAGGACAAATTGGAGCTCGGCTCGCGACGTGAGGGTATCGATGCTTGGGCTGTTGCGCGCAAGTATACGGACGCCTTTTTCGCCCACGCCGCCATGCTTGGTATCAAGCTCCCGACGGTCGTGTGCAAGGCGACTGACCACATTGCCGAGCAGATTGCCATGATCAAGGAGTTAGAGCAGAAAGGTTACACCTATCTGACTGAAGACGGTGTTTACTTCGACACCAGTAGGTTCCCTAGCTATGCTGATTTTGGTCGGCTTGATGTTGAGGGATTGCAGTCTGGGCATCGTGTTGAGGCCCGGGATAAGCGCAATAAAACCGACTTTGCATTGTGGAAGTTTTCAAAGCCCGAGGACCATCGTTGCATGGAGTGGGATTCTCCTTGGGGCCGCGGTTTTCCTGGCTGGCACATCGAATGCAGTGCTATGTCGATGAAGTTCCTTGGTAACCAATTCGACATCCATACGGGTGGCGTCGATCACATTCCGATCCATCATACGAACGAAATCGCACAGAGTGAGGCTTCGACAGGTAAGTCGCCTTTCGTTAATTTTTGGATGCACGGCGAATTTCTGGTCATTGACGATGCGGCAAAGATGAGCAAGTCCAGCGGTCAGGTGCTTACGGTTCAGTCCTTGGCCGATGCTGGTTACTTTCCGCTGGCGTTCCGACTTTTGGCTCTGCAATGCCATTACAGAAAGCAGTTAAAATTTAGCTACGAGAGCCTGGCTGGTGCGCAGCGAGGGTACGAGCGGCTGTCGCATTTAGCGCAGCGATCCTTGGCTGATGCTGGTGGTAAGATCACTGATCTAAAATTATCTCCTGTCGCAGAGAAGTACCGTCAGCAGTTTCGCTCCGCGTTGGCGCAAGACCTTAACATGCCGCAAGCAGTGGCGACGCTTTACAGTCTTCTTGAGGATTCTCACCTCTCTTCAGCCGAGCGTGTAGCGCTCGTGGCTGAAATGGACCAGGTTCTAGGACTTGACGTCTTCACGCCCATGCCAGTGGCCAGTACCATTCCCCCGGAATTGACGGCAATGCTTGATGACCGCAACACCGCTCGTGCGGCAAAAAACTGGGCGCGAGCTGATGAGCTGCGGCGTGAGATCGATGCCCGAGGTTACGAGATTTGCGACTCGCCTCAGGGGAGCTATTTGAAGAAGAGACTCTGATCTTTGCAGCCCTCGCTATGCCCGGTTTATAATCAACGAATAGCGGCATGAATCACTTTGCGGGGGCGCTCATGGACGAGAGACCAAATTGGGCACGCGCTCACGACATGCGTGTGCTTCAGGAGCAAATCGATAAACAAGAGTTCAAAGCCTTGTCGCCCGGAATTGGACTTGGCCTTGGAAGCGGCGTTGGAAGCGGCCTAGGACCCAAGAAGACGGCGGCCATCGCTGGTCGGCGTCACGCGGTACCTAGCAAAAATGCATCTAATTCGCGCGGAACGGGTCCGACGGCCGGCTTCTCCGGGTCATCCCGGGCATCAGGATCATCTGGGTCAATTGGGCCCGAGAAGGGCGCGGTAGGAAGACCTCGTTCCACCCCGAGCTACGCGGCGCCTTCCTGGGGTCTACGCATCCAAGCATATGTCATGGATTTTTTTCTGGTGGTCACGACGCTGGCAACGGCATTTGCTGGTGTGACGGTTTATTTCGCCGGCAAGGCTGGCGGCATCGGCGAGGTGTGGGGGCAGCGTCCAGTCCAGCTGCTAGCTCAGACTAGCCCTTTAGTCACGCTTGGACTGGTTTATGCGATCTATCTTGTTTATACGCTTTTCTTTAAATTATTGGTTGGTTCCACCTGCGGCGAGAGTTTGCTTGGTATTTACACCAAAATCCGACCTAGTGCCCCGACAGCTAAACAAAAAAACTTTTAGCTCGAAAAAGGCCCACTTTCTTGACACGGGTAAAGTGGGATAGGTATAGTTTTTAGTAAGCCAATGCATCATTATTAGTAAGTTTCGACCCGCGTCAGTGCTTTGACGTTTGAGGAGGGGCGATGAAACGCTCAGGAGCCGTCAAGTTTCCAAATTCCGTGCAGTTGTTTAAGTTCTGCTACAAAGTGCTGATGAATCAGCGCGGGGGCAAGGTGCACGATCAGGATGTGGGCTCTATCCTGAGCTTTAACCCATCCGATTGTAGCCACTGGAAACGTGGCGAGAAAAACGTCCGTTCTGTGTTCTCGCTAGCCAAACTATCGGAGACACTGCAAGTGGAACCGATGTTGGTTCACGACGTTGCCAGCGGCGCCGTCAGCTTGGACGAGGCCTACTACGAATGGCAAGAGTCCAACAACTTTCGGGCGGTCGTGGCGAAAGCCAATGAGTGCGATCCCGCTACAGTTGCTGCTACTCGGAGCCGTGTCGAGGCTTTTGTGGCAGAGCTGCATACGCAGGCGCAATTTTCTACTCCTCCGCTCTATCTGCCTGAGGTGATGCGCTTCTTCTCGTTCATCAATACTCAGCCCGCTGAGATGATGGACCGTCTGAGCCGGATCCTGCGCGTGAAGGCTGGGCAGTACCAGATTCAGTACCGCAAGGGTGATCTGAAGGCGCCTACCCGTATGGCGATTGTTAAGGATCTGGCCCGGATCGTCTTCCAAGGCGAGCGTTCCCGCTTTCCGGAGCTCGGTGATACTGACACTCGTCTGCTTGATTACGAAGAAACCATCTTCACTGCCTCGCTCCTGGCGCCTAAAGGCCCATTATTGGCTGAGATGGCGAAGCTTGATAACCGTAAAAACGTGGTGGCAGAACTCGCCGCAACGTTCTGGGTGCCAAAGTCGCTCGTGGGCTTCCAGATGGCGGATATCTTGCGCAGTGGTGAGCGTCCACGTGTTGCGACCATCGCTGGTGAGCAAGCAACTGCGGCTGATATCACCGCAGTTTGAGTGGAACGGCAAGCTTAGTTGTTACTGATAACTCTGAGGCGGGGAGCGGTCTTGCGACTGCTCGCCGCTTTTGCTTTCTGTATGGCGATATTTTGTCCGAGCTGGGGGGCGCCCAGCTCCATGAGGCGCATAATCACGGCGCTGTGGGCAACCGGATGACCACTGATCTCGGCGAGTGCATTAGCCGTGGTGGCTAGCCATTCGTGCTGCGCGGCCGTTAGTTTTAGCGTGATAGCGTAGGCGTCAGTCAAAGAACTCATGGTGGGCTCCTTGCGATCAGTGGGTTGCGATGAGAACCAGACTTTATAATATATTTTATTAAAAATCAATATTATTTTATAAATTCTATTAAAAATATTAAGCGACCATACTCCTTAGACTTTTTTGGGGGTGGGGCGCGCCACCGTCCCTCTGCTGTCTCTCCACCGTCCCTCGGCTCCCTCGGCTCCCTCGCTAATAGGGATCTGGTCAAAGGCGATGTAAGGTTTTTGGAATCCATACCGATACTCCATGTGCCGAGACAACTGTGCAACGGAGAGGATGGATTGGGACATGGTGCGCTACCTAAAAACGTTTGCAATAGCGGCACTTGCACTGGCTGCCCCTCCAGCCGCAGCCGTCATTGACTATTCGGTCGAGGTCTATACCGAAGCTGTGCTCAAGTCCCAGCCAGGGCTCGCAGCTGGGCAAAATCAGCTAGAGGCCGCTCAGGCTGAGGAGCGCCAGGTCGGACTATTAACCTCACCGCAACTACAGTCCAAGGTCACAGCAGTCAACGACCGTAGGCCGCCGCTATCGTTGGCTCCCGGCTACAGTTCGCTGACTGGCAACATGATACAGGCCAGCGTGTCGCAGCAGTTTAGTACAGGCACCATGGCTAAACTGACCTTTGATTTGCAAAGCGTGCATTTTAATAATTTTAGGCTGGCGCTCCAAACTCCAGGGGTTGATCAGGAGATTCATACCTTTGCCCCCTCCTTTGAGCTTAACCAACCACTTTGGCGTGGTGCCATGGGGCGTACTATTAAGCACCAGCGAGATCTCATGGGTGCACAGAAAAGTGTGCAGTCCAGTAACCTGAAGATTAAGACAAAGGAAGTGAAGCTAGGTGCTGAACTTGCCTATTACCGTCTGGCCTTTGCCAGGGACCGAGTCGAAATCAGTCAGACCACTTTGACCACGGCCGAAAAAATTCTCGCTTTCGTAAGATCCAAACAAAGTCAAAACCTCTACGAAAGAGGTGATTTGCTACAGGCACAGGCCTTGGTGGAGTCGCGTCGCCTTGAGCTTCAAGAGGCACTCTCGGAGTTGCGCTCTGCAGCTCTCGCCTTCAACGTGGCACGCGGAGTCATGTCTGATCAGGTGACCGAAATCATTGCATCACTAAGAAATATGGACGTTGCCGCTGACATGCCCAATGTCAGCGTCGAGAGGCAGCCTGAGCTGGCCATGATACGCGACCAAATTGAAGTCGCCGGCTCGGCTATGGCGGTCGCCGAGGAGCAGAGTTTACCGTCGCTCAATGCATTTGCCTCGTATGGTCTGCAGTCTCGGTTTGACGACTTAGCAAAAACCCTGCGTAGCACGGTGGATCCCTATAATCCGATGCTCACCGTAGGGATTGCGCTCGATATGCCGCTTGATCGTGATCTAGTGAAGAGTGCTTCAGAGGCTGCGAGGTATCGTCGCGCTGCCGCTCAGAATCTCCTCGAGGACACCACACGCACGCTGAGTCGTGCCGTGACCGACCTCAACATCAAGCGCAGCGAAGCCATTAAGGTCTACGCCATGGCTAAGTCACTCGAGCAGGTTCAGGACGAGAAACTTAAAAACGAGCAGCGTCAGTACCGCAACGGTAGATCAACGACCTATCAGCTACTAATGTTTTCGCAAGATTTGGCTATGGCAGAGCTAGGACGCGTGAAGGCAGCCTATTCAGTTTATGTAATCGATGCCCAACTAAGGCAGTTTAGGGAATAGAGCTATGAATATCGCCGATCTTTCAATCCGCCGACCAGTCTTTATCTCGTGCATAGTCGTTATCATGCTCGTACTTGGCTACGTGTCCATGAAGCGACTAAGTGTCGAGATGTTCCCAGACGTCGCACCGCCTGTCGTCAGTGTGATGACCGCCTATCCAGGTACTGGTCCCCGGGAGATTGAAACGCTAGTCACCAAACCGATAGAGGATGCTGTAAGCACCATCGCCGGTTTAAAGCGTGTGACCTCAGCGAGTTTCGAAGGCGTCAGCCAGGTTGTGGCTGAGTTTTATATGGACCAAGATATCAAGCAGTCGGAGCAGCGCATCCGGGACAAAGTGAGTCAGGCTAAGGTTCGCTTTCCTCTTGGCGTGAAAGAGCCGATCGTCCAGGCTTTTGACTTCGCCGACCAGCCCATCGTGACTATAGGTGTGCAAAGTGAGATCGGACCTGCCAAGCTTTATGACCTAGCTGAGCAGCTGATTAAGCCGCGGCTTCAGCAGCTTCGCGACGTCGGAAGTGTTGTCGTTCTTGGTGGGCGCAAGAGGGAAGTTCAGGTGTTACTCGATCGGGATAAGCTGAGAGCGCGCGGCCTTTCTGCTCGGTACGTGGCTGGGCGATTAGCTGATACTGGTGCCAATATCCCTGCCGGCAAGGTGAACGACGGAAACGAGGAAAAAGTATTCAGAAGCCGCGGCGAATTTACTTCTCTAAAAGAGATAGATGCCAGTGTGCTGAATCTCTTTGGTAACGACAATCCTACGCGTATTCGTGACGTTGGCGTTGTGGTTGATTCCCTTGAGGACGAGAAGAACCGGGTTTATGTCGACGGCAAGAGTGCCATTCTTGTCCAAGTATTTAAACAGTCGAAAACCAATACAGTCGCGCTGGCTAAGCGGGTGCGTGACGACCTGCCAAAACTTGAGAAGTTTCTCCAAGCCCAAGATCCAAGTTTGAAGCTAACCTTGATTCGTGATGGTAGCCGTGAGATCAACTTAAACATTTCAGATGTTAATGAGAGCATTTTTCTCGGCATAGTCCTGACGATTATTGTCGTATTCCTGTTCCTGGGTAACTTCCGCTCGACGTTGATCACGGGACTCGCACTGCCAAACTCGCTACTGGGGTCCTTCATCTTGATGCAGGCATTTGGGCTCAGCATTAATGTTGTGACACTATTGGCGCTAAGCCTTGTGGTCGGGCTTCTCATTGACGATGCGATCGTCGTCCGCGAAAATATCTTTCGTTATATAGAACAAGGCATGTCGCCACGTGAAGCCGCCAGCAAAGGTACACGCGAGGTAACACTAGCTGTGGTTGCTACCACATTAGTGGTGATGTCGGTGTTTGGGCCGATTGCTTTAACGACGGGACTGGTCGGCAAAATTCTTGCCAACTTTGGCCTGACGATTTGCTTTGCCATGGTCATTAGTCTGTTCGACGCCCTGACGATCGCGCCGATGCTTTCCGCATATTTCGCCGGCAAGAGTCATGGCAGCGGATTCACCGATTCACCTATCTATCGGTATTCGATTGGAGCTTTACTGAAAGGCTTCGATCGATTCCAAACGAAGCTTGAAAACGGTTACGAGAAGTTAATCACCGTGGTCGTCCGGTTTCCGGTGTCGACCGTGCTTGTGACTTTGGCTGTTTGCTTCGCTTGCTTCGCAACCGTCGGCTCGATCAGCAAATCTTTCTTGCCTACACAGGATGCCGGTGAATTCACCGTCAACCTAGAATTGCCTCAGGGAACTAACCTCAACCGAATGGGCGAGGTGGCGAAAGAGGTAGAGGGCGAGTTAGCAAAGTTAACTGAGATCGAGACCGTTCAGATGACCGTGGGCAGCCGCAACGGCGAACCGAACAAAGCAGACTTTTATGTTCGGCTTAAACCGTCTACACAAAGAAAAAGATCGCTAAGTGTTATCAAGGAGGATGTGCGCAAGCGGCTCATCGCATTCAGCTATGCTAAGCCGAGGGTGCAGGATTTTGACTTCACGGGTGGCGCTAAGGGTCGGCCTCTGATGCTAAACCTGCTAAGTGACGATACTGAAAATCTTCGAGTCTATGTTGCCAAACTGATGGCACATCTTCGCAAAGACCAGCGACTCAAAGACTTAGACACCAATGACCGAGAAGGCAAGAAGGAATATAGCTTTGAGCTGAAGCCTGGGCGAGCCGAGGTGTACGGAATGAATACCTCACTGCTTGGACAGGAGCTGAGAGCTCAGGTGCAAGGGATTCCGGCAACGGTATTTAGATCCTCAGGCTATGAGTACGAAGTGCGGGTCATGATGAAAGAGGGCGATAGGGATTTGCGTCGGGATTTCAATAAAATTTCCGTCATGAATCTCAATAACCGCCTGGTAAGGCTACCCGACGTGGCTGATGTTAAGGAGACGATTGCGCAGGCCTCCATTGATAGGCAGAACCGGAGCCGATACATTCAGATTGCTGCCGACTTGGCTGCGGGGGCTGGTATTGGTGATATTGTGAGCGACGTCGAGAAAGAGTTTAAGAGTGGCGATCTCAAGTTACCTCCTGGTGTGAACTATGCATTTATTGGCGAAAGCGAGAACTTTGCTGAGCTCGCCGATTCCATGGGTCTAGTTCTGGTGCTGGCCATTACATTCATCTATCTCGTGCTCTCGAGTCTCTACGAGTCGTTTGTGACGCCTCTTACCATCATTGCGACGCTGCCTCTTGCGCTCTGCGGCGCATTTGTTGCATTGCTGATGCGGCATGAGTCGATCAATCTGTTCAGTGGACTCGGCATGCTTATGCTGATGGGGGTTTGCTGTAAGAACTCGATCCTACTGGTCGACTTCACAAATCAAAAGAGATCCGAAGGAATGGCACTAAAAGAGGCCATTAAGCTTGCTGGTAAGACGCGTCTTAGGCCAATCCTTATGACCTCACTGGCGTTGATTGCGGGCACCATACCGGTTGCGGTCGGCCTGAACGAGGCTAGTAAGCAGCGCGTCAGTATGGGGGTTGCTATCATTGGGGGCGTAATTAGCTCTACGGTACTCAGCTTGATCGTTGTGCCGGCAATTTTGCCGTTTTTCTACTGGGTGTCTGATAAGGCGTCCCATCTGATTTTCTTGATCGGTAACGGCAAGCGCAAAGACAGCGATAGCGCAGAGGCAAAGGTTTGACGTTGACCGGGACCAATAGGGTGGACCGCAAATCTTACCTCATGTCCCTCGCATACTTTCAGTTGATTTGCTAAACCCTCGCATCGCGTCTCGGGCACGATGCGAGGGGTTAAGTGATTTCCATAGGTATATTTTTTGTCTGTCTTTGGCTTATACGGTCCGGTCGTGCTGCTTTCGGTATTGAGAGTTGCGATCGACTAATCGGTGCTTTGCGCGAAGTCCAAGTGCACCTTTTGACTGGAGCCTACGATTGGCGACTTACAGATTTTCCAGCTTTACCTGATGCATTGGGGCAAACCCTGGAATGGGCGATGCTACAGGGTCATAAACTAAATTATAGCCTGACTAGACTCGAAAAAGAGTTGAGACACTGTCGGCAACTCTGTCAGGAGCGACGTGACCTTGAGCGGGTCTATTGGGCTCGAGGCATCATGATGGCTATTACAGCGTTGATGATGAAGCTCTATTCGCTCAGTAATCCAACTCCGGTAGAGGTAAGCTACGGGGGCGCTTTAACGCAGTGCATCGATGGCGCACTGGCGGCAGGGATATATGCCAGCGGCCACTTAATACTCCGTGTATCGACAAGCTGCCCTTGGCCTGTGGTAGCTCTGCGAGCTCATGGTCATCGCCTAGCAAACTGGTTTGCAGTTCACGTAGATGGGATCGGAGACGGTAGGCATTCCGACTTATGGTCGCAGCGAATCTCAAGCCTGACAGCACGGGAGCTCATGCTTGGAGTTAGTCTTTTGAGTGACAAGCGGCGATGTCTCGAAGAGTGGAGTCGGGAGGAGCTTGTGCGGGTGCGTCGCCGCCTTCAGTTGGCCGAGGACTATTTACCGGCCATTGAACTTGGGGGGCTGGGTATTTCACTAATTATATTGATATTTAGAGATGTTGCAGCTCTCCTCTGAGTGTATGGTGGTGACAGCTGAAGGTAAATTCTATGTTGTAGGTGGGTATGAGTGCGCTATGATTTCCAGGAATCGATAGGAGATATTTATGCTTAAGTACCGTCTAGTAGTGGTGGCAGGTTTACTTGGTTGTCTTTCGGCCTGCGTGACCGAGGGGAGAGATTTTCGTTCCGATATTAGTTGGATTCAGCCCAATAAGACTAGCATGCAAGATGTGAAGCTGCTGCTGAGGGATCCCTATTCAGTCGGTAATTCGAGCGGTAAACCGACTTGGACTTACGGATTTTATAGGTATCGTCTGGTTGGTGCTAGCCACCAGAAGGAGCTCAAGTTCTACTGGAACCCAGACGGCACGGTTGGCAACTATTCCTTTAGCTCGAGTTTCCCTGATGACACGACTCGCGGCCACGTTGGGACTCCGGCGCCTGTTGCACCAGGAGCCAACGCCCATCCAGAGTATTGATTGGTAGGTACCGAGTGCCTTAGTTAGTCAAAATTGGTGCAAGTTTTGGAGGTGGCTGATGACTGCGTCGACGGATCTACTTACGACTGTGGCGCCGCCGCAGCCACCGAAGCGCCCCTTGCTGCCAGATGCGCGTGGCTATTTCGGTGCCTTTGGTGGGGCCTTCGTGCCTGAGATCCTGCGACCTAATCTTAAGGAGCTCGAGCACGTCTTCGATGCGATCAGGCAGGATCCTAAGTTCTGGGCAGAGTATTGGCGAGAACTAGTCACATTCAGTGGTAGGCCAACACCGGTAACCCCGCTGCCGAACCTGAGCCGCCATTTGGGCGGCGCGCAGATCTTCCTGAAGCGTGAAGACTTAGGGCAAACTGGTGCCCACAAGGTCAACAACGTTATAGGTCAGGGGCTCATCACGCGCCGTCTAGGAAAGAAGCGGGTCATTGCTGAAACGGGAGCAGGCCAGCACGGCGTCGCCACTGCCACTATGGCGGCGCGGTTTGGCCTTGAGGCCGTGATATATATGGGGGCTGAAGACGTCGAGAGGCAGAGGCCTAACGTCTTTTGGATGGAGCGCATGGGCGCTAAAGTAGTGGCCGTTGAGGCAGGTGCGCGCACGCTCAAGGATGCCATCAACGAGGCTCTGCGAGACTGGTCGGCCAATTTTACGACCACGCATTATCTACTTGGAACTGCCTGCGGGCCTCACCCATTTCCGACCATCGTGGCATGGTTGCAAAGTGTGGCGGGAACCGAGGCGCGTGCGCAGATGCTGCAGTTAACCGGCCAGCTTCCGAGTCGCGTTTATGCTTGTGTCGGTGGTGGCTCGAACGCACTTGGTATTTTTCAGGGTTTTCTCGATGAGCCTGGTGTGACTCTGGTGGGTGCCGAGGCTGGTGGGCGTGGCACTAGTGAGGGCCAGCATGCAGCTCGCATTGCCGGTGGGCAGGGGCGACGCGGCATCGCTCAGGGCTACGAGACGCTGTTCCTGCAAACGCGCGAAGGGCAGATGCTTGACACCCATTCCGTTGCAGCTGGTCTAGATTATGTCGGCGTGTCTCCGATCATTGCTCACTTGGCCGAAGGTAACCGCATCACCATGGCTGTGGCACTAGATGATGAAGTAGTCGAAGCTGTGCGCCTGCTCATGCGTTACGAAGGTATCATTCCCGCTCTAGAGTCTGCCCATGGTTTGGCAGTGGCGATACGCGAGGCGTCGCAGCTAAAGCCAACCGAATCGATTTTAGTCAACCTCTCTGGCCGTGGCGACAAGGATATCTTTACGATTGCCTCCGCCTTGGGCGATGCTTCGTGGGCCAAATTTCTTAAAGATAAAGCTGACAGTATGTTGGAGCAGGACCATGCCTAAGTTTGATTGGAATTTACGTGCGCGAGACAACACGATTGGACTTATGGGGCATGTGATTGCGGATTTCCCGTCGCCAACAGCTGCCCGCAGTATGATTGCGGCAATGGTTGAGGCTGGCGTCAAGGTGATTGAAATCCAAATTCCTTTTTCGGAGCCCATGGCTGACGGGGCGCTGTTTCTTGCGGCAAACCATAAAGCTATATCGCAGGGCGTTGACTATCATGCTTCGCTCACGCTTTTAAAAGAGATGAGCTCGGCATATCCAAACGTACGTTTTCTATTCATGTCCTATCTCAACGTCATATATCAACGCGGATATGAGGAGTTTATCGCTGATGCCGTCAAGCATGGTGCCACTGGAGTCATAGTTCCAGATTTGCCCATTGAGCATGCTGACGATCTGGAGCGAGCTGGAGAAGCGGTTGGCTTTGCCAATGTTCGTGTGATTCCACCAAATGTGTCCGAGGATAGACTTGCTGAGATATGCCGCGGTGCACGGGGCCTCATCTACGCTGTGGCGCGTGCTGGAGTAACTGGAGCTAAGTCTGATTTCGCCCCGGTTGGGTCCTTTGTGCGTCGCATAAGAACCTACACGGATGTGCCGATTGCCGTCGGCTTTGGCGTGCGCGGTGCTGATGATGTGGAGCAACTTAAGGGTGTCGCTGATTTAGCCGTCATCGGAACGGCCTCGCTGCAGGCCTATCAGGAAAAGGGTATTTCGGGTCTGCAAGCTCTTTGGCGAGGGTTTAAGGGCGTCATCATTAGCGAGTTATCAGGCAACTAGAGTGCGCTGACTGAAAAACTTGATTCACGACCCGCTTGGCGACGAGTTGATCTAGTTGGTCTACCGTTAGCGGCCGTTCCGAAATATGTTCAAGACTATTTTCAAGCTCGGCAGCTGGTATGACAAGTTCAATAGCTCTTACGGGCAATTGGTACCCACAAATAAGCTCAAATATTGCGTGACCAATGATATGTCGCGCCAACACGCTTTGATCTTCACCAACCACCGTGACGACTCCACCTTCGTCAAACATCGTCAAGCGGTCCTGCTCCCTCGTGCGAACGACTCCCGGCACGCGAGCTGCAATCTGGCGCGCATTCAGGGCCGCTTTGGTAGCGGGGTAGGTCATCCATACGAGAGCGTTAAAAAAGTCGTGCCAATTGCGGCTGCGAGTCGAGATTTCACCCTGCTTAAAAATCCGCAGCTCGTAGTCGTGCTCATCTTTGTGTCGTCGTCTCGCTGCTCCTCGCGGGCGTGGCCGAGCCGGGACAAATTTAATGGGAATTCCCGACGCTGTTATGACTCCTAGTCGACTGGCACACTCACTGAGACCGCTCTGGTCCGGAAAATCATTGAGTTGAGGCAACTGCGCGAAAACTGGGGCTAAGGGGGCGAATCCCGCGTGCAAGTCGCCGAACTTACTGTTCCAGATGTTTCCGAGCTGCCTGGTGGAAGCGGTCGACAAGACATTTGTCCCTTGAAAATAGGTTGTGCCGCCCTCCACGGTGTTCTGGGCTGCGCAGTGTACCTACACGAAGTTATTGTAAAATAAAAATAAATTAAAGCCTTGTATAGGGGCAACGAGGCTACCCTTGCGATTTGCGAGCGGGAGGCGGATGGGTAGTGACCTATGAAGCTACTACGCCACTTCTTGCGCTACTCCGTCTACATCCACTGGGCCGAGGACTGCGTAGTGACGCGACAGCAGATCAAAAAGAAAGCGGCGCTGCTCAGCGCTGCTGCCCACAATTTTAAAACCATGTTCATAACGGTTGGCATCACTGACGCTCCGCTGACTCCACCTGACCTCGACCGTAAGTTTGTCGACAAACTTGTGACGGAACTCGTCATGAAGTCCCTGGTCTCGCACCCTCACCTCGACAATCAGGCGCGACTGGCGACCGAACTGAGTGTTTGCCACGCCGCGGAATCCGAAGCTGGAGAAATCCCGGACGACGAATTCCTCGGCGCCACTGCGCAGTACGATGCTACCTAGCTCCCTAACGGCAAGACGTTGGTCGATAAGTCTGATGCCAAGTTGGGTGAGATAACTCTTCTCGGCTAGGCGCAGTTCGGCGAGACGCTGCCTAAAAGGATCAAATTCATAGGCTGTTACAAGCTCTGATTTATGTTTTATATGGATGGCGACGGAGGCAAATTCGCCCTCGTGATAACCAAGCTCAATGAGATGTTTGAAACAAACGTCACTAAACATAACCTTGAACGGGGTGCAGGCGGTCTCCAGTCGGCTGGCAAAATTGACTCCGGCACCGATCATCGTGAAGTCAATTCTAGTCTGGCCACCCAAATTGCCGATGATCATTTGTGACGAGTGGATTCCAATACGCACGGGCATGATGAGCTTAGACTGCCCTTGATCGAGTCTTCCCAAAACTTGACTGATCGTCGACTCTTGGATCTTACGCGCTGCGAGAAATGCCCGTTGGGTGTTAAAAGCGGCGCTATGTTCGGAGCGGTAGCCAAAGAAACAAAGTAGGCCGTCGCCAAGCGATCGATCGATGCTCCCGCCAAATTCACGAACTATTTCAGCGATGCCGTTTAGCCGCTCTGATAGTGCCTCAAATACTGACTCGGATGGTAACGGGGCCGCGAGCTGGGAGAATGCGGCAATGTCTATAAACATTGTGACGATTTGATGTTCCGTCTGCTGGAGATTAGATGCTAATTCTCTGCTCTCTAGATCTACTGTATCTGTTACATGTTGGGTCCGTAACTGCCTGAGGATTTGAGCATTATCACGAGCTAGGTCCGCACTCTTTAATGCGGGAATTGAGGTATAAAAAAAACAGCCGATGAGAGATCCAACTTCGAAAAATAGCACGCGAATAATATTTGGGTCGATAATCTCATACCACGCAAGAATAGATACGATCATGGCTAAGAACCCACAACTATGGCCCAAACTAATCAGGCGAGATAATCCGGAGTCCTGATCTCTGTAGGCAATAACCAGCTCGTTTACCATGGTTGCCACTAATATCACACTAAGTAACAATGGGCGTGTGCTGGGGCTCAGGAAGATGAGCGTAAAATTTAAGAAGACGAACGCAATGATGTAATTCTTACTATTTTTGGTAGCAATAATTGAAGTCTGGAGAGTGTAAACATTGGACCTGGCACGGAATGCCGTAGCGGCAGTGAGTGCCGTAACGACAGCCCACGACGAGAACAGGGAGTGCATATTTAAATCGTACATTAGCCATGGATGAATTCGGTCCATGATTCCTGATGCACTAGTTGAAAGATATGACACTGCGAGGAAGTAGATGCCGAAGATTATTTGCAAGTTCTCTTTTAGGATAATCCCTGTTAAAACATTAAACAGAAACACCGCAATTGCTGATCCAATCACGAAGCCTACAAAGACGTTGACCCTCTTTTGCTCCTCGACAAATTGTGTAGCTTGAACAATCCTCGGCATGGGAGCTGTGTTGCCCAGAATTTTACTAGATAAATAGAGAGTGGTATCGCGCCCTGAATGGAGAGTGAATGCTAACGTACTCGCATGATTGAAGTTACGTTGTAGTTGGTCAGCTTGGGGTTCTGTTCGATTGACGGTCTTACCATGCTCGGTCAAATAGTAATTCAATGCTCGGTGCATTGGATGGTTATTGACCGCAACTAAATCTTGCGAGGCCTCTCCCGCGTTATCTTTGAACGTGATTTTTGTCCAGGTCGCTGCAGGATTAGACGCTGTCTCGAGCCAGCTCCTAGTACGCCTCGACTGCCAAACATGTGCCGGCAGATTCATGACTTCGTCGATATTTAGCGATCTACCTTTTTCAAAAAAGTACTGAACCGATATATCTTCGATGGAGTGGGTTTCAAATCCAGGCAAAAGCAGGCCAAGAATAGCAAGCAAAATCCCTGTGCTATTGTCGAGAAGGGCTTTCACTACCGGATTTTTCTTTTTCATCTCCACTTAGGCCACCAGATCCTCTTCCCCTGAATTGAGACTGCGTAGTAATTTAAATAGGAAATCCCACTGGTCGGGGTGCCCCCCAACTAGTTGAACGCCGTGATCAAAGAATTCTTCATTACGCCGACTCCAGCGCACCTCAACCTCTATATTAGTCAGATACCTCTCAGATAATTGACGGTTAATGGCGGGACTTTTTGTAATTATATTTATGTTTAGGATGGATTTTTGCGCGATAAAACTTGAGCCCCTAAGGAGGAAACCGCGACGCGAGAAATCGCGAACCGCTAGTTCACCGTATACTGAAGTAGCTTGGAGCGTGGTCTCCTCATTTAAGGTATGTCGCTCGTCGCGCAGTAGGTCGCCCATCATTTCCATGAAGTGACGGTTCACGGTCGCTACCTTGTCCATGCGATCACTGTGCGGATTTACTTCGTAGGCAGGCACTAGCTCATTTTGGTGCTTAACAGCAATCATAATTCTGTCAAATTTGTTGGCCGTATATTTTTGAGTTAATAGGACCTGATAAGTAGCTTCGCTTACCATGATACTATTCGGCGCACAGGCGGTTTCGAGCCGATTAGCAAAATTCACTCCGTTACCGACCATAGTGAAATCAACATGAAATGATGACCCCATGTTACCGATGGTCACATGGTCCGTGTGAATCCCAATTCGAATGGGGAGTGGGATACACGGTGTCTTTTTATCAATCGCTTCATACATCTTGTTGATGTAGCTCTCTTGGATCTTGAGCGCCGCCTCAAATGCCTGCGCGACGTGGTTTTTACTGTTAAAGACGCCAGTTTGGTAGCCAAAAAAGCAGAGCACACCGTCACCTAGAGAGCGGTCTATGGTGCCCCCGTGATCGATAATAATTTTGGTCATGTCTTCAAGCCGGTTAGATAACTCCTTAAAGATGGTCCGAGCATCAATACTTTCGGCAATCTTCGAGAACGATGCCGTGTCGACAAACATGATAGTGACTTCGATTTGTGACGGTGCGAATTGACCGGCAAAGGTATCGTTGAGATAAGCGTTGACTTCAGTGATGGGGATATTTTTACTAGCTGCTTCTCGCAGTATTTTGCTTTTCATCGTTGATTTTTCAACTTGTTTTGCCATGGCTGCAGAGAGAAAGATACCGCCCCAGGCAGAGCCCAGTAAAAATAGTCCGTCCAAACCAAAAATAGTAGAGATGGTTGCAGGCGCATAAAGTAGTTGCGTGATAGCGCCAATTAAAATGCCGGAAACTGCAACAAATGATGTCGATACCTCAGAAATGTGCATCCGCGGTAGGCAAATCAATACTGTGTGTATTGCTATTATTAATACCTCTAAGCCGAGTATACTAAAGGAAATGGTGGGGCTTATGAAGTAGTTCGCGGGAAGTGTCACTACCGATGTAGGTAGTAAAATCTTCCAGAACCGATGAAGTCGGGGGAAGTTCCGGTTAGTGTTCAAAAATGAGTTAATGAAATTGAGATAGCCGATCACAATTACAAAGCACGAGATAAGAGTGATACGCAACCAGACATCAAACTTGAAATGTATGAAGCCAAGTAAATCGACAATCGTGCCGTTAACTAACATAGCCGTTACAAGTGTGGAGAGTAAAAACAGAGCGTACTTAGAGTACATCTTTTGTCGTAGTTGAAACGCTAATGCAAAATTATTTAGAATCAGCCCAACCATAAAACCTGCGACTATTCCTATGGAAATCTGTCGCCACCATTCGAGGAACCCGTCTCGCTCCAAGGTTCGCAGGACCAAGGGGCGCACGAGAAGAAAGTTGCTCGTATGACGTACGTATACAACTAGGTTTTCTCCCGGTGCTTGCGTGAATTGGAATATGTTGCGAGCAACCTTTTTCGTGCCGAGGGCGGGGGGTCGATCTAGCCCGGCGGCAAGCATTTTTATCGGGTTACCATCTTTAACCAGATAGAAATCGACTACGGGAAAAAAAAGGCTCCCACCGTCAACAACGAGCTTTAGTGGATCAGTGCCTAGATTGGCCGGGAGACGTATCCTGCGCCACAGCTCATTGTCACGTAATTTTAAGTCGAATATGTTGTAGTCTTTAGGCGGATGCCACTGTGAATTCGTGGTTTGCACCACGTCAGTAATGGTCAGTTTGGCATCCTCTGATTTAAGTTCTTCAATCGGAAAACGCTTGTGATCATCGCCATCAAGGCTCGGTGTGGTGTGAGCAATAAATAAAAATATCGGCAGAGCCACTAAAGAGCGGATGAGTAACCAGATATTTCCCTTACGCAATGCCAACCTGCGCTCCCTCTCCTGATAAAACGCATGGCTAAGTATCGGTAGTGGCCTAGGTAAACTTGAGATTGGGTCTGGGAT
>Ga0078894_10000483_pt1 | contig 27716 bp, 19 predicted proteins | sample LauGreSu1BDMLBSD_2_FD_67506 | JGI IMG/M metagenome (GOLD analysis project Ga0078894, IMG submission 67506) | Freshwater lake microbial communities from Lake Michigan, USA - Su13.BD.MLB.SD (version 4) (version 4) | ecosystem: Environmental > Aquatic > Freshwater > Lake | place: Lake Michigan... | reverse complement strand
ATTGTGTCTTCAAATGGAACAAACTCACGTGGTTGTACACTTTGCAATGAACCATCACCTCTTTTAGCATTTCTTAAATCTTCTTCAGCAAAAGCAATATCCATTTTGCTATAGTCACTATACATAGCACGTATCTTTGGATCAGTACTATTTTTATACTGGTCCATCTTTTGTTTTTGTGCTTGGTGGAATCTAGTTACTGCCATATCATATGCTAAATCTTGATCCTGAGAAATAGGATCAATTAGACTTTGTGCACGCATGATATTGGTAGGATTAGAAAGGTCAACATTAGAAACACTTTTTAATGCTCCCTGTAGTTTCTTGAAAGCTTCTTGTCTAAACGATTCATTGCCAGAATTTGTCAATGCACTATTCAAAACAGAATTGTAAAGATTTTTGACCATGCTAAAACCACGATCATATTCAGCCTGTCTTGTGCCGTATACCTGAGTCAGAAACTGATAATCAGGTTTGTACAACTGCATTGGACCAAATTGATCAGTAAGTCCTTTTATAAATGTTGCCATGTGATATTTCTACTTTACTTTTAATTAAATTATTGATCTTCCCAAGGAGTAGCATTGAAAGTTGAAGGCATTGTCATACCACTCATATATGCTTGTTGAAAATTATTTTGCCAAGTAGGAGTTTGTTTTGCAGTTTGCAAATACATGTTTGCTACTTGATCTGCATATTTTCTTGCACTTTCTTCTCCTCTTGTTCCAACAGCTTCATCATATGCTTGTTTCCATGCTGCATTTGCAGTTTGTGTCATTGCTGCTGGATTATATCCAGTTCCAACACCACCTCTTCCTGCACCATATGGGTTTTGATATACATCAGGAGCCATACCAGTTCCTTCATCACCAAACATTTGTCTACCTTGTCCAGAAAAATCTACATCACCTAAAATAGGATCAATATAAACTTGTGGGAATAATACATTCTCCATTTGTTTTTTTCTAAACCAATTGGTTGTTCCATTATTAAATGCTGCAATTTCTCTCCATTTCTTTTGTTGTAAAGCATTGTCATATTGCTGATTCATGGTTGCCATGTCTTCAACATATTTTTGACGTGCTGTTTCATTACCAACAATCTCTTGGTTTTGAACTTGTGCACTATTATTATAAGCTTGATTTACAATTCCTATATTTGCAGCTTCTGTTGTGTCTAAAACATTTGCAGCGTTAGCAAATCCTTCTCCAGATGCACCAAGCACAGTTGCTAGTCCTACATTACCATCAGCAGTATTCTCTACTTGACTTTGGTATCTTGCCATCTGTTCTTGATTAGCAGCAAGTTTTCTTGTAGGATCTAATAAATCATATCCAGGTGTAAATAAATCAATTTTACCTTGTGTAGGTTCATAACGATTTACTTGATCTGTTACTGTACCAACATAGTTTACAATATCTTGTAACCACCATGGTCCTTCTTTCTTTGGTTGTTTTTCAAAAGTTTTAGTAGGAGTACTGATACATTGACCGTCTACAACACCTTTATCTTTTGAAGCAGCACCTACAGCTTTAATATTTGAACCAGAAGGAGCTACTGGTTGTTCACCTGTTTTATGAGAAACAGAAACAACATTCTTAGTACCATCTGTATACTCAACGCAGAAATATGCAAGTTCTTCTCCTGGTTGTTCTGGTGGCTTTGGAGCATCAAAGAATCTAGGTACAGAATAAGTTACTTGTCCAAACTTAGAATCTCTATAGTAAGGATTGTCTTCTTTTTTACCTTGACCTAATGCTGTAAAGTATGGAACACCAAATTGCTTCATTGATTTCTCATTGATAGCATCTTGGAACCAACCTGTAGCTTTATCACCACTAGCTTTTCCTGCTTTTAAATCTTTTTGAAATTGAGCAAAACCTCCAGTGTATTGAGTATCAATCCAGTCACCATGTCTTCTTTGAAAATCAGACCATTCTTGTGGAGATAAATCTCCTGACTGTCTTGCTGCTGCATTACCAGATGATAAATAAATACCAGTACCTTTTACATTAGGTTGATTAGCAAATGAACCAAAATTTGTTTCTGTGTATAATACATTAGGGGAACCAGCTAAAATTTTATTGATATTAGTAGAACCATATTGTTCAAACTGAGTATCAGTTCTAGGACCAGACATAAGAATTGTGCCATTGGCATCCTTCATTATTTTAGTTGCTCCTTTGTAGAAAAGATATCTTACTTCACCTTTATCATTTGTAACAGTACCAACAGCAATTTCTTTATTAGGATCTACACGTTGATTACCCGCAGCTTGTGCTTGTTGTTGTGTTGCAACAGTAGTGTTTAATGTTCCAGGTTGTGTTTGCTGTGGACCACCAGGACCACCTTGAACTGTTCCAGCATCTTGATATTGATTCAATGTAGAACCACCATATCTAAATGATTTGAAAATGTCAGCATCACTTTTACCATTTACATTTTGTACTGGTGCTTTTTTAACTGGTTGTTGTGTTTGAGTTTGTGTACTAGTTCTTGGTGTTGTTGCTGCAGGTTTATTTCCTGAAACTTGTTTATTCAAATTAGCAACACTTTCAGAATTTGTTACATCACCCTTGTTACCACTTGTGTCAACATATGTCCAACCAGTTGATGAATTGGCATCTTTGTAGTATGTATACTTATCTCTACCAGCAATTTTATATTCTGTTCCAGAAGGTTTTGGTTTTTCAGTAATACCATTACCATAAGGACCATATGCATCTGTTGTATTACCTGTTGCCTGTGCTGCAGGTTTTTGATGCATCCAATCCTTTTTAAAAGTAGCTAAAGGAATTACTTTATAACCAGCATAAGTATCTACATATGATCCAACATTTCTGTCAGGATCTGAAATTTGTTTTACTTGTACAACAGCTCCATCACTATCTGTTAATTGGTTTTGAGTAACTTTGTATGTCTTATTACCTACTGTATAAACATCACCAATTTTTGGCATTGTTGGATCAACAGTTGCACTAGCTAATTTTTGTCTTGAGTTTTGTGGAGTAGCACTATAGTTTATTGTATAATACTTGTTACCTTGACCTGGAAGTGATACCGCTTGATTATTCCATCCTAAATTATCTATACTTGTGTAATATGAAGGATCAACAAAAGCATAACCTGTATTATAACCTACATTAAGTTTGCCATTTTTTTGCATTTGCAAATAATCCTTTAATGGTAATTCTGTTATGGTATCACCATTAGAAAGTTTAATTGGTTTATCAAAAGTCACCCATTCATCAGAACCTGAACCTGCTGTGTCCCAAAATCCTTCATAACGTTTTGTAATTTTATATTCTTTACCATCAATATAAAACTTCTCACCTACTTTACCACCATCAGGATATTTTCTCATTGCTCCTCCATACTTCATTCCTTCTGATTGTTCATTCTCATTAGAATTTTCTTTACCTTCCATAACTTCATGTGCAACACCTTCACCTTTTTCCATGCCAGGTATTTGTGCACCTTGTAAGCCAGCCATTACAGATTCTGCAATAGCAGGGATACCATCAGGAAAACCTTTCATTGATTCTTGTACCAATGCAAGCATGCCCAACTTTTGGGTATTCTTTTTTAGCATTTCTGCAGCAGAACGTTTTTGAATAGCATCAGTGTCCTCACTTTTTAAATCTTGAACAAACTGATTGATTTGATATTTCTTTGCAATCTCTGCAGGAGTATAACCACCTTTCTTTTCTTTAAGACCAAATAAAGATTCAAGAAGTTCTTTATCTTTAATTTTTAATTTCTTTGTATCAGAAAATATAAATGATCCTTCTGGAATATTTACAGGCATACCACCTTGGGAATGACGCTTACCCACAAAAGTAAATTGTTCTAAGAAACCATCTTTGTTGATATCACCAACTACTGTTTCACCACCCTCTACTTCAATGTTAGCTTCCTCTACTGGTACAGCACCCATAGTGTTTTTAACATTACTTGTGCCTTCACCAGAATTTGTGAAACTAACATTTCTACCAACTAAACTATAATCTTGTTGGTCTCCAGGTTTTGGTGCTTTTTTGATTCTAATCTTTTGCATAATAAACTTGTGAAGTTTAAACTTTATTATATGGTAAACCTCCTACATTTAGAATTTACAAATTTAATTTGATTTTTCCAATTTTAGAAGGGTTTTTCTATGTTTTTTAGTCAAGATATTCTATCTCTCCACCCATTGCAAGAATGCGTTTAATCTCTTCTTCATCAGCATAAAACTCACCGCCTTCAGCGTAGTGTCTAGTTGCTGGAATAAAAGGAATTAAACCACCATATCTAGCAGAGGACATCTTAGTTCCAAAGTCTTGAATAGGTGTGTTTGCAACTAAACCAAAGTTAGAAGCAGGTCCAGCATTTAATGTATAGTTACCAAAAGGATTAACAGCATTTTGAGGATTGTATCTGTTCATTGTATTACCTGTTTCTCTTAATCTTTGCTCATATTCTTTTTGATAATCTTTAGCACCAAGTACTTGATTAACCATTCCTAATCCAGCAAGTGCATTATTAGCAGCAACAATACCTGCAGTGTCACCACGTTTTGTTTGAGTAAATTCATTTGCTGTTGGTGAAGTAGTTCCAGGTTGTGCATTACCACCAGGTGTTTGAGCTGTTTCTACACCCCCAACACTTGTAGCTGTTGCAGGTGTATTTGCAGCTTTAAAGCCAGCAAGATACTGTTGATAATCATTCATATCTCTACCTTCTTCACCCATAAGACCTCTACCATTTTGAGCCATCCATTCATCATATGTCAATGGTGTATCACCACCATCTTGATATCTGCGCATAGTACCACCATATCTAGCTAAATTCTCATAAGAAGGACCAGATGGATATCCGCCATCAAAATCACCAGGACCCATAGGACCTGAAGGAATCATATTATCTTTTCTTCTTTTCTCATTAAGAGGAGAATCCTGATACATTTCAGGAGATGACCAGTCTTTCATAATAGCATCTTGTTTTTCTTTTCTTGCTTGTATTACATCTTGAAGTTTACCTGATTCTTGTGTTTCAGGGTTTACAACATATTCTGTGGTCTTTGGTTTTGCAAACAACTTCTCATAACCTAGAACTGCACCAGATAATCCAGCGGCAGCACCAGCAATGCCTTTTATTGTACCAAGTAAACCTTTATTAGGTAATGCCCAAACCATTGATCTTGGATCTCCAAGTGAATTTGCTGCAGCTAAACCTCTATTCCAAGAATTATTCTTTAATGAATTAAGAGTATGTGATTCAGTTACATCAGTTCTTTGATCACCAGCCATATAGTTATCATAGTTATATGCTGGATCTGTAGATTCACCTCCTTCTTGCCATGTACCAAAACGTTTATGCCAGTACAATGGACTAAATGGATCTTTTGCTTTTGCAGAATCTCTTCCACCCATTCTATCCCAGAATCTGTCCTTGCGTTTCTCAGAACCATGTTGTTTGAAATCTTGCATTCCTTTCCATCCACCATGTACAACTTTATATTGATCACCTTTCTTTGCAAGTACCATCCATTTTTTACCAGGACGTGTTGATTGTTTTTTAACACCAACTTTTGTAAAGCCCATGTTCTTATAGCGTGAAGGGATAGTTCCTCCTTCTGCCATTTCATAAAGTTGACCACCAAGTTCTTTTGCAAAGTTTTTAGCAAAGTTTGCCTTCTTAACCATTTCTGGTGAGTACTCTTCTTTATTGTTTAAAATATGTTCAGCAGCTTCTTGCACAGACATTCCCATTTTAGTTGCTTGTGCTTTGAATGTACCTTTTTTTCTAGGGTCTATTTTGATACCGCCATATTTCATTTCATCGTCAGATTCTAATAACTCAGAAGAAGTATCTTCAATGTCTTCAGTATCTAAAGGAACATCTTCTTCTTCCATGTCAGATTCTGTAACATCATTCATTGCTGATTGAATTATATCTTGCCCTTGTTCTTCTGACAAACCTTGTTCCATCAACATTTTAAGAATCTCATCAGGATTAGTTCCACCCTCTAACATCATAGAGATTTCTCCCAATGCATCATCAATATTTCCTGTCTTTTGTGATTCTTCAGGTTCTTGTTGTTGAGGTTGCATTTCACCACCATATTGTTTTACATAAAAACCACCATCTGGTGCAGGGGCCCATGACTCACCACTTGCTAAAAATTCTTGATAGTTTGCTGGATTATTAGGGTTACCAGAAGTAGCAACAGGTTTTCTTACTTGTGCAGCAAGTTCTTGTTTCTTTCTAGCTAACATTGCCTCATCAAAAGCCTGTTGTTGTTGAGCAGTGGCATTATCATAATTTACAAACTTTTTAAGATTGTCTCTTTGTTGTGTTTGTTGAAAAGGACTTTGTTGAGATTGTGCAACAGGTGCTGCAAAATTTCTATTTGCAGATGCAAAGTCAGAACCATAATCAGTTCTTACACCATTAATCTCAGTACTAACTTTAGGTACCATTTGATTAAGAGTTTTCAATCCTAAGAATCCATCTGCTCTAGAAATACCATTCTTAAAACTATTTGCTGTTTTAACACCCATTTGACCAGATGCAGTATTGCCAGCTGCCATATTTAAAAAGTAAGACTGATAGTCTTTTACTTTTTTGCTATCAATTGCAGCATTAGGATTTTCCTGATTGTATTTTTTAATCAGTTCATATCCTAGTTTTTTATCATGATTATATCTTTCATCAGCAGCAGCGCCACTTTTCTTTGCATACTTAACAAACTGATTCCAGTTATCAAGATCTTGTGGAGATAGTGAATTTGTTTCAGGTTCACCACCATCTTGCATTCTAATTTTTCTTTCTTGTTCTAACATTTCTTTTGTAGGTTTTTTTCCGCTACCAGCGTTATCACGTATGTTGTCCCAGAACCCTCTTTGAGAGTATGAACCATCAGCGCGCTTTATCATTTCTCCACCTTTTTTCATGACTCCTGCCATGTTTAAAAATTCATTAAGATTGTATTTCACGTTTTCTCTTTTAAAATCACCAATCATGTTTTGTGCAATTTGGTTTCTGTTTTTAGGATCTTTAACTTGAGATAAGATATCAGCAATGCCTTCTACCATTTCTCTATCATTGTTAGTTTGACCACCTTCTTCTTTATAATATCCTTTAGACTTCATATAGTTAACAAGAGCGGGGTCTTTCTTTAAAAGTTGCATATCTTGTGTAACCATGCCCTGGTATCTTGGATCTCCAGGATTATAGTTTTGTATTCCTGTAGTTTTAATTCTTTTAGCAGCTAATCCAAAACTATCTTCATTACCAAGAATAGGAGTTGATTGTAACTTTTGATTGTATTTTTCAATTAACTCAGGATGTTTTTGTAAATATTGATCAACTGTTTTTTGATCTTCAATGTTGTAATACCAACCATGATTATCTTTCTGAACAGTTATACCTGGTACTTTATTATCAGCTAAAAATCTATCAAATTCATATGGTTGATATTCTTGTGCAACATCCCAACCAGATACCAGATTTTGTCTGTTGTTAGCTCTTACTTTATTACTTTCTGTTCCTGAACCAAATGTTGACTCTCTGCCTACTAAAGATAACATAACCCAAGGATCTACATTATTAGCTCTTGCAGCTTTTACAATGTCATCAACCATTTGTGGTGAAACCTTAGCCCCATTAAAACGTCCTGATGTTAGAGTTATTGCTGCTGATTGATCATAATTTTTAGCATCATTCTTTTGTAACTTGTTAGAAACATTCATGCTTCTTTTCATGTACATGGCGTTAGCTCTTTCATATGGAGTCATGGATCGCACATCCTTAACTGGTTTGTTATAATTTAAATCTGTAGGATCACTATCACCAGTAAAGTAATTATATGCTTTTGCAACTAAAGGAGCAACAATAGGTATTAATGGATTTACAAAAGTACCACCCCACTGTTTATTTATAGGTGTTTCAACAACATAATCACCACCAAAAAGATACTCTTCGCCTGGCATCATTACTTGTGAGTTACCTAAGTTGTCTACTCCATAAACAGGAAAGTCAACATCCTTCATTGTTATCCTATTTGAAGGAATAACATTGATAGGATTATTAACATCAGGGCTACTGTTTTTGTAACCCTGAGTGCTAATAAACTTCATTAATATGCTATTCTTATCTTTCATTATCTTGAACTATTCAGATGTTTTGAATTTGTTAGTTTTAAAATCATTTTCTTATCACCACTTACATTCTTACGCAAGATTACTTTATTACCATAGTGTCTAAACCTCTTGTGTTCAGTAGGTGTCTTAAAGTAATTTACATAATCAGGATTAATTGTTCTTTCATAACCTGAACATTTTGTAATCCACATAGGTGTATCATTACCAGAAAATTCACCTCTATCTTTTGTAACATCCCAGAATTGATTAAATCTAAATCTGTTTTCTTCTTTAGAGTAAAGAATATCAATACCTGTTGTTGATGCTTGTGGATAGTTTACTAGATCTAAAGGATTGTTTTTACCTTTAAGTCTTAATTTAAGTAAACCAGACATCTGCTCTGAGTTATGAATAATAGCTCTGTCAAAGTTTTCATCTAAGATATGATTAAAATCTTTACCATCATTAAAGAATTTATAAACGTCTAGCGTATATTCAATGCTTCTAAGCGTAGTAATGTTATTAGGTGTTGTCACAGGATATTCTACTTCCCATGGATAATCTACACCATAATAATTAGCAAAGCTATCCCAGCGATCATTGTGTTTCCAGAATCCTCTACCTTTGATTGTAAAGAAGTGCTCATGTGATGGCATCAACAAACTAGGTTTCCAGTCATGGAAGCTAATCCACAATTTTTGTTTAGGATCATAGCTGATAGTCCAACCACATGGTTTGAAACATTTAGGATCATCGTAAGCACAAGGACATTTGATAATTGTAGGTTTATTTACAATAACCTCTAATTCACATATTGTACTTTCATCTCCTCTAACACTGATTAAACTGTAAGTAGTTGTTGTTGTTGGTGTTACAATCATTGAACCTGTTGGATTAACTGAGTAATTACCAGGCATTAATGTAACTGAATCTGGTTCACCTGTTACAGACCATGTTAAGTTAACTGACTGTCCTTCATTTATAACATATGGAACAGAGTCAAATGTACATTCTAAAGTAACAGGAGGACAAGGAACATTTAAGATTGTATCTGATATGATACTATTAACTATACCAGACGCAGCATCACTTTTTGTACCGCCTGTTGTATTTGCATAAATACTATGGATCAGAGATACTGTAGGCGCATATGTTGGATTGGTAACACCTATACCAGTTGCTATTGGGAATATCTTAATATCAGCAGCAGCAGCGTTGTTAGCAACAGTCTGTGCATTTACATCATCTTGACCAGGTACATAAAAATCATCTGTTCCAGATGGTCTAGCATCTGTAATCATAATGATCAGTTTAATGGCATCTGTTCTATATGTACCAGCATCACCATTAATAGCCATTTGTATACCAACATCTGTTGGTTCTGGTTCACCACAACCATTACCTAAAGTTACAGCTTGCAATGCTGCATTAAAAGCAGTTATATTGTTAGCTGACATTGACTGTCTAACTACGTTATCTAAAGCACAAGATTGATTAACAGTTATTAATCCAAATCTATAGTCATTGTTAGATTTTGTTACAGCATCTGCAGCAATGTTTGTTATACTTGTTTTCAAGTTATTCAAAACGCCACCCATACTACCAGTAATATCTAGTACAAATACTAAATCTAAAGGTGCTGTACAGAATGGTTCTTCTGCCATTGGCATTATTGCAAAACGTCCTGCAGTAGATACCTCATCAATAGTTCCTTGTAATGATGTTGAAGCAGTTTCTCCACATGAGTACACAGGTGTAACAGAAATTTTATAATGTGAATCTAAGTTTAAAGTTTCACTTTGTGGAGTAGAACCTGAAAAATAATTTATAGTTGAAGGTATAGTATAAGTATTTGTAGGATAACTTAATGTTTCACCTTTCATAAATGTGGTATAAGTATACCCACCAATAAAATTATCATAGGTTCCTAACCAAATCTGAATAAGATATTGTTGTGGATTTTCTTGACCAGGTAACAAAATTGGATGTTCCCAATCTACAGTTAATGTTCCATCTTCATTTAAACCTGTAGTGCTAATAGAAGTAATTGCTGTAGGTACACACTCTGTTGGAGTAGTACCACCACCTGTAGTACCACAAATATAATATGGTACACCAGAAGGGTCATCAAAATGTAAATCTGATCTTAAAGGAACGTAGTCTTTCTTTGTAAAGTATACTAACTCATATTGAGGATCATATATAGATTGCACACCAATACCTGCTACAGGGTTATCATATAATGGATAGTCTGGATATTGGCGCAATAGTTCAGAAGGTAAGTTTTCAGCAAACCAAAACTTTAAACCATTTCTAGATATCTCATCAAGACTACCAGAATAGTGCATAATCTTACCTGACTTCTGAGAAGCATAGAATAAACCAAACGGTGTGTTTACTGCAGATCTAGAAGAAATACAAGCACCATATTCTAATGCATCATCTGCATTTACAAGACTTTGCATGTTTTGTTGAAACAATCCACCATCACCAATTGTAATTTTAACACCACCTTTAGTTTGTAATTGATCAACACCTACAAATTGTGTAGGTTCTGCATCTTCAAAAAGTATTATAGCACCTGTTGCATTCAATGATTTTATTGTGCTAATTTTTCCGTCAAAATCTTTATAGTTAAGAGGTAAGAAGTTTCTCCAGTTGTCTCGTTTAAGACCTGCTTGTTGTTGCAAAGAGTACACTCCGCGAGTAGGGTAGTACTCAAAACATGTGCTATATATGGTTGGGTCATAGTCTCTTGGGAGAATCTGTCCCCAGGTAGCAAAGTTGTTGAACAGTTTGGATGTGCTAAGTGATAAGTCATACTTGTTATAAATTGGTTTAGTTATTAAGTCAGATCTAAACATAGTAATCTCATCATTGAATGAATTACCATATACATCATAAAACTTCTGAAAATCTTCCTCACCATAGTCTCTGAAAGCCATGTTAAGTTCAGACTCTGTATAGAAATCTCTAATACCATTATGAAACAAGTACGCGAAACAGTTTCTTAAAGTCCATGTACCAGTACCACCAGCTCTATCCATTCTATGAAAACTACTTGGTGTTGTAAAATTTAATTGAGGTACAATTCCTAAAAATCCACCTAATGAGATATTCATATCAAAGTCTGTTGTATCAAACTTTTCATAATCAATCCAATATCTTGGAGCAGGACCATTTACATAATTTCTGTAATTATACTCAGTAGTATTAGGCATGTCAAACATCCATGTGTTAAAAAACATGTATGGATTTTTTTCAGTGTATCTATTAATATAGATATCACCACCAAATATAACAGAAGTGTTATACTTTGTTATAAGCTGAGGAGTTGTTGAGTATATGCATGAATCTGTTGGCAATTGAACAATAGAGCTTAGTTGACCATATTGATTTTCAAAATCAACTTTTAATGCACCATAATAAGCAACAGTATTTGTTGTAATAGAATCTTTAACAGGATTAGAGCGATCAATGCCACCATCCTGAACTCTATGTTTTGTATTATCAGTAGTTGAAGAAACATCTGGTAAATCTGATGTCAACTTAATAGCTACATATTTATTTCTATTTAAGTTATTGATTCTATATGTAGCATCAAAGTCATGTATACCTGAACCAATATATTTAGCTCCTGAACTTGCAACTTTTCTTCTAAACGCTTTTGGCAAACCAGAAGGAACTGCAGAGTTAGAAACAGGTGAATATGAATCATAAAAACCATGACTATTGTATTGAAGCATGTACTGTCTTTCTTTACCAAGTTTTCTAAAAATATCTAAAACTTGATCTGTACCTTGCCCCCAATAGTATGCTCCTGAAGCAATCATTACGGCAATACCTGCAATAGTTGTTGCCACACTACCAGATCCCCAAACACTTAATGCACTTGTTGCTCCACCTAAAATAAGATCTCCTATTGCAGAGGCCGGTCCTGATTCTCTTGATGCTTCTGCACCACCTAAATAAGCACCTGTACCCAAAGCTAAAGCCCATGGATCATTTTTTGCAGTATATGTAGTTTTACCTACAGCTGCAACCAAAGCAATACCTAAACCAATAATACCAGCAGTTACAAAAGCACCATCTGTTAATATTACATGTTTAGGATGTTTGTGAGGATACTCAAACTTACCAGTTACTTTACCTCTTTCTTCTGTGTATATTTTAACATAGTTTGAACCAATATATGGCTTAACAAAATTTGTTTCTACAGCATGAAAAGATAAATAGTTTCTTTTATGAGTATCTAATTTTGATGCAGATTCTACACCAGATTGACTTCCTTTTCCTTCATCAAGAATAGAATAGTCATTACTTAAAAAGTTATCAGGTCTAATATCATTATAAGGATAGTTTTGAAACAATCCTTTTCTAACAGAACTACCTTGAATATTAAATTCAAACATGTTGTTAAATAAACCTTTAGCAACAATAGTTCTATTTCCTTCTCTTGAACCTCTTAATATTTCATAACCTACAATATCTTTAATGGGTTTTAAATCCTCATCAACTGGATGTTGTATGTTTGAAAATTGAACTCCTAAATTATAAATATATTCACCACCTTGACTATGAATATGAATTGTTTCATTAGAAGGCATTTTATGGTGTCTAATTGGTTTACCACATAGTGTACCCCATACTTCTGGTTTATCATCTGGATATTTTTCAGTTGACTCCCAGTATGCCATATCACCTTTAGCAATAATAACACCACCATCTTTGGTTGTACCAGATGCTAAATATTTTGTAGCAGTATCATATACTTGCCAAACTTTTGTTTCATTTGAATAAACAACATCTGGTGTTGATACAGAAGCAGTGTTAGCAGGAGTTGCTACTCTACCAGGTATATGAAAAGAAGCACTTCTGGCTCCTGTTTTATAAACCCATCTGATAAAAAAAGCGTACACCTCATCACGCATGTAACCTGTAACATGACCACCATCATGATAATAAGATGATGGATATTGTGAAGCTACCCACTCAACTTTAATATCATTTGCTTGTTTCTGATAATTAAAGTAAGGTTGAGTAGTTACCCCAGTTCTGATAAGATAGCTATTAACAGAGTGCATTTTTTCACTCTTCTCATAAACTACAGATTTTAAAGGAATTAGAGCTAACTCAACAGTTGGTAAACTTTGATTGTATAAATCAAGATGTACTGATGTTTGTCTAATTGAATAGTTACCTATTTTTTTAGCAATTGTTTGTTGATTAATTACAGCTACAACAACAAGTTCATATTCATCAAAATCTTTGTCTAAGTTGTCTACTGTAATATCTAATGCCCCACCAATTCCAGTATGCTCCCACAATGCTTGTGGTTGACTTGGAATAGAATAGTCAGTAAGTCTTATTCCATTTTCAGAATAAGCAACTACTGCCATATAACTACCATTATTTAACTGACCTGCTCCTTGAGCTTTTCTTACAGTTACACAAGGTTGTGTTACAAGAGGATGTAATCTTATTGCATCACAGTCTAAATCTGTAGTGTACTCAGGAATAAAACAATCTTCATCTTGTGATAAGTTATTACCTGTAGTTTTATAAGGAACCCTGTCTAGATTTAATACTCTATCAGGATTTAAGTTATCTTGAAAATATGTAGAATATGTACAGTCATAGTTTTCTTTTGTGACTGCTGTAATTAAATGTGTTTTCTTAAAACCAAGACATGGATCATTTACAACTTTTGTATATGAACAGTCTCTTTCATCAAATATACCAATCTCTGAAGAAACATCATTTGTAGAGAATATAACCCAAGATGTTTTAGACTTGTGAGAAATACCAATAACATCATAAGTTGCGTTTACACAAAACTTATTAGAAGGCTCATTTCCTATAGAACCAGTCTCACCATAGTGAGCATTGTTAATGGCATTTACTGCATTAGTCCAAAGACCTTCTGAAATGTATATATCAGTATAGTCTTTGACCATACCTTTGTTAAAGGCATTTGTCTTGGCAGCACTTGTATTTGTAAAATTCTCGCTCATTACTCTTTGATGTTGTAATTTTTCTGACGTAATACTTTATAAATTGTCTCAGTCAAGTGACCAACTAACCATGCAGTAGATTCCTCATCTGTAATGTTAATGTCAGTTAATATTCTAACTGCTAAATGGTATACCTCATGTGATATAAGATTGATTGTAAGTTTATCTTCTTCATACACAATATAATATTCCAAACCATTTTTACCAGGCATATCAAACACACATCCATAACTATCTGTAACATCAACTAATGACTTAGTTCTTTTATCAATATAGTCTTGCATGTCCTGCATGCTTTCTACAACACGTAGGTTTACTACTGCATCATAAATAGCAAGGTTTATTTTTTTTTTAAATATTTTTGCAGCCATTAGATATTACTCTTAAACATGTTATAGTAATTATGATACTGAGCTTTTCTATTTAACTCCCACGTTTTCTTTAGTTCTCTAAAGTCTGGTGTGTTTATAAATGACAAAGCGTTGTTTCTAGCTACTCTTAGTTTTTGTTCTACTAATTGCAGATAGTTAATTACATTTTCTCCAGACATATACAAGTTTTCATATATTCTCTGTTTCAATGCATACTCATAAAATTCATTTACTAATGGATGTTCCATAACCAAAAGGTTACCTTTATCATCTTCCATTAAACTTTGATAGTTGATGTAAACAACACCCTCATCAAAATTTGTAACTAAAAACCCATTTTTAATGTAAGCTACATTTGGATCATGACTATTTAAATTAAAACAATCAGCAGATACTGATTTGCTTTTTTCTATTCTCAAAGGAATCAAGTGAGAATGCTCATATCTTCTTCCATTTAGATTATAAGCCACAACCTTTTTACCACTTGCATCACTTACAATTTCAGCACTAGTTCCACCACTTGTTGTAGCAATAGTGTTACCACCCATAACTACAAGTCTAACTTCTGTAATTACTTCACTTGATTCAGAAATTAATTCAAAACTATTATTGTCTAAATGATGAATTTCAAATGACAACAAGTTTCCATCAATGCTTAATGCTTGTACTAATATGTTTGCTGTACCAATGTTATGGTTGATAACATTGATGCCAGGAAGAATGTTTCTAATAACGCTGTATTGTCTTACATTACTACCTCCAGTTAACTTGAACATTTTTTGTGCAAGAAGAACTCCTTCTAACATTCCTTCTGTGTATGTCTTAGCTCTTTCTTGTAGATAGTATGAGTTGTGTCCCTCACATACAAGAGCAAAATTTAAAACATAAAAATCTTGTGGTAATTTACCTTTACCCTTATGTATTTCAATTGCTTTTGAACGTGACTGATTAACTTTAAGACCTAACTCATAGTTTACTTTCATAGCAACTTTAATTAGTTGCTGTGGATCTATTGAACTTTCTAAGTCATAAGTTCGCATGTCTATCTTGACACTCTCAAGTAGTTCATCAAATTCTTTATATTGTACTTCAGTCAACATAGCGTTTATATTAATTATCTAGCCGTGTGCTTAAGATCTTGTGCAGCATCTTGTGGAACTTGCATCATCAATCCTAAATCTCTCATAGCTAATTGTTCAATTTCTGGGAATAAATGTTCTGGTACATTGTAAGGACTATCTTGAATATACTGACAGTCATCAGCTGGATCACAGTTATACTTAGAGATATCTCCTTCAAATACACCTTCAATTCTTACAGCATCCCACTCTAAGTTTGGAAAATACAAATAGCCATCTAAGTACCAATAGTATTTTTTCTTATTGTACTTAAATGTTCTTTGCCTTTCCATTTGTTGAAATGTAGTAGGATATGTGCTAGTTAAGTCTTCTGATAAATCTAATGAGGTGACTGCTCTAATCAAGGGTCCCCAGTAACCATCATAAAGTTCAGGTAACTTATCTTTTGTTCTTTTAAAATAACAACCTGTGTCAATACCAACACATTGAGCTTGTGCTCTATCTACTTCAATTAACTCTACAAAATCTAGAGTTTGAAATACAGATTGATACTTCATGATGCGGTTCAAGTTATCTTGTCTGCGCATCAATAGTTTTGCATGTTTATTAACAAGAGAATACAAGAAACGGTCAGTCAGGAAAGCATCCTGCTTAACAGCTTTTACTTGGTTACGCACCCTTGATAATACTTCACCTATTGTAATCATTTGTTATAGTTCAAATTCGTTATACATTGATATGTCTTGTTCAACTTGCTCAGTCTTGAAAGATTCATATCCTTTAGTTCTGAACATGCTTGATATTTTAATTTTAGGATCAATCTCTACATATTGTTTCCATTTCTCAGGATATGTTTTGCTGACCATTCTTTTAAAAGCTCTTGTAGGTTTGAATCCCCAAAGTTCATGATTCTTAAACCTATACTTTGTACCATAGGTTGTGTAGAAAATTTTTGCCAAATGCTGATCACTTTCCCAGTTGCGAAATTCTATGACTTTCATATATTCAGCACTGGTCTTGTAGTCAACATTAGGACTACGCTTTGGTTGACAAGTTCCTATGAAAAGATGTCCTATTTGCTCAGGAATCTCAACACCATCTCTGTTCTCAATCACAGTAGACCAAAGATTTGTGTTGAAAGTGTGAATGATTTTTTTCACATCAGCAGCACTTAGGTCTTTTGCAGAAGGTACTTTTTGTTTTAGTAACTCAAAAAACTCTGAGTTTAAAGTTCCTTCAGCACTGGGTCTGAAACGAGGCGCATTAAGATTTGGTTTTCTTGCATCTTTCATATGATACCTACAATAAGAATTTACTAAATTTTTGGGACATTATAAAGAACTTCTTTGATTAATTAGACTGTATATGTAAATTCACTTATCAATCCTTTGCTTGAATCATGAATGTGCATAATAGCTGAACGCGTATTTCCCACATATTTGTTGTGGTAGTGGTAATAATCAGAAGAAGTTAATGCAGGTATAATTCTAGTAACAAAGCCATTCTGTTCATTTTCAGTTACAAACTGGGTTGTTTTACGTCCATGATAATGACCTGTGTAAAGCATTCTATACTTAGAAGAACCCCATTCATTTGGAAATTCAACAGCATATACTAATGGGTTATTCTTAGCAGTCACATCCCCATGCTCAAAACAAAGCATGTTCAAACCATAGGTTAACACCTTTCTCTCTGCATAGGTAACATTGAAATCTATATCTTCCCAAGTCTTAAATGCTTGAGAAACAGCATGTAACAAATGGAATGAACTAAGTCTGTCATGGTTACCTGGTATAAACAATACCTCAAGTTTCTCACAAAACTGTTTAGCTGTTCCAATTGCCTGGCAGATACCATCAAAAGCTTTGATGTAAGCTTCAGTTGCCATCTCTGAGTTCTCTACTGGAGTTCCCTTTGTAGTTGTACCACCAAAGGTATCCATATTAAGCGTATCTGGGCCTATTACAAAGACTATCTTCTCTAAGACATAGTTTCTATTAGCTTTGTCAATTAAGTAGCTTACAGAGTCATTTAAGATCTCTGCCATATCCTCATTACCTACTTTACCAAAGTGAAGATCCTGTAAAGAAAGAACCCCACAAACTTTTTCTTGAGAACTTGTGTTCTGCCAAAAAGCTGCAGGGTCTAGTGGAGTTATTTGTGGAACTTGATATGTTTCAAGTAACTCTAAGAATGTACTTTGTATTTTTTCTTCTTGTGGCACTCTGCTTACTAAAGCAGATACTAACCACTTACTTCCTTTTTCTTTATTCCAGTATTGAGATAGTTTCCACTTCTTTGTGTCTATCTTTAATAATGCAATAATTTCTTCAGCACTACGTGGCTCTGTTGCAGACAGACCAACAATCTTACTGGTTCCTGATTCTAAGTCTTCATGAATTTCAATTCTCTTAGAATCTTCTTCTTTATTGTGCCATCTGTCTTTGGCATCAATTCCTAGTTGTTGTTCTAGTTCAAATAAAATTTCTTCATTTGATACAACTTCTGATTTTTTTGTTAATTTTGCTTCTACCATTTTAATGATAACAGAATCAATTTTTGAACCTGCTTCATTTAAAACTTTGATTACTTCTTCTTTTATCTTTTGATAATAAGATAGTGAAATACCTAGTCTTTGAGCTTCAGCTTCTGCTGACTTTTTTCTTTTTAAGCTATGGTATACTGATGATATAATATTCATAGGTTATTTTTTGTATGGTTAAACTAAGCAAAAATAGGAAATTAATTTATTATTTCTTATAAATGCTGTGGTTTTTAAAAAGATACCCCCAGCTTTCGCCAGGGGCACTTCTCTAACAAGCAGGAAAACCAACAAACCTACTTATCAAATTTTAGATTGTAATTATGTCTACAGTGTTATTGTGACCTGTTACAACAGCTCCACAAATGTCTGCTCCTGAAGCTATGTATGCTCCTTGTGAACAAGCACTGAAGTTGCTAGTCATTTCACCAGCAAGAACTGTTACACTAAACGATTGCTCATAAGGAGAAGTACAACCTGCTCCTCTATTAGTCCATGAAACAGTAACATCAAATACTGTGTCTACACTTACAGGACCGCTTAGATATACGCTAGCACCCATATGGTCATCTATGGTTCCTCCAACACATGGTTCCATATAACCACTTGCACTTTGAACACTTAGACTATTTCCTTCACAAGTGCCATTTTCTGAAAGATCACATTGACCTGTTGGAATAACACTTCCTTCTCTAGCACAAAACGTAGTTGCATCATATCCACCAACACCACCAACAGTTACTTGTTGAATTACACCCGCACAGTCTATGTATGCTGAATTTTGAGGCTCAGTGGCACTTGTTGATATTGTATAAGATATACAATTTTCAGCAGGGCAATCTAGAGCTGTTGCTACAGTTGTAGCAGGAGTACTTTGATCAGTCTGATATTCACCTTCAGGGCAATTTGTTTTTACTGTTACATTATATGATACTCCACATTCAATACCTGTTGTAATAACCACAGGTGAAGAAGATGCCGTTGTACACGTTGGAGTACCACCAGTGGTAGGTACATAACAAACCTCATAGCTTGTTATTCCTGATACTGGTGTAAAACTTACTGTTAATTGTGCCATATTAATATGATTTTTTATAATTGTTTTAAGCTACTGTTGCTGATAAATTTGTTGGTGCAGGACATGCAGGTGCATCATTAATTGTTACAGAACCTGAACAGTTTGCAACATTACTACCAACAGAAATTACAAAGCTATAGTTGTAAGTAACACCATAATTGCCTGTAAATTCTACTGTAGTACCTGTTGGTCCTTCAGCAATATTAATGGGATCTAAAGTATCAACTAAGATGTCACCAGAATACATTGCATCTCCTGTTAAATTAGGAAATGTTAATGTTACATTTCTACCTGCTACAAGTTCACCAACAGTTGGACAAACTGCTTTACCAGCTTGAACATCTCCTGAATCTGTTGGACCACCTACTTCACATAAGTTTACAATTTGATAAGTATATAATACATTATCTAATGCAGTTGTATCTGAATAGTTAGATGTAGAAGCTGACAAAACAGAGCTGATGTCTGCAAAAGAACCAGCTCCTGATTTTCTTTGAACTTTCTGACCATTGCTGTTTGCATCATTTACAGGAGTCCATGAAAGATTAATTGTTGCCATTTTATTTTAATTTTTTATTTTAATTGTTTAAGTTATGAAACGCTTGCTGTCAAGTTTGTTGGTGCTGGACAGTCTTCAGGAGGTCTACATGCATTCTTTACAAATGATACTTCAACAGTTGTAGATTCACCAAAGCTTTCACAAAGAGTTTTAGCTTTTACTTTATAGGTATCACCAGCAATTAAACCTAATCCAAAGAAGTCAGCGCTTGCTGAGCCACCACCTGGTATACTTATAATTTGAGTATCAACATCTGTGTTACCACCTGTAACATGTACTAATGTAAACTGAATGCTTAATGCAGTTGGATCACTAACTGAAGCAGTTGCAGTAATTCCATTTTCAGTTCTAGTACATACTTCTTCATATGTTAAACCTGTAGGTGGAGGACATTCAGATACACACTCTAAAGTTGTAGTTGAAGCTGTAACCCATGTAGAATCACCACCAGAACATTTAGTCTTAATTCTTACATTATAGTTTGTCAATTGAGTCAAACCTGATACTGTAATTGTGTTTGGACCACTAAGAGTAGTTGTTAACATTCCACCTGCTGTCCAGTTTGCAGAACCTGCAACTTGATATTCTAATGTTACATTAGGATTGCTAGGAATATGAGCTACATCTGCAACAAATGCATCACAGTCTACATTAGTAATACTAAATTCTGGAGCAGGACATGGTGTAGGACAAGCAATAACTGTGACAGGTAATGTTGTAACAACATCACAAGGACCAAATGCACTATTTTTAGTTACTTTAACAATGTAAGTTCCTGGAGCAACGCCACCAAAGTTATACATATAACTAGATGAAGTACCAGTTGGTGTAAACGTTTGTGTTTGTAAAACAACACTAGGACTAGATGAACTAACTAATTCAGCAACTAAGCTTGTAGCACTACCATCATCTGAAAAAGAAACTTCAAGTGAAGCACATACTAACGATCTACCAAATATATTTGTAATAGGATTACATGATGTACATTCTACTGTTTCTTCTAATGGAGGGCATGCTGTTCCTCCACATGATGCTGGAGTAGTAACAGTTCTTGTTCTAGTTTTAACACCACCTACGCAATCTGACCAAGGACCCCATGCAGAAACAACACAGTTTACAGGATTGCAACATTCTCTTGTCTCTGTTAATGGAGGACAAGGTGTACCACCATTTTGTGGTTGTTGAGTTACTGTTCTTGTTCTTGTTTGAACACCGTTTACACAAGTTGACCATGCAGACCATTCAGAAACCACACAGTTAATAACAGGAGGTGTACCATCACAACAATCACAAAGTCTGTTTGCAATAATCTGTAATACTTGATTAAGATTTGCACCTGTAGTAATTCCAAGACATGGAATTGCAGGTCCTGTATATCTAACACATGTGTCAAGAACTATCTCTTCACATGGTTCTCCAGTACAATCTGGTGGTGCAGGAAGCTCAACACATGGTTCTGGCTCGTTGCACTGATGACAATATTGATTAGGATACATTATATTTTAAATTTTATTTGTTCTTTTAATTAACAAGTTATTTCACCTGCACATGCAACAGCTCTGTTTGTAGAAATTGCACCTAGACAGTCATAAGTTTTATACTTAGGTGAACATGGATCAACTCCACATTTCACATATTTCTCCATTTCATAAATGTGATCTACTGAAGAAACACCTGTTCCAAATGTTTTTGTAATAGATTCAGATGTTGCAAGTGAACAATCTCCATCAACAGTATAGTTAATAACTGCTGTAAATGGTGCAAGTGAATTTACTACAGGATTTCCAGTAGCAATATCTTTTAATGTAAGAGTAGTTTTTCTTCTCTTTGTTACATAAGAATCTCCATCACACATTGTTGTAATTTCATCATATGATACATCTGTTACACTCACACAATAAAGTACAGTAGTCAAAGCAATTTTACCAACAAGTGTTGCAACTGTAGAATCATTACAACTATATTCTGCTACAATTTGCACTTGATAATCTTTTGCTGGATCAGGAACAATTGTTACATCATGGAAATTAGTTCCAAAAGGTTTAACAACATTTAAGATTGGTGAACCAACTGTTGATGAACCATTCCATTCATACACTTTTAGTGTATATTGTAAAGGAGCTTCTGATACAGTACCTGTAGCTGGAGCAGACCAAGTTATTTTAGAACCTGAAGATGTTAAATTTGTAATCTGAATATTTGATACAGGAAGTGGTACACATGGTAAAGTTGTATTTGAACTATTAACAATTGCAGTTCTCATATCACAGATTGTCAACCACATGTTTACTATGGTTTCTGACAAAGTAGTTGGATTTGCTACCCAACCTGGTATTAATGACATTGATTCCGCAGGATTACTCAAAGGTTCTGCAGAATCTAAACTTGCACATTCAGTACCAATTGCTGTTGATAATGCAGCATTAGTTCCAAGTATGCTTGTCAATTGACAAAACTTACTTTCAAATGCTGAAAAAGCAGTACTGATTGGTACAACAGTTCCTGGTGTTGATGAACTTGCACATTGAGATACAACAGAGATTGTAGTTCCTGTTCCACCTCCACCACCTGAATTTGCTTCAAGTGATGCAACTCTTCCACCTAAGTTATCAAGAGTTGAATTGATGCTTGTAATATCATCAATAATTCCACAGATTTGAGTTGCTAAGTATGCACTGTATTCATTTGGCAACAATGCTGTAACTTCATCACCATCCTCTGTAAAGTATAAACATTCAGGTAAAGAAATAGGATTTGGTGTAGAACCACCACCTGAACTTTCACCACAACAAGTAGAAGCAATTTGACATTGCTTATCTATCATTGCTTGTAATGCTCCAACAATTGTTGTTGGTTCTGCTACACCAGGTGCAAGAATACATTTAAAATCAAGAGTTGATAAATCAATAACTCCTGAAGTCATTTCACACAACTTAGTTGCTAGGTCAAAAATAACATCTGTAATTGTATCTCCCTTACAAAGATCAATACAAGGAATATCTGGACCTTGCCAAATAACACAAGAAGATGATGTTTTTGTACATCCATCTTCAGGTTTTAATTTTAAGTTGCTATGTAATGGTTTCATTATATTGTCTTGATTTTTTCCTCAATACTAATTTTTGAACAACAACCACCAAAAGTTAAACCACAAGTGTTCATCTCAAGAGTTCTTAAATAAAGTTCTCTCAAATCATTTGCATATTCTGCATCTATTGTTGCTTTACAAGATTTTAAACCATAACGCGTTTTCTTGTAAGAAACAAAAACTGAATCTGCAAATACTTCACTTATGCGTTCTATTGGGTCCATGTTTATGTGTTGCTTGTTTTATTCATATCTGTAGTCAAAGGATATTTATTCATTTGGCTAGCAGCGTGTTCTTTCAATTTAAGTTGATTCTCATAGTTTGCAGCACAAGTGCTACATACTTCTTTACCATCAGATGCTACTCTCTTTTGACATCCACATGATAGTTTTGATCCACAATTTTGACAGTTCATATTATATTTGGTTTTAAATAGTTTGTCTTAGTGATGATGACCATGAGATCCGTGTGTGTAACCACCATGTGATCCATTGCAGCTTACGCAACAACCAGTCATGTATTTTTTTAGCAATTTGTCAGCATACGCTAACATTTCAACACCTTGCTTTGGTGAGTGACAATATTCTGTCTTAGCTTTTGCAGCATCAATATACATTTTAATATAACGTAAGTCATGTAACTTTTGATGTTGCTCTGGTGAAGGTTCACAAGGTTCTAATTGTACTTTACAAAGTTCCTTGTAATAAGCATTCATAATTGTAGTTGTTCTCAAATGATAATATTCTACATAAACTTTATCATTAGGAGAAACACTATACTTGATAGTATAAAGTCCATCAGGCAAAGAAATCAAATGCTCTGCTTGAGGATGTTGTAGATGAAAATCTTTTGCATTCAAATTAAGTGCAAAACCTGGTTCAATCTTTGGTTCTGTGATATACAAAGGTTCTGCAAATCCAGGAAAGAATATATCTAACCTAGGGCAGTCTACAGGTAACGTCTCAGCATAACTAGAACTATCCCATATTTTTAGGATAGTGTCACATGCTGTGTCTGGGATATCTAACGCCAGAATATGTTTTATTGCCATTGTTTGAGTTTATTATAAGAGAATCTCTACACTTAGAATTTACAAAAAATATCTAACAAAAACAAAAAAAGGAGGGAAGAGTTGTCCCCTTCTCCTCCTTCTTTGCAATGTATGAAAAGCAAGATCAGTTATTACAACTGAACTTGTAGTTGTACGTGGTTACCAGAACTCAACAACAACGCATCAATGTAGTTTTCAAAAGCTGCATCGCGAGCGTCTACAACAATTTTAACTAAGTATTGATCAGCATCCATCATACCAGTTGGGTTGCTCTTGCGAGGAACACTGTGTAAAATGTGGTAAGTGTAGTACTTAGCAGAACGAGACAACTCAGTAAGAGTAGTGTCATCCAATACTTCACGCAAACGTACATCTTGAGTCCAAGGCTCTTGTTGGTATCTTTTAGCTAAGATCAACTCTCTAACTAAAGTTTCACCATAACCTTTTCCTTGGTAAGCAGCAGTTACTTCAGCAACGAAGAAACAAGACTCAGCACAAGGATCACCTGTAGAATCAACAGCAGATGCGTAGATGTAAACTGGCTCAATTTCAAAATGATCTTTAGGATCAAAAGAGCAGTTACCAAACTTAGTGTCTACATAAGCACCAGTCAATTTCAATTGTACCCATTTGTCATCCAAAGCAATAGTTGCCCAGTTTGCAGGTTTAGTAGTAGTAACTACTGGAGTACCAGAACTGTTGTCAGTGTACAACAAAGAAGCAGCAATGAATTTACCAATGATAGGATCAGCAGCAATTGCAGCAGCCCATGCTTCGTAAACAATAGCTGAATCAACCAAAGTTCCTTCAACGTCACCTTCGCAACATCCTGTGAAAGCATCAACAGTTTTGTAAGCATTGTGAGTCAAGAAACGCAATGCAGCAGAACCTTTAACATCTACACGTAGACGGTAAGTTGTGTTACATTTGATTTCACAAGGAGCAGCAGCACCAACAGTGATAACGTGGTTTACAGCGTTAGCTGGTTCAGTTACGTAGAATGCACTAACGTACTTAGGGTTAATACCTTTTGACTTTACAGTCTCTTTGTATCCACCGTGGAAAGGACCAATCTTGTCATTAGCGTGGAAGCTACCTTGAGCAAGATAAATTAATGGTGTAGTAGCATAAGTAGGTGCAACAGCTAAATCTTGGATCAAGTTGTCTTGTGCAGACACTACACCAATTTCACCAGCAACTAAAGCTAATGTGTTTTGCCCGTCTTTAGTAGAGAAACCATCAGTTCCTACTAAGAGTTTTTGGAAGGCGTGTGGAAAGTAAGCCATAATGTTTAAAATATTTAAGGTTAATAAAAATTAATTTTTGTTTTGTTTTCTTTATTTTAAGAAAAGCAGTTTATATTTAATGGAGTTGATAGTACTTTTAACGTTATCTAAGTCATTGACAACCTCACTGTAAGGTGTAATTGTTTGTAAACCAGATACCATTTCTTTCATCTCTCTTAAATAAGATACAGCTTCTTCTACAGAATTCAAAATTCTTGGTGCAGAATCTTCATAATTTAGAAGTTTTTCTGATGCACCTTGAAATCCTTCAGCAATAGCGTCAGCATGATCAGGTAAAGCATCATACAATTCATTCAATGCTTTATGTGAAGAAAATGAACCTAAACCTGTAACTTTCAAATGTAATTTATGAAAACTTACAGCAGCGTTCATCAACTCAGTAACACATGCAGCTGTTTGAGCTTCACATGAAGATGCAGCAGGATATCCTGTAGATGTTCTTTTTAAAGTTTTATATTGTCCAGCAAAGTCCATACTTAGTTATTTAATGTTGCTTGTTGTTTTAATCTTGAGTATTGGTTAAACAATTCAATATCCCCAGCTATAATTGAACATGCTTCATCAATGATCATTTCAATAATGTCATCCTTTAATTCACATTCAACATTCACATCTGCAGTACCTGTAGAAGGATTAATACAACCCAAGAAAGAAATATTTCTAGGTTTTCTGTAATAAACCAACTTAGGTGTGCTAAGATCAAATTCACCATTTGTGTAAATTCTAAACTTATCACTTTGGATAGTTGAAAAAGTTTCACCCCATTGTGCACTAGGTTTTCTGAAATCATCCCCTAAGAGAGAATCAACGTCAGCAACTTGCGCTAAGTAAACAATAAGAGGTCTTTCAGGACAACACTCAGTTATAGCATTAACAGATATTCTCTTGTAGAATAAGTAATCTGCAGGAATAGCAGCTGTTTCATAATACAAAGGAAATTCTGTGGCAGTAATGTTTTGCTCTACAATAAGTATTTGCAAATCATCAATATTCATAATTGTTTGCTCACTACCTTCTTTTCCTTGGTTATGACCATGAACTTGCCTACGTACCCATTCTAGCTGAGCCTTATTAAAAGCCTCAACAATCTGCCAACACTCAATGTTGTCATAGTCTTGAGAAGACAGTTTATTCAGTCTCTCTTTAACTTTAATTTGTAGTAGGTTATTGTTCATTAGTTATTCCAGTATTTTTCTACATTCTTAGTCATATCTACCAACACTTCTTCATTCAATGGGTTCTTCAAATATTCTACAACATCAGAAGAGTTTTTACCCATCAAGCTACTGCTCTTCATGTGATAGATAAATCCATCAGCTCTAGTAGCAATAACTTTATAGAAATTAGCATCTTTAACAAGAGATCTCAATTTCAATGTTTCCATATCCATTGAACACACATCAAGGAATCTTTCTGCAGTTTTACGTTTGTCTTTATCTACAGTTTCACCATTAATGTACTTATCCATGTTGTCATAAAGAATGTCAAGTGGTGTAGACTTTTTGTACTGCGTTGAGTTACCATCTACCACTTTACAAACATAGAACAACTTGTTTGCGTTCTTATCAAATAGCTTTTGCAATTCAGCCAAGGCTTTGTTGCGTAATTTTTTAACTTCAGTTCTTACAGAAGCAGTTTCTTCATACTTATCTAAGTAAAACTTAGGAGGTACAGGAGCTGTTCTTGCAACTTCTAGATTCTTTACAACAGCAGAAAAACCACCAGCTTCAATAGCTTTTAGTTTAATCAAGTCATAAGGATCATTGGCAGGATCTAAGTAGATTGGTTCATTACCAAATCTCATAATGATCTTGCTCCAAAATTCATCATTATCTGGTCTAAGCAATTTTACTTTGTTCCAGAAGTGTTCATCGTTAGGGTCAATTACATTTGATGCAAGTTCTTTTTCAAGTTGAGCAACAGTTGCGCGAATCTGCTTAATTGTTGCTTCTCTTTCATCTTCATCAAGTTGTTTGATTTCAGGAGCAAATTCATTCAATCCTGTTACATACCTTTTGATGCCATTGTTTTCCAAACAAGCTAATTGTTCCTCGTGGAACACTCCCTCAAAAAGTACCATGTCATACTTTTCAAGTCCCATGTTTGAATTCCTTGTGTCAATGAACGGACGTACTGCTAAAGTACTTGACCTTTTAAAGGTCTGATGTTTTTCAATCATTGTTACTTCCATAATTTGTTTTTGTTGGTTAAATAATTTTCTTCTTTTTCTTTCTGTTTTTAGCAACTTCTAGTTTAAAGCTCCTGAACCACGTCAAGGTAGTTGCTTCTCAGGAGAACCTGGGATAAACCCAGGCATGTATTGTCAAGTGTTACCCTGACGTGAGGAGGTGGAGTCTTGTTTAAAGCAATGACCTAGGGGCTATTACACCCCTAGGTTTGCTTAGTGCCTTCAAGGATCCTTAGAATGATCCTCCAGTGATAGGATTTCTCATAACAATTTTGAGAACTTTAGTAGGGTCTTTAACCCAGATAGAAGGCATAGT
>Ga0078894_10000482_pt1 | contig 27717 bp, 32 predicted proteins | sample LauGreSu1BDMLBSD_2_FD_67506 | JGI IMG/M metagenome (GOLD analysis project Ga0078894, IMG submission 67506) | Freshwater lake microbial communities from Lake Michigan, USA - Su13.BD.MLB.SD (version 4) (version 4) | ecosystem: Environmental > Aquatic > Freshwater > Lake | place: Lake Michigan... | reverse complement strand
CGCTATTCGGTGTAGCTGCGCTATTCGGTGGCAATGGATCTTCCCCTGAAGAACTACCAATTTGAAACTATTTTTTTTGTATATCATTCCCACAATTATAAACATCTTTGTTTGCATAAATATCTCCAACTGTTTTTAATTGTTGTCTGGTTGCATTTTGAAAAACACTGAATCCAATATTTTCTGTATTTGGATTGAATTCACTAAAATCTTCATTTCTAAATAGATTCGGAAATGGTTGTTTACTTTCGTCAGTTGGTTTAAAGCCAAACTGGTATAAATCACTATGAGTAGTTGGCACGTAAACAGCACGACTGCATTTTTGCAGAGCAAAGACTCGATTTTGCAAATCAGATTCTACATTCACATTTGAAGCGTAACCAGACCAAGGTGCAGTTGCATTTCCAGGATTAAATATTTTTTCACAACTGTAAGTAGGCATTTTTTCCATAGGGACATTGATCGGAGCACGGGGGTCCACAATCGGCATAGTGGAATATTTAGTCATTACCGGTCTCACACTCAGATATGGTTGTAATAATTGTGATGGAATATTTCTGTCATATATTCTAAAATTCGTTGAATCTGTTCTCTGTGAAGAACATTCTTCTCCATAATTTAAATTACTCATTATATATTTGTTATATATAATATTTTACTCTTTTTAATTTTTATTTATAATAAAATGTATTTTAGTAAATATTATTATAGACAACTATATTAGTGAATAATGGATTCTGATGATGATATTCCTGAACTCGATAATAAAGCCGATAATCAATCAAATAATGAACCCGACAATAAAATGATAAATGATCCCGAGGAAGACAATAAAGATAATAATGAAGAAAATAATCAAGAAAACGGATTAAATCGTATAGACGAAGATAGTGATTATAATATTTTACCAGATGCAAATTTTTCAAGCGATATGGATAATCTTAAAGCGTATTTACAAAAAGTAAATGAATTTATATATGAAAATGGACCCATCAAGGATGAATTCGAATTTATCAAGAATGATGATAAAGTTGTTGAATTATCCTGGAAAAAACCATTCAGTAATAAAATTTCTGACAGCATTCCTGGTTATATAGAAAAATTACGAAGTGAAATAGTTCCAGATTCTTCATCGTTGTCACTTGAACAACAAAACGATAATACAAAAAATTCGTATTATATTGAAGCGTTAAACAATCATAGAGAATATTATTTAATAAATAAAGATGACGAATTTGTGAAACCTATCGCATCATCTATCATGCTTTATATTAATAAAGCTTGTCTTGAAAGTTATATCCAACAAAAAGACTTTACGGTAGAACTCGAAACAGTTCAGCATTATGACTTTAAAAACAAACATCCTGATATATTATTTTATAATCTTGTAAGTCACAATATTGTTATTAAATGGAATAATGGGGATACTCGTGATGATAAATTTTTAAATCATATCAAAACAAAAGGCAAAACAATCTTATTTACTTTTGTTACGTGTAATGTTGACGAAAAATTATACAATTCGCATATTAAACCGAATTTTCTAACTGAATATTCTGAAAATGAATCCAAATATTACATGTTTAATATCAACTTTTTGGTGACATTTCTTCCTTTATTGAAATTTTTACCACGCAATATATTACCTTTTGCGATTGCAAGAGGGAATGCCTTAAAATATACATTTGAAAATCAACAAGATTTAAATGATATAATGATTGATGATGAAGCGACAATACAAGATAAAACACTTCAACGCGGTATAATGAAATTATTTCTTTTAATAAAGGATCATATTTACAAATATTACTCAGAGAAATCGTACGTTACCCATTCACAGGAAATAAATTCAAGAATCTTTCAAATAATAGAATGGGCTGCGAATGAGTCTAATGCAAAAGTTACAGTTATTTCAAAAAATATGACGGTTCAGGATAAAAAACCGATATATAATTATACCGGCGGTGTCGACGAAAATAACCAAACAATAGAGGAACCTGTGAAGAAAACCGGAGATTCTACGGAAGAGGATGGATGTCCTGTAGAGCGAAAAGCGATACCGGTAAATACGGGGCAACCATCAGACGAAACATATGAAAATTTAAAAGATTTTTATTCCAATTTTGATACGGAATTATTAGATTATAATCCAAATTTATACACATTGCAAAACGATAGTTATCAACCAGATCCGTTTAGAAAATTGCCGAGTTTACGCCAATTAAGTCGGCTCATCTCAAATATCTATTGTTTATATTTGGCGTTGAATGACAAAGGATATGTTTCGATATCTGGTGGAGATTTGTTCAGGTATTTATTATATGACCAGATTAAAACAAGTGCCGATCTGGATTATGTATTTTGGCTGAATAATCCTGACGATAAAAATGAAATTATGTATAAATTAATAAGTTCGCTCGTGTTATTAATCGCATTTTTGCAAAGTGCGTTGTATTTTAGGGATTTGGAACATTCCATAGAATTTGACATGTTTTATTCGGTACAAAAATCATACAAATTTATTGTTGAAATTAACGGTAAAGGCGACCATAATAAATTTACAATGAGAACAATGAATAACGAAAAAAAATTTCCGGTTACACTGTTATCGATGGATTGTAATTTAAAAAAAAGAATATATTTTATTACCACAAGTGAAGAGTATTCGGAATTTAAAACAGCAGCAGTAGATAAAACTAAATATCAAAACAGTGAAAATTATTATGTTCTTGCTGCGATTGATATGGTGATAAAAGATGTTTCTAAAATAGACGAAGAATTGCGTGAAAATATAAATGATACCGGTGGTGAATCTGATCAAATAATAAGATTTTCGCCTGATTTAATAGATATTAGATATTTAACAAATGAACAGGGTGAAATCATGAAGACAGATGACGTTGATAATTATTTTACATTGACAAATACAATCCAAACTTATAAAGAAAGAAAAAGTATAAATGATATTATAGAAGGTGTTAAAAGAAACTATTCGTCTGAACCGAAAAAAATGGAATATTATAATAAGATTATTGGAGAAAAATTCCGAATTCCTGATCTTTTTGTAAATGCGGGGGATGATTCTGAGGATGAACATATGGATGAATCGGAGGATGAAGAATCGGTCGTGTATAAAAAACAGCGAAGTAAAATAGGTAATAAAATAGAATACCCAGTTTTACTTACTCCGACGGTTACTCCAAAAGCGATGCTTATTTTGGTAAAAGAAGTTCTTAAACCCGGATTTAAATTAGCTCGTATTGTTGGTGGAAAACACGGGAAAGACAATAAACGTAAGGAAGATATTGAAGAAAGAAAGAATTGTTTCATTGCAAAAATGTATAAAGATATTGAAGTGATTGACTTGGATGCAGTAAATAGTGTAAAAACCGGGCCAATCATTAGAATATTGCGTGAATTATTTGAAATGATTGCTTACAAAACAACAATGCTTTCAGAATCATCTGTTATACCAGATAAATATAATATATTTATTTCTGAAAATAATGCGGTCGTTTCTAAATTGAATGAATTATTAGAAAAAATTGTTTCCCAATTAACGATTGATTCTGATTCAGAATCCGATGATACTGATTATGCGGGATATACCAGTGGGAATGAAACAGAATCAACTGTATATTACGATTCAGATTCCCAATCTCAGTCAAATTCCCAATCTCAGTCAGATTCCCAATCTCAGTCAGATTCTCAATCTCAGTCAGATTCCCAATCTCAGTCAGATTCCCAAGGCACAACAAGTGATATGGGGACATTTTTGAGTAAGAACTATCCAGATTATTCACAACCAGATCAACAACCAGTAATTTCAGAAAAATCAAGTAAAGTATTAAATAAATACACTAATGTTACCCTGAAAAAAGCACCAAAAAGAATTGATTCACTTGTAGATCTTATAAGAGAAATCGCTGATCGTTTGTACACTTTAACAACAAACAATACTTACAGTGGTAAAATACCTCCTAAAAAAATATTGCCAAATGTTCCAAAAAATATTACTGCCAGTAACCCTCCGGATGATCAATCTGGAGAGATCACATTAGGCGACGGTAGAGTATTGGTTTTGGTTGATAAGGAAAAAGGTCATTACAAAATAAAAGGAGACCTTGATCCAGTTCCAACGTTGTATTTGGAAAATGGAGAAGAAATTGATTATGGTCCGGTCCCTGAATTAGAGGAAATAAATGCGGCACAGGAGGAGAAAAAAGAATTAGGCGGTAAACACAGTCGAAAAAGAAGACGATATCCGAAGAAAACCAGGAAAACTGGTAACAAAAAGAGTAGAAAGGGTAAAAGTAAAAAACGTAATTCACGTCGTTTAAATAAAAAACGTCGAAGAAGCAAGACTCGTAAAATTATTTTATAAATATAATATATTAGATGTCAAAAAAAAATATATTATATTATATTCAAGATAGTTCGTTTAATTTGTTTATCGCAATATCATGGATTTCGGTGATTGCACTTAGTATAGGCGTTACTATTATAAATCCGGATTATTTATCTTCAATGTATTATTATGTTAAACTCTATATTTGTTTATATTTGATGTTTAGATTTAACATGTTCAGAAAAGTGGAATTCACTGAATTAGACCGTAAAATCGTTTTTTCGTCCGCTCTTTTAATTTTTGCAACCACCGCCATAGATAAATATTTAATGAATAATTTAGAAAATATTAAAACATACATTAAATCATCGTGAAGCAAATAACTCTCTTATATCCTACGTTTTTTGAATGTTTTGTTATAATTATTCGCATTATATTTCTTTTTTTGCTTCCTGCTTTTTGAAGAATGATAAATAGGTCTATCTGGTAATTCAGGTATTTGTATTTGTTGTCTATTTGAATTATAATCCTTATTATGAAAGAAATTCTGCAAATAATACATTGTTTTTTTAGTAATTATTTTATCCAATTCATTTTCTTCTGGAGTTTTTCTAATAAATAAATAATTATATTTGTTCATATGAATCAACATTGAATTCATAAATTCATCTTTATTTTCATGATGAATATATTGTTTTCCAATATGACTATTTAAAAACCGGGTTAATATTTCTTCAAAAGGTAAATCATGTGTATATGATTTTAATTTAATGTAATATACATTATCATAATTCATTTTTGGATGAAAAATATCATCCAAAAAACAAATTTGAGTATTTTCCGGTAATTTTGTGCATTTTATAAAATCTTTTAACGATTTGTCATGGCTCGTTCTACACATTTCAAAATGTTTTCCATTGACTTTAAATGCGTATATTATATGATTAAATAATTTATATTTAATCTTGTCTTCAAAAAAATTTTTAATGTTTGAAACCCATTCTTTTGTTCCACTATTGTTTGTATAAATCATGACACCTTGACACTCTTTTTTTTGAATTTTGGTCTTTAAGTACTTTAGGATTATATATATATTAGGACGAATATATTCGGGATATAGATTTAATATTTTGTTAAAGTTTTCGCTATTAAAATCAAAAATGATATTATGTGTATTGAAATATGTTTTTAATGATTCCCACAAAATAGAATATTGTATAAAATACCCGAGTGTTTCATCCATATCGAAAACCACTACTTTTCCGGGTAGTTCTTCTTTTTTCATACTAACTAATATAAATATATATTTTAAATTTTTGAAATAAAAAAAATAAAATAAAAATCTATAATAAAAGAAAACAGATCATGTCTTATAAAATAACCAAAAGTGATTATATTAAAATTTTGAAATATTATAACTTATCTATACCGAAAAAATTAGAAGATATTAAGAAAAATGCTGAGGACATATTATCTGAAAAACTATGCAAATGTATAAAAAAAGTAAATCCTTCGAATGAACCAGTATCCATTGGTATTTGCACTAAAAATGTATTAGGACGCAAAGGATTATCCCGTGGAAAATTCACTTGTAAAAATAAAAAAAGCATCGTGTTGAAAAAAAATCGGAAAAATGTAACCATCAAAAATAAAAAGGCATGAAAAATGAAAAAATAAAAAGAATTTAAAATTATAATAATATATACAAATATATTTATGGAAGATAATTATATTTCAGCATACGAGTATGAAAAAAATGTAAATCCGCATTTAAATCATATTCCTTTTTATGAAAAAAATATTAAAGAATGTAATTATGGTATTGACATTATCAATTTTTCAGATGTATTCAATGTATCATACAAATCAACCACGCCAAATTTACTGGCTTCCTTTATAAAAATAGAAAATGACGGTGAGATAGAATTCAACAATATTCAATATAATGAGTTGAATGCGTCGTCTCATCTATTTTATATATTAAAAGGAAATGCTGCTATTTATTTTGATAGTGATTCCGAAAAAACAGTTCATTCCGGTGATATTCTAATTAGTCCTTGTTTTAATTCATTAAAAATAAAAAATGTAGGCAGTGAAGATGTCGAAATTTATTACATAAATGATAGTCCTTTAATAAATTATCTTGGAAGTAAAACTGAGAAAAAATTATTCAAATCTGCCATTTATACTAATGCGTTTCTCGTTAAAAATTTAATTGATTTGTCAAATCAAAAGAATAATAGAAAGGGTATTTTGCTAAGTAATAAAGATACAGAAGAATTAGGAATAAACACAATTACACCTGTATTGTGGGCATTGTATAATGAACTTCCACCAAAAACGACTCAAAAACCACATAAACATAATTCCGTTGCTTTAGATTTGTGTATAAAATGTAGTGATAGTGAAAATATTTATACTTTAATAGGCGATACATTGGACGAAAATGGAAATATTTTGAATCCAACAAAAGTAAATTGGAAAGAGGGGTCGATGTTTATTACCCCGCCCGGTTTATGGCACTCGCATAATAATGACGGAGATACATATGCGTATATCCTACCAATTCAAGATGCTGGTTTGCTTCTATACCAGAGAATTTTAGGGATTGTTCTAACAAAATAAAAACAAAATTATATTATAGAAATTATACAAAATATAATATAATTAGCAAAAAACCAAATGTGGTTTTTACGGTAAAATTCATTGAATCTGAAGAAAATGATAAACATTACATGGAAATAGACATGAAATTATGTGGATTAGATGTTTTTTATCTTGGTGAATATCGAAAAATATCGTTGTCGTGGTGTGAGGAAAAAATGCGTCGAAAATTTAGGAAATATGTTCAGTTATTCAAATTGTTCTGCAAAATGTATTATGATAGTTAGGATGATTTTACTTTTTGACATTGGATATTTAGAACGCCCTATATATGTATATTATATTATATATATATATTATATTAATGGCAGGAAAAAAAAGGTCTGGTTTATCAAACGATAGAAGAGGTTACGGGTATCCTGGATATTGTCTAAATAGAAATTCAAAACCGGTTGTTGCCGTAACTTACACCGTTACTTATAATGGTAACACCAAAACAAGTGGAAATGCTCCGATTGATACTTCGTCTCCATACGCATCCGGTTCAACTGTTACGGTTTTAGGAAATTTGGGGGGATTAGTAAAAACCGGGTACGACTTTGCTGGATGGAATACAAAAGCAAATGGTTCTGGAAGATCTTATTCACCAGGAAATACATTTACAATTAACGGGAATACAATACTTTATGCTAAATGGACATTAACAACTTACACAGTTACATATGACGGTAATACCAACACAAGTGGAAATGCGCCAATAGACGGTTCATCACCATACGTATCTGGCTCATCTGTTACTGTTTTAGGAAATGAAGGTTCTCCAGTATTAGAAAAAACCGGATATACCTTTTCTGGATGGAATACAGCGGCAGATGGTTCTGGTACATCTTATTCACCAGAAGATACATTTACAATTAACGGGAATACAATACTTTATGCTAAATGGACATTAATAACTTACACAGTTACTTATAATGGTAATACCAACACAAGTGGGAATGCACCAGCAGACGGTTCTTCTCCATATGCATCTGGCTCAACTGTTACTGTTTTAGGAAATTCTGGTTCTCCAGTATTAGCAAAAACCGGATATACCTTTTCTGGATGGAATACAGCTGCAAATGGTTCTGGTACATCTTATTCACAAGGAAATACATTTACAATTAACGGGAATACAATACTTTATGCTAAATGGACAGAAGTGAGTCCTCCTCCATCCGCACCAACCGCATTATCAAGTGTCGCTGGAAATAGACAAGCATATATTTTGTTCACACAAAGCGGCACTGTAACAAACTATGAATATTCTACCGACGGTGGCGAAACCTTCTTGGCGTTCAGTCCAGCACAAACTTTTAGTCCCGTAAACATAACAACACTATCATCTGACGGAGTAACTCTTTTGGATAATGGAACAACATATACAGTGATATTAAGAGCAGTAAATTCTGCAGGATCAAGTAGCGATTCTCTTCCGGTTGATGTAATTCCCACAGTAACAACTTTACTAAGTTCGAATCGTATAATAAACTTGGATGCAAACAACACAAGTTCTTACCCAGGAACAGGAACTACTTGGACGAATCTTGATTCAAGTGGATCTTATAGTGCAACACTCCAAAACTCCCCGACTTTTGATAATGTAAATAAGTGGTTTACGTTTAATGGTACTAATCAAATTGCTCAAATTGCTGCAGCTGCCGCAATTAATTTTAATTCAACATCTCCATTTGGTTCATGTACGATTCAAATATGGGCACGTGTTAATACATCGTCACCTAATTTTACAGCTTGGGATGGCCTAATAAGCAAGCAATTCGGGCCTGGTAGTTATGATGGTTATAGTTTAAATCTACCTAATTCAAACACAGTTGCTCTAAAAATGAACGGTGGTTCAGTTGACGGAACTTATTACTCCTCTGCAGGAGTATATAACAATGATTGGGCATTGTATACTATTGTCGTGAGATTTGGGGGTGGTTCTGGCAACCCAAGTTATACCTATGTAAGCACGAGACGTGTTGTTACGGCGAATAATAGCGAGAATAGTATACCAAGTCCAAACGCACCATTGCAATTTCCGCGAGGATTACAGGATAATACTTTTAATTTCTGTCCTGCCGATGTTGGTGCCTTTTATTACTATAATACCGCATTAACACAGGAACAAATCATACAAAATTATGATGCAACAAAACCCAGATATATATAGATATACATCAAAATGTAATAAATTATTTTATATTGATATTCTATATTGATATTTTATATGGAGGAATTAGAGAAAGAGTTTCAAACATCTGCCCTTCGTATCAAATCAATGGATACAATGCCTTCATATGAAGATTTATTAATACTTTATGGTTTGTATAAACAAGCAACTCACGGAGATTGTAATATACCACAACCATGGAAGGTACAAGTAGAACCTCGTGCAAGATGGGACGCTTGGCACGGAAATTATAATATAGCCAGGGGGACTGCTATGAAAAAATATATAGAAAAGGTCAATGAACTTATGAATAATCAATAAATTATTGAGGATTCCATAAATATTACAATAAATATATATAAATATTTTGTGTTATTTTATATATATGTCATTATATTCTGATGTTGTTATTGTAGGAGGAGGTATTGCTGGTCTATATAGTGCTTTACAAATACAAAAAATATCGCCAACTACAAGCATTACTATTCTTGAAAGATACAAAAAAAGATGGTTCGGTGGTCGTCTTGGAACCGAAATATTTCAAGGTGTACCGGTTGTAAACGGGGCGGGAGTCGGGCGAAAAGAAAAAGACAAGTTATTGATTAAGCTCTTGCATGAATTAAAAATACCGTATACAGAATTCAAAACTGGTGCACAATATTCAAAAACAATCGGTTTTCCATGTAATATTAAAAAAACAATGGAGTATTTAAGAAAAGAATATAAGGAGGGAGGATCACCTCGGGTCACTTTCAGGGAATTTGCAGGTGGTATATTGGGTGAAGAACAGTATAACCAATTTGTTACCTGCTCGGGCTACAGTGATTATGAAAACGAAGACGCATGTGACACATTATATCACTATGGATTTGACGATAATTATGCGAGTTGGACCGCACTTCATATTCCTTGGAAAATATTGGTGGATACACTTGCTCAAAGGGTCTTGAAAAATAAAAACACACGGTTGTTTTTGTCAAGCGAAGTTGTTAAAATCGTGCGTTTTAATCACGGTTTCAACATAAATACAGAAAATGGGAAAACATATAATTGTATGAAGGTCATTGTTGCAACAACCATAAATATTGTCAGAGAAATTGTGCCTGGTGCTGATCGTGTGAATAGTGTTTATCAACAAATACATGCACAACCCTTTTTACGCCTGTATGGGCGATTTTCCAAGGATTCTTTATATGCACTTGAAACAGTAATAAAAGGGTATACCGTTGTTCCTGGTCCTCTATACAAAATAATACCGATTGAAAAAGAGAAGGGAATATATATGATTGCTTATTGTGATAATCGGGGAGCACTGTATTTGAAAAATCATCTGGAAAATACTGCGGAAAATCGTGATTTTTTTAGTAGATTGGTCGAAAAATCGCTCGGATTATTACCACATACATTACATTTAATTGCTATCAAAGATTTTTATTGGAAATACGGTACACATTATTGTGAACCGCTAAAGGGCGAATATAAAAACCGTGCGGAATTTTTGAAAGATGTGCAAAACCCCATGGAAAATATGTTGGTTGTCGGTGAGGCGGTTTCGATCAACCAAGGATGGACCGAAGGTGCTCTAAATAGTGTCGTAAAAGTGGTCACTAAAAAATGGGTGAATTCTTCTTAAACAACCATATAATAGGCATGATAGCCTGCGGCAGCAATACCCAGCATCAACAAGATTTCAAACAAATAACGTGGGCTCGATTTGCCATAGGTACCGATCGCAAGTAAAACAGGAGCGACGATAAACATGTGAATCATATTGACCCACGGGTTTTTGCCTTGAGATACTTTAGAATATGCTCGGTATGCGTGGTATAAAAAAATGATTAGACCAAGGGCGAATAAAAGGCGATACATGAATTCAGGAATAGATGTCCTTTGGGTTCCTACATATAGGAAAAGACCGCCGACAAAGAGAATGTGGAATACATGGACGAAAAAGGGAGTCATATATTATAAAAATATTTTATTTGTATAATGTATGAATAATCCGGTTCAACCAAATGTTTTAAATTTAAATCAACAACAAGCTGCTGAATTAGTTGATGATGTGTTTGGTGATTTACCAGATAATATTGAAGAACCAAATAATAATGAAGATCCAGATGCGGCATATGAACGTAAATTTGTGAGTCCATTTCCACAAGATAAAGTCGAACACGTTATACATCCAAATCAACTTGTAGCGGGTAACGTATATTTTAAAGTGATGGACCATAATACGAAATATGACAAACATCAAATGATATATGTTGGAAATCCAGATAATACAGGTGTCATTTTTCGATTTAAAGATAATTTGGGCACAGATAATATTCCTCTTACACTTCGAGATAGATTTATTCCTGCGTCTTTTATGTTGGGTAAAAACAGTACTACCGACCAAATAAATCATCATAAAAGAAAAATTTCTGCAATAGAAGGTGTTCATGAAGAGGCGACGTCTGGTGATGAAGATTCTTCAGATGAAGATAGTGATGATAGCGATTTAGAAGGCGGAAAAAAACGCACTCCCTCGAAAAAACAAAAGAAATTCCATTTTACATCCACCCAGAAACATCAGCATGGCGGTAAAAAAACGGTTCGCCATGTTACCATCAAAAACGGCAAGGGTCACAAAAAGGTTTCGCATTATCGTGGCAATAAACTCGTCGGGACGGTGAAAAAATCCCTTAAAAAAACAGAGATGGAAATGATAAGGCTCGGCAAGTTCATTCCCGGATTATTCCGAGACTGCAACGTAAGCCGAAAAAAAGGCACTATGCGTTGTCGGAGTAAAAAATGAGACTGACGTGACATTATTTCCTGGATTTCTTGGATTTCCTGGATTTCCTGGATTTCTTATTCTTATTACGACGCTGACGCCGACGTGATTTACGTTTCCCGCCTATAGGCTGTCCTTTTCTTTCACGATACGGTATCCCGTCAATCAATATATCAATATCAGATGCACTACAGCTGTGAAGTTTATCCTCGCCCGAAGAAGGTTTGTATAGATATTTTTTTATTCCTCCATTTATAGAATCAGTCATAATGTATTTTATGATATATTCCTTATCATTCATGATGAACTTTTTTCCAACATTGTATTTCGGTTTATATAAAGCCAAGTTTTCCTCAATTTCATCAGGATTGATTAGAGAAAGTCACATAAACGGGTTATTCGGTTTTTCTTCTGTATCAGTTTTAGGTTTCTCTGTATCAGTTTTACGTTTTTTGACTAAACGATCATCTATTTCTTCTATATTATTAGTATTGGTATTGGTAAATTCACTCATATACATAACCAAATAAAAAAATTGATTCTTTTTTTTATAAGTATTTTATTTTAACACACTTATAAAAACTTTCGTTACAAAACAAATATGTCATTCGTAAATTGGATAAATAATGAAAAACAAAATATTGTTCCAGAATACTTGGCAATGAACCCAAATCCTAAATTGGTAAGTTATTTAAAACGCAATCCTGCCATGATTGATTGGAGATCTTTAAGTGCAAATCAAATTGCGATTGATTTGTTTATATATGATTACGGTATTACCGATTATCATCCATCTGGGTTGATTGATTGGCAACAAATATGTCTAAATCCCCACCCGGAGGCAATTCGTTTAATCAAAGAACGACACCGGATGAATATGGAAAAATACGAAAAAGGTAAAAGAATACACCCTTACTTTATTTTACATTGGCAAAACTTATCAAAAAACACCAATCCGGATGCCATTGCGTTTTTAAAGGAAAATCCGGTGAATCTTTGCTTTTATAGACAAGAACAAGATTATGATCCACATGAAGATGATTATGATTATAACGCAGATGACAAAAAGAATTTATATGGTGACCAACCCTATCAACCAGATGATATGTTCCAAGAAGATTCTCCAGAGGAATACTTTTGGCACGAAATGTGTGAAAATCCGGCGGCGACTGATTTTATAAAAGAAAAAAATGAAATTGTTCTTGCCCATTTGACCAAGAATACAAGTGACGTCGCATTAGAAATCATTAAAGAAGATATTAAATATATACACGACCCTTATTCGTTGTCCTGGTTGTCCGAAAATGCGAATCCAAAAGCACTTGATTTATTAGAAGAAAATCCCGACAAAATCGTATGGCCGTCTTTGTGTAAAAACCCAAATCCCCGAGTGTTGGCCTTATTGGAAAAAAACCCCGACAAAATAGACTGGACCTATTTGTCAGCGAATCCGATTGCGATTGAATTATTAGAAAAAAACCCCGACAAAATTGATTGGCGATGGTTATGTAAAAATCCAAAAGCCGGCGATTTGTTGGGAAAAATGATGTGTGATGACACAACAATTCATTTTATCGACAAACTTGACTGGCATTGGTTATCCGCAAATCCGTGCATATTCAAATAAAAAAGTGATTGATAAATTATTGATTATCAAATACTTTTTTACTGCCTTTATAAACGAGATAAAATAAAATAATAGAACCCAATATCACCCCGATCAATATATAACTTTGAGTCGGAGATACTCCTTTGAATCCTTCAGTTCCATTGAGTCGGTTAAATTCTTTTATTATAATTGGTCCGATTAAAAAATAAATAATGACGAAAATTAAAAGAAAGTGAAAAAAAGAATACCCGGATTTTTTCATTATATATATTATGATTATTTTATTTTGATGATGTTGATATTTTTTAAATCATAAAAATACGATTTCTTAAAAATACAATATAAAGAATCCAATATTATTTATATTGCGAAAGCACGAAAATACGCACTCAGTTTAGAGTATAGACACAGTGTCTAAGCTCTATCGCTTCATGAGAAAATAAGCGATTGAAAGACCAATCATAGGGGCCAATATAATTGCGATTAATACATAACTTTGGACCGAAGATCCCCCTTTGAATCCTTCAGTTCCACTGAGTCGGTTAAATTCTTTCATTGTAATTGGTCCGATTAAAAAATAAACAATGAGGAAGATTAAAAGAAGGTAAAAAAAAGAATACCCGGATTTTTTCATTATATATATTATATTTATTTTATTTTTATAATATTGAGATTTTTCAAATTATAAAATATGATTTCCCCAAAAAACAATATAAAGAATCCACTATTATTTATATTGCAAATGAGCGTTGGAATACTCTCGTGCAATGTGCTCTGTTAGCTCAGTGGTAGTAGCGAACGGCTGTTTTATGGTGCAAACCATTCGGTAAAACCGTTAGGTCGTAGGTTCGATCCCTACACAGAGCGTTTTTGTATATTTGTTTTTTTGTCGAATTTTTATTTTCAAACTTCTGGAAATAATAATTTATCCACAGTGGTTCTTACACAAAACATTCTATGAGAAATAATTCCTAAACCAAAGAGAATAATTATACAATAATAGAGTTTTATACCACTAAGCCAAGATAACAAAAATGCAGCCAATATGGTCAATATGACATCTACGACTGCAATATTCCAAATACGATATGAATGTGCACCTTTACCTGGCTCGCCAAACATATTTTTATATTTACATAAATTAATATTCATGTATAGTTATATATACATCAGTGATTATTATTTTTCTGAATCCAGGTGGTCCAACGCCGACAATAATATTTGCTCCTGGTCCGTTAATTTTTGAAATATTAGACATTCATCAAAGGTTATCTGGTAATGTTTTCTTGCAAAACTTTTACAAACCAGAGAAATCCCAGTATCCAACACTTTAATCTCACAAACAACTGCACCTTGGGTTAAATGTACATTTTCAGGATCTTTAATCGGTATCCAACGGATAAATCGACCACACCGTAAATCATTTATTTCATCTATATAAATATATTCTCTCAATTTATTCATATATTCTCTCATATCATCATCATTTAAATCCAATTCTTCTAATATTTCTTTCTTAATCACTTTTATTTTGTGATTTGTCATATTTATTAATTTTGAATTATCTTCATTATCCAGGGCCTTCAACAATTTGTCAACGTCCATTACTATACTTATTGTAATACTATTAAATATATTTACGATTAAATTAAATATATTTACAATCTTGGTATTTCACTCAATTAAAAATTGGCACCAAAAGAACTTCCACCCAATACTTCATTTGCAGCCATAATCATTCCACCATTATCCATACCAGGGGTCGCTGCACCAACCAACGGATTAAATTCACTTCGATGCATTGCGTTATAATCTGGTAATTGTTGCTGTGTAGATGGCATACTTGGTAATTGACTTATTGAGGTCCCGTCACTGGTAGCACCCATGTTAGAACTACCAGAATATAATGATTGTGCAATTGCACTTTGACCTTGTGATATTGGTTGAGAGACCTTTACATTACCGCCTTTTTTACCATTTTTCTTTTTATCATCCTTCTTTCCTTCCCATAATTCGGATATTCTATCAACTAAAATACTGACCTTCTCTCCTAATTTCGTTTGTAAGCTTAAAACAATCACTAAAACAGATAATATGATACAATTTATATTGAAATCCGGGTATTTCGTTCCACTATATCTTGGAATATAATTTATGATTCGGTGAATAATAAGAAGACCCAAAAACATAAATATGATTTGAATAATGATTTCTGCTAAAATCTCGAAACTTCCCTTTTCTTCATCTGCCTCTGGAACAAATTTTTGCATTGTTTTATTCAATATAACAACCGGTATAACAGCTAATAATGCATATTGAATTATATTCATGATATCATTTTTAGAATCTTCATCAAAGTTAAATACATATTTAAAAAATCCCAATTTTGAAGATGATACTTTTCCTGTGTCTTCCAAACTTTCCATATTTTATAATAAGAAATAAAAATAAATAAAATTATAATTAAATAAAAATAACTAAATAAATTATATTTCATTAATTATTTAAAAGTAAAAAACCATTTTATTTAAATGACCACGAGAGAAAATCTTCTAAATACCACACTCATTCACCCCGAAAATAAAGAGGAACAACAATATTTAGATTTAATTCAACACATACTTGAACATGGGACCACCGAAGTCGGGCGTAATGGAAACACTTTATCTATTTTTGGAAATTCTATGCGTTTCTCTCTTCAAGACGGAAAAATCCCGATTCTAACCACCAAAAAATTAGCATGGAAAACTTGTTTGAAGGAATTATTATGGTTCATCAGTGGTAATACCAGTAATCATGTGTTAAATCAACAAGGTGTTCATATTTGGGACGCCAATTCGACTCGTAATTTTTTGGATGATCGGGGATTAGCAGAGAGAGAAGAGGGTGACTTGGGTCCGATCTATGGATTTCAATGGCGACACTTTAATGCTGCGTATCGTGACTGTAATACTGACTATTCTGGACACGGGATTGACCAATTGCAGTATATTATTGACCAGTTAAAAAACCCGGCTACGAGAAATTCCAGACGACTTGTAATGACCGCTTGGAATCCATGCCAGTTGGACGAAATGGCTTTACCTCCTTGCCATATTTTATGCCAATTCAATGTCCATGGAGGTAATAAGTTGTCGTGTGCATTATTTCAACGTAGTAATGACGAAGCATTAGGTACCAGTTTCAATATTGCATCATATAGTTTTTTGACGCATTTACTCGCAAAACATTGCGGCTTGGAAGCATACGAATTTGTTTATTTCAAGGGAAATTGTCATATTTATGAGGAGCATATTGAAGGATTAAGAAGACAAATCACTCGGAAACCCTATCCTTTTCCCACGGTTTCCATTCGACAACTACGGGAGAATATAGACAATTACACGTTGGAAGATTTTGAAGTCCATAATTATCAACATCACGAAGCGATCAAGTTCAATATGGTTGCTTAGATGGATAAAATATGTGGTAACTAATTATAATATTTATAATATTTAGAATATATATAATAATTTATGAAAAGTAGGAAAACTTATAAACATAGCAATAAAAGAAAAACATCAAGAAAACGTTTTTTGAATAGAAGACTCCGCACAAAAAGGCAAATACAACTTCGTAATAATAGTAGAAAAATAAAGAGAGGCGGAGGTGAAGGAGATAAAGGAGGTAAAGGTGAAATAGAGATGACAACTTTTAAAAAAAATGTGCCGAATGATGATATGACCGAACAACTATTTGAAAAAGTAAAAAGTGGTGTTTGTACTAACTGTAAATCTTTTATCAAACAAGGAGCAAATGTCAATGCTATAGATAATGATGGCCTGACACCTCTAATGTATGCTGTTTCTTTTTCAACAAATAATATTGAAATGTGTAAATTGTTGATTGAGAATGGAGCAAATGTTAATGCGAGAAATAATTATGGTTTTACCCCTCTATACGGTTCTATTAAAACATTAAATTTTGAAGTATGTCAATTGTTGATTGAGAATGGTGCAGATGTTAATGCGACATATAATGAGGGTAAAACTCCTTTATTCGACGCTATTATAGAAGATAATTATTATATATGTAAATTGTTGATTGAGAATGGTGCAAATGTTAATGTAAAAGATAAATATAACTTAAGTCCTTTATATTTTGCAGTTAAGTTGGACAATTTTGGTTTGTGTAATTTGTTGATTAAGAATGGTGCAGATATTAATGCAAAAAATAATCATGGCGATACTCCTTTATATATTGCAGTTAACTCTAACAAAGCTGTATTGTGTAATTTGTTGATTAAGAATGGTGCAGATATTAATGCAAAAAATAATCATGGCGATACTCCTTTAATTGCGAGTGTTTCTGCAAGTAGTAATTATAGTCATTATATGTGTAAATTATTGATTAAAAATGGTGCAGATGTTAATGCAATAAATAATTATGGCCAGAGTCCTTTATTTTTTACAGTTCGGAACTACGATATTGAATTGTGTAGATCTTTAATTAAGAATGGTGCAAATGTTAATGTAAAAGATAATAATGGCGAGACTCCTTTAATTTTTGCCGCTTCAAAAAATTATCCAGAATTATGTGAATTTTTGATCGAAAATGGTGCAGATGTTAATGTAACAGATATAAATGGCACAACGTTTACTGATTATGCCAAAAGATTTCATTTTTACGATAATATACAAGAATGGATTAGTAATTACAACTGGAATCGTCGTAAAGCATTTATAACAATGTTAGGAGAAAACGGCTACATAATAACTGAAGAACAACAAAACAAAATTAAAGATATGAAAGAAGACGAATACAAAGAATATGTTCAAAATAGTATAAAATACGATAAAGTTCTTGCTAATAAAGATATTGTAAAGAAAATAACCAGTTATATATAATATAATTTCCTAATAATAATTTTTGTTTGCTTGTAAAAGATTTATCTACCATAGGGACGCAAATTTGTATATTTACAGTGTCAATCGAAATTAGTTATAATAAATATATGCGTAAACAAATTAAAAACATATTATGCATAACTCTTATAAGATGAGTTCCAACAGAGCCAACGCATCTGCAAGACAAAGAAGAGCCGGTGAAGCAGCACCACAACAACAATCTTATTCTAATAATTCTAAAACCCGTTTTGTCCAACAATCGCAAGAACCACCCCAGCCTCCAATGAATCCCAAGTTATCTGTTTCAGATGCGATTGCATTAATTACATTGAGATTAGGACGTGTTGAACAAATTGTATCTACATATGATCCCAATATGGTAGCCGGAGGTGCTTCTGCTTCAGGTAATAATGGCGCGAATTATGATGAAAATATGAGAATGGTGGATCAACAAGTTTTTAATAGTATTGTATCCAGATTGGATACTTTAGAAAAAAATCAAAAGGTATTAATTGAAAAACAAAAAAGTCAACCAGTTCAAACTGTACAGGCGTCATCTACTACAGTCACTCCGACGATTCAAGAAACTACGGTTGTCAAGGATATTTCTGAGGAAAAAATCGCACCCGTAAAAGAAAATATTAAATCATTAACTACTGAATTATCCGAAGTTAAAAATTTACTTTTAAAATTGCAAACTTATACGATGGAAACCAACAAAAAATTGGTTGATATTGTTTTTGACGATAATATTCCACAAATGTTAAACCAGTCTTTTATGTTTGGAAACATGAGTTCTACTAATATGTTTGATGCGAATGGCGGACAATGCGATTTTAAATTAACAGATGATATTACGATATTAGATAGCGATAATAATCAGGGTGAATCAGATGTTATGGAAAGCGATATTATTCATTCGGAAGTGGTCGAAGAACTAAAATCGACAAATTTGCGAGATTTAGTAAAACAAGAATTAATGAATGAAACGTGTGGTGATGCTGTATAGTCTTATCATGGCGTCGTATCGTTTATAATATTAAATTATTATATCATGCTGTATGTATATATGATAATTATCCAAATTTATTACGGAATTTTTAGCAAATGTATAGATGTTACTGATATATGTTTAGATAAACTAAAAAATAATAATCTGATAACGATTCCTTCGGTAGATCATGATCGTGCAAATTATTTTCAAGACCCGTTGCCGGGAATTAAAAAAAAAATATTTATTAGGAGGAATAATGTTACAACAGAATATGACGATACTTTAGTCATTTACATAGACGTAGAGAATGGAGAAATCAATACGACTGTTGATATTGATCAAAAGGTTAGAACATACCATCAGGAATTAAAGTTAAATCATGGTTCTTTTGAAGAGGAACTACCTGAACAAAAAATGGCAGTGCGATATTTAACAGGAGACGAAAAAGTATTAGAAATCGGTGGAAATATTGGAAGAAATTCCCTGATAATTGCGAAAATTTTATCTGAAAAAAACAATAATAATTTTGTTACACTTGAAAGTAATGAAGGTATTTATATTCAATTATGCGAAAATCGAGATTTGAATCATATGAAATTTCATATTGAAAATTCGGCATTATCCAAAAGAAAATTAATTCAACGATGGTGGGATACGATACCGTGCGATTTTTTATTAGAAGGTTATCAACCGGTAAATACGATTACATTGGAAGATTTATATTCCAAGTATAATATTGATTTTGATACATTAGTTTTGGATTGTGAAGGTGCATTTTATTACATATTAATGGATATGCCTGAAATTTTAGATAATATAAAGTTGATTATTATGGAAAATGATTATCTCGATATAACCAAAAAACAATATATTGATGAAGAATTTAAAAAACGAGGTTTTTATGTTGATTATGTTGAAAGTGGTGGTTGGGGTCCGTGTTATGATTTTTTTTTTCAAGTTTGGAAAAAATAAATTTAAATCATGACAATTATTATATAAATATATATTAAAATAGTTATATAATGAATTTACAATTGGAAAATAATGTACTACACCCCGAAAAAAATATATACTTTATGCCAAATTATAAAACTGAAATAAATAAATATTTTATTAAAAATGATTATAAGCATGTGAAAAATAATATGAGAAATTATTCAAACGAAGATTTGATCAATAAATGGTGTTTTTTATATTCAGAAAATCATATTATAATTAATTATTCTTTTTTTAAATGCATGACCAAATATAACATTTATAATAATGAAACAATTATTCAATATACGGTGGATTTGATTAAAAAAGTTCTATTGGATTATCCCAATTTTATTATTCATTTGAATACCAATAATTTAACAATCATAGATGTAGACAAACATTATCATTTTATAAAAAATATTTCATTTATATTAAAACAAGAATTTCCTGATAAACTTGATAAATGTTATGTGTATAATTCACCCTTTATAATGTCGAAAATTTTTAGCATTATATCCGTTTTTATTGATAGGATTACTTTACAAAAAATAACGATGGTTGATTTATCGAATGGTTGATTTATCGAATGGGTGATTTATCGAATGGGTGATTTATCGAATGGTTGATTTATCGAATGTGTGATTCTGTGGAATAAAAATAAATTATTTGTAAAATAATGTAAAGATAATTTTTAAAATATATTATAGTGTAATGTGGGTTATGAATTATTCATTCGTTTTTGTATATATGTTGATATTAACAATACAATCTTTACGGAATATCAAAAATAAAAAGGTGTTTTCATCGTTAAATAATAATTTTTCACTATTATCTTTTTGTAGTGAAGAACCTTGTTCAAATGAACACTCGTGTAATATTAAACCATCGAAATACAAGGAAAACAAAAAAATCGTCGATGCAATCAATTATTTATTAAATAAAAAATACACATTACCAAAAGTAAATTTGTTTCCGAAGGATGAATCCGACGATGAAGAATATTGGAATGCGGGCGAAGTTCCATGGAATGTTAGTGAAAATGCGAATGTAAGTATTTCACTCAGCCCTCATAATATTGCGGCGTTATTATTTTTTTAAATTGTAAAAGGGTTTAAATATATCTTACTATATATATTTATACCATATAATTAACATGAAGATTACTATTTCTGAAAAGACAAAGAAGGATTTATTTGTATCTATTTTTCAAGTTATGAAACATTATTCTAATGCAATGAAAATCGTTTTCAAAGAAGACAATATGTTTATCCAAGGCATGGACCGTTCTCATATTTCTTTATTTGAAATTAAAATAATGAAAAACTGGTTTTCTGGATACGATAGGACGTCGAATGACAAAGAAAGTATATGTCTTGATACGAATATATTTTTCAATGTTATATCGATGTGTTCCGAAAATCATACATTAATTATTGAATATGATGATGATCCGGATAATATAAATATTAAATGTGTTTGTGACAATCATAAGAAGGGTGATTTCGAGAAATTTTTTAATATTCCTTTACTTGATATTGAAACTGAGTATTTTGAAATACCCGAGGTAGATTATCAAGTTGATTTTAGTATAAATTCAAAAAAGATGAATGAAATCATATCACAATTGCTCATTTTTGGTGATGTCTTGAATATAAAATGTTGTGAAGAAAATATTAAAATGATATCTACTGGTGTTAGTGGTGAAATGAATGTAAATATACCGGTGGATGATTTGACAGAATATTCTTTCATTGAAAATGATGATGAATTAAATGTTTCCTTTGGATTAGGATATATTCAGAAGATGTGCGTTCATCCTAAAATTGCAAGTGAAATTTCGGTATCAATTAGCAACGATTATCCAATGAGAATGAAATATGAATTAGGAAATGATAGTCATTGCATTTTTTATTTAGCACCTAAAAGCGAAGATTAAATCATTTATAAAAAATAAAAATATTGTTCTATACTATTATGAAGAGTAGAAAAGCAGGAAGTCGTATCAAAAAAAACAAGAGTAAAAAATTATTCGGAGGGTCAAATAGTAGTCAAGGCACGAGCGAGTATGATGCGGATAATGAAAAGAATAGTAGTTCATCTGGAAAAAATGATAATTCATCTGAAGAAGGTGACAAACCAAACAAGAATTCAAAAACTAATAAAAAATCATCTGCTACATCCACTCCAACAAAAGTTTTTCTTGGATTACTGTTTACAGCATCAGTCGGAGTTATTGTCTATGAATCAATATCATCAGGTAAAACAGGTAGAAGTGCTACAATTACTACTGCATAATAAAATATACACCTTTATAGATGTGTATTTTATTTTCAAATTTTTAGTAAGAGAATCTTGAAAAGGGGTGAATAAGTTATATATTGTGCAATATTTTAGGCGATACTATATAATGGAGGCAATTTATGCAATTGATTCAAAAAAAGGATTATCTAAAAATGGTACGATTCCTTGGAAATCAAAAAAAGATATGTTATTCTTTATGAATAAAACCAAAAACAATGTTATAATTATGGGCAAAAACACGTATTTTTCAATACCGATAGAACATAGACCTTTGAAAAATAGATTAAATATTGTTATCACAAGTAATCCAGATTTATACCAGAATAATATAAATCATACATGCGAAAAATCAAATCTATTATTTACAAATAATACCAAGATATATGAAGATATTTTGAATAACGTAGACAAATATAATGAATTCTACAATTTTTTACATCGGGATTACAAAATATTTATAATTGGAGGGAAAATAATATATGAACAATTTATTCCATTATGCAATAAGATTTGGGTTACCCAGCTTAAATGCGACTATGATTGTGATTTATTTATAGATTATGATTATTCAAAACAATTTAAAGAAGAAATTTATCAGGAAGATGATGAACTCCTGATAATAGAGTATACACGAAATTAGATTTTACCATAAAAATTATAAATATAATATTATTTTGTATTAATATAATATTATTTTATATTATATGAAGAGTAGAAAAGCAGGAAGTCGTATTAAAAAAAACAAGAGTAAAAAATTATTCGGCGGGTCATCCAATAGTCTTGATAATGCAAGTAGAGGTGTTTCTTTTGATGATGGTAAAGAAAGAAAAAGTTTGATAAATAGTGGTGAACCAAAAAAATCATCACCTACATCAAGTAAAAATACCGGACGATCAAAGAAATCCGGTGAAAATCATTGGCGTTTACCTTTGGCGGTTTTAGTACCTATTGCCGGTATTCTTATATATGCGGGGGCAACTGGTCAATTAAGTGGAAAAAGCAACAGTAATACAAAGGCTTATGCCTAATATAGACCTTCGGACATTTCAAATGGCTGGAACAATCACTATTCTATACTATGTTATTTAGTAAGAACCAAGGGTTTATCTTATCTACGAATTTAACAAAAAATAAAAAGAATTGAGTATAAAAATAAATATATAAATCTTTTTTTACTTTAGGTTTAATGAAAATACTCTTTACTTTTTTTATTTTTTGTATTGTTTTATTTATTTATTTGCATATAACTTATCATTTAAAAACGAGCAATGATTTAGAGATATATGAAATAGACGATCCTTCAAAAGATAAATTAGAAGAAATATGTGATATTAGACAACCAGTAATCTTTGATTTCGAAAGTGATAAAATAATTCAAACTACCAATAAAAATTATATATTTGACAATTACCATGCTTTTGAAGTAAAAATACGAAACATAAATGATGTGGACTATAATACTGAAATTTATATGCCATTGGCATTACATTCTGTATCTAAATTACTGAATGAAGATAAAAATGGTGCATATTATTCAGAAAATAACAATGATTTTTTACAAGAAACTGGTGTTTTTAAAAACTTGCAGTACAATGATCAATTTCTAAGACCGGCGATGGTTTCGAATTGTTTCTATGACATAATGATGGGATCTGAAAATACAATCACTCCATTTAGATATGAAATTAACTATCGAAACTTTTTCTTGGTAACGCAGGGCAGTATTCGGATTAAAATGGCTCCTCCGAATAGTAGCAAATATTTATATCCGGTATATGATTATGCGAATTTTGAATTTAGATCACCTATAAATCCGTGGAAGGTGCAACCCAAATATATCGCTGATTTTGATAAAATGAAATGTTTAGATGTAGTGATTGAAAAAGGAAAGACGATACAAATCCCGGCTTACTGGTGGTATTCTATAAAATTTGACAAGGATTCAAGTATATCGTGTTTTCATTATAGAACTTATATGAATAATTTAGCAATATCTCCTTATATAGCGATGCATGCATTACAAGTGCAAAATACAAAAATCGAATCCATAAAAAAACATGACATTAAAAGATTAAACGAAACAAAATCCGCAGAAGACACAAAATCGAGTCTTGAAAACACCCACGTCGTAGTGGAAACTGGAGCGGAGAATAATAATAGTAATGTTGTTGTTGGCGAAATCGGCACGACAAATATAGATTCTTTAAATTAAAATTGAATTTAATTTATAATATCATTTATAATATCATTTATAATTATAATAAGTATACAAAAATGACATTATATAAAATAGAGATCAAAGACAGACTATATTCCGAATGGTCTGTTTATAAAAATTTATCTGAAAATGAAAAGGTGGATTTAAAAATTTCACCGACCGAAAATAAATTATTCAATGACGATATTTTCACATATAATAAAAACATAATTCAAATTATTGAATCGCCAGTGAGAAACAGCATATTTCCTGCGGTTCTTGTCTTAAAACAAAACAAAACATATGGTCGTCATCAAAATGGAAAAATGATATATAAATGTATTCCAGATGATCCAAAAATACCATCGTTCCTTGTTCCCTACGAAATGAAAAACATGGGGTTTTCCAAAGTGTTTACGAATTTATATGTTACGATTTGTTTTTCAGAGTGGAAAGAGAAACATCCGTGTGGAATAATAAGCCAAATTATCGGTCCGATAGATGAAATCGAACACTTTTATGAGTATCAGCTTTATTGCAAAAAAATTAATTCAAGCTTACAAAAATTCACCAAGGCTACTATGAAATCTCTAAAAGATAAAGAAAAGGAACACAATGATATCTATGATTTTATATGTAAAAAATATTCTGGCATCGAAGATCGAACTCATTGGAAAGTATTCTCAATTGACCCGGAAGGTAGTGTTGATTTTGATGACGCATTCAGTATTCAAAAAATAACTTCAGACACCACCCTCTTAAGTATATATATTTCAAATGTCTCTATTTGGATAGATGTTTTGGATTTATGGGATCAATTCACGGGTCGTGTATCAACCATCTATTTGCCTGACAAAAAACGAACCATGTTGCCGACCATATTGTCTGATAATTTATGTAGTTTAGTTTCAAAATCATCCAGATTTGCATTCACAATGGACATATATATTTCAAATCATTCGAATGATATATTAGATATTAAGTATTCAAATACAAAGATCCGACTTTATAAGAATTTTGTGTATGAGGAGTCGTCATTATTACGAGACGAGAATTATCATATGTTATATTTTATGGTGAAAAACGTATTGTCTAAAAAATATTCTTATATGGACAATATTACAGATAGTCATGATATTGTCCAATATTTAATGATATTTATGAATTACTTTTGTGCAAAAGAATTATTAAATGAAAAAAACGGAATCTTTCGAACCGCAATTATTAAAGAATATAAGGATCAAAACGGGGAAGACATTCCCGATGATACGGAATTTCCTTCAAATGTATCCAAGTTTTTGAAAATGATTCACAGTTATTCTGGTAAATACATAGACATCGACGGGCTCGCCAAAAATGAATCATTGCGTCACGATGTTTTAAACATGGATGCCTATATACATATTACATCTCCGATTAGAAGATTAGTCGATTTATTAAATATGATTCGTATTCAAAAAAACATGAAAATGATTGAATTAAGTAATCATGCCTATGAATTCTATGATTACTGGTGTATGAATATAGATTATTTAAATAATGATATGAAAATGATAAAAAGAGTTCAAAATGACTGTAATTTGTTGTATTTATGCGAATCAAAACCAGAATTACTTGAAAAAAATCATATTGGTTACGCATTTTCGAAGAATATAAATTCTCAATTCAGCGATTTAATCGAATATTCGGTTTATTTACCAGAAATGAATATTACTACACGGGTTTTTACAAAAGACGCTGAAATAATGTACAAGGCAAAAAGTTATAAATTATATTTATTCCAAGATGAAGAAAAATTCAAAAAGAAAATTAGATTGCAATTACAATAATTACAATAAGTTATTCGTTTATAACAAATATAAATATATATTATTATAGTTTATTATTATTATGAAAAATACCGTCATATTTAAATTTACAAATATGGAACATAATCACGGATTCGGAGATTTAGTCAGAGGTTTAATCACTATTAAACAAATCCAAAAAGTATTGGGATTTGATTTAATAGTAGATACACGTGAGTTTTTTATTCACAAATATTTAATCAACACCTTTCCAGTTATAGACCACACTCATTATATTATTATGAGATATGGTGATGCAAATGATCATCATGAAGAATTAACAAATGTCATTAGAGGTAATTTTGAATTAGGTCATAAATTTTTATCGATTACAACACCGGCTCAACCAAGAATTAATGAAATAGACGATGAAATTCGAGATTTTATGAAAAAAGTATTTACATTTACTCCTGAATTTGAAGAATATTTTAAAGAGAAATGTAAAGGTATACCAAGTGATTATAATTTGTATCACTATCGTTTAGGCGATCATCTGATGAATTTGAAAAATGAATTCAAAAACAGTCATTTTTATGTGAGTCATTTCCAAAGATATAAAAAGGAAAATAGTGTGCTAATCAGTGATTCAGTTGACTTCAAAAAAATGATTAGAGGATCGAATTCAAATGTGTTTACAATTGAAAATAATCCAATTCATTCAAATAGTAATATCGCAATCAAGAATGAAATAAATGAACAAAATTACATGGATTTGTTGGTGGATTTTTTTCTAATCAAAAATGCAAAAACAATTCAATGTTATTCTTGTTACAGTTGGATATCCAATTTTGTTTATTGGACAAGTGTCATCTATGATGTTCCATTAACCAATTTACCTTCTTGGTATATGATTGAATTGTAAAATGTAACAAAAGTAAAAACATAAAAAAATTGATTTACTTTTATATTGTTTTTTAATAATATTAATAACAATATAAAACAACTTAAAGAACCAAACAGAACCC
>Ga0078894_10000481_pt1 | contig 27792 bp, 20 predicted proteins | sample LauGreSu1BDMLBSD_2_FD_67506 | JGI IMG/M metagenome (GOLD analysis project Ga0078894, IMG submission 67506) | Freshwater lake microbial communities from Lake Michigan, USA - Su13.BD.MLB.SD (version 4) (version 4) | ecosystem: Environmental > Aquatic > Freshwater > Lake | place: Lake Michigan... | reverse complement strand
CTCCGCCACCTCCACCCATCCCGCCACCTCCACCATATCCACCTCCGCCCATCCCGCCACCTCCACCATACCCACCTCCGCCCATCCCGCCACCGTCGTAGGGGGGCTGACCCCCTCCCACTATATGATTACCTGCATTTGTGTGTTGAATTTCTGATTGTCTCTTCTGCTGTAACTGCTCTAATGAAACACTCCCCACCTTATCCGGAGAATACGTATCGGGTGGTGTCTCTATTTTATCCATAGTATCAATCGTCGCATAATTATACAACTGCCGCATTCCACCGTTCCCCTTCGCCGAAAGTTCATCCGCACTCTGGTCTAAGAAACTATAATTGTCGGATGCCACACCATAACCACCCATACTTTCGCGCCCGAGTGAAAATGCGTTTGGCTCGCCGTTGAATCCGGTTGCTTCGTTATTTAACGCAACATTTTTAGGCTGAAAATGCTGTAAGATCTGCTCACCATATAGCACCATATGTCCCTTATTAAGAAGCAACAACGCGGGGACACGATTGACTTGGGGTGGGAGTAGGACTCTTTCGCCGGTCTCCGTAATTATATGCCAAGCCCCGCTACCGTTTGCCGCACGCACACGTTTATCAATACAAAGAAAATGAATATCATCTTGGACGCGTGATTTAGAGAGTGCTGTTAAAACTGCTTTCGATTTATCACAGTTGTTACTATAGTAAATGATTGACGACATGATGTCTTTTATTACTAAATAATAGATAAGTTTTTATGTATGTTTTGAACGCGATAGATAAAATTGAATACAAATCATTATAATAATATAATATAAACCGTTCAACTATTGTTATTCAACGAAAATATGTCTTCTGCTGCGTCTGCGTCGTCCGGTGCGCCTTTCCATTCCAAGTCGGCTGTCAGCAAATATATCCCGCGAATCGTTTCTAAAACCGACGAAAATGGTCAGCTTAAATTCACAATCGACCGCATCAACGTGTCGCTGGCCAACGCCCTTCGTCGCGTGATCCTAAGCGACATTCCGACTTTCGTATTTCGCACGTTTCCATATGCCGAGTGTAAAGCGTCGATCACCACAAACACATCGAGAATTCATAACGAGATTCTGAAACAACGCCTGAGCTGCATCCCCATACACATTACTGACAACACAGATTTTCCATTTCAAGAATACCAATTAGAAATAAATGCCACCGCCGACGGCAACGAAATCCGCTACGTTACCACAAAAGACTTCAAACTCAAAAACAAAACCAACGGGAAATACCTGACTGATGTCAAGGTCCATGAAATCTTCCCCCCGAACGCGATCACCGGAGATTACATCGAGTTTGCCCGCCTCCTCCCGAAAATGACTGAATACGGTGAAGGCGAGCAACTGGCGATGACGTGTGACCTGGATATCGGGACCGCCAAAGAAGATGGCGCGTTCAACGTTGTGAGCACCTGTGCCTACCAAATGACGATGGACCCCGCGAAAGTCGATGAAGCCTGGCGCATCAAGGAAGCCGAACTTGTGAAAGAAGGTGTAGCTGCGATCGGCAGCGACGAAATGAAAGCCCAGCGCAAGAATTGGGCGCTCCTAGACGCGCAACGCTTCACCAAAGAGGACAGTTTCGATTTCGTCGTAGAGACAGTAGGTGTCTTCGCAAATGCGGATATCGTTAGCAAGGCATCGCAGATTATGATTAACAAATGTACGAAGTTCATCCGTGATATCGAGAGCGGCGAGAATCATATTATTCCTACGGTAAGTACGATTCAAAATGGATATGACATCGAGCTGAAAGGGGAGGATTATACATTAGGGAAGGTTCTCGAATTCTTCCTTCACGACAAGCACTACGCGGAAGACCAGACAGTTACGTATTGCGCATTTCGCAAGATTCATCCCCATAATCCAGATAGTATGATACGCGTTGGTTTCGCAGAGACTGTGGGGGTGGATGAAGGGATTGTGTCAGAGTATATCACGACATGTGCGCGGGATGCGATTGCGGTGTTTGAACACATTCGTGACCAGTTCAGGGAGTATTAAGCAACGTTAGTCCATTCCATTAAATAATAAACCTATTTTTATTATTTATTATTATTAAATATAACAAAAATTGTATTAACGATGTCAACATCCAAACGCCGGCGCCCGGAGATGGAGATCCGTAAAATAGAAAAAAACAAGTACGGCGAAGTTTTCACTCCGACTGAACTTATAAATGATATGCTTGACAAACTACCGCCGGAAGTATGGACCGACCCCACGAAAAAATGGCTTGACCCTGCCGCTGGATTCGGGAATTTTTTTATGGAAGTTTATCCTCGGTTGAGGAAATCTCTAGAACATGTGATTCTTGAACCGTCGAAACGCCGCCGACATATCTTGACACAAATGTTGTATATGGTGGAGTACAATCCAGAAAGCTGTACGCGAATCCGAGAGAATCCGATATTCTTCGATCGAGATAAAGAAGGTAATCTTGTCATGGATATAACGTTAAATGTAATCCATGGCGATTTTTTAGATCCAACGGTTGGTGAAACAACCACATTCACCGATGGAACAACCACATTAACCAACGTACCAACCTCATTCGATATCATCGTAGGCAACCCACCCTTCAACGCTGACCAAACACACGAAGGAAAAAAAGGTGGCGGTGCGAATCTGTGGCCACACTTTGTTGATAAATCTCTCCGCAGTCACCTACTGAAACCGGATGGGTTGCTCCTTTTCGTCCATCCATCGCTATGGCGAAAAACGCCTTCGCCACGGGCTCCAACACTATTCAAATTGATGACGCATGAAAATCATATGTTATATTTAGAAATACACAATAAACCCGACGGTAAACGAGTATTTGGTGTTCAAACGCGATATGATTTTTACGTTATACAAAAGCGCAAACCAATCCCGGATGTATCAACCACCACCTTTATAAAAGACCAAAACGGCCAGGAACACCCATCATTCGACTTATCTCGCCGGCATTTTTTACCAAACCATAGTTATGATGTAATCGACCAATTATTACGACGTCCTGACGATACATCAAAACCGAATGTTATATTTAGTCGCGGTAAATATGGAACAGACAAAAAATGGGTGCATAAAGATCAACGCACGCCCGATGATATACCTCTTATAGATAGCACTCCGCTATCTGGACCGCGTTTTTTATGGAGTGATCCAGGAGTAAATTGTGAAGACGTCGAAGACTGTGCGGCGATGGTTGGTGTGCCGAAAGTAATATTTGGAGAATCCGGTATAAATGAAGTTATTATTGACCTGGAAGGTCGCTATGGTTTGACACAAGGAGCAATCGGTTTGAAAATTCCAGGAGTAAAACCGGATCAGCAAAAAGCAGAAGCCGTTTTAATGACAGCAGTGCTAGAAAGTGATATTTTCCATGATATATTAGATGCGATGTCATTTTCGAATTTCCGTATCGATTGGCGTATGTTTCTTTATTTTCGGCCGGATTTTTACAAAGATCAACAATTTGAAAGTATGACTCCTTTTGTTAGGCCATCTGTAATAAAAGCAAGAAAAGCAGCACCACCAGATCCGAGTGTCAACCCAAAACGACAACAACTAATGTGGTTACCGCATCATAATGGTGGAATAAAACGAATTTGTCGTAATTTCACGAAACGACGAAAACGAAATTCAAGACATACAAGAAAAAAGTATTAGTAACACACGCACATAATTACTTACTTGCCTGTTGTGTTTTGTGTCTGTGTATTCAATCATACTCGATGGCCTCCTGCTCTTCCCATCCTGCCGCCTCCTCCTGCTCCGGCTGCTTCTCCCGACGACTCCAATCGACCACCGCTGCCTCTTGTTGTGGAACTGCGAGTGTGTAATCACGACCATCGGTGAATATCGCAGCTTCTGGCTTGTAAATTGCGAAGTCGGTCCCTTGTGTCAATCGAAACAGGTTAGAGAACGCGAACATCGACATTATTTTCCAAACTGAAACAGAGATGTCGCGCAACTCCAAAAACGCCCATACAACCGGATCGCGATGTTCTGCGTCAAATTTTGAAAAGAACAGGTAAATGTCTGAAATCACGAGACGCTCTGCCATCAGTTGTTTCTCGCGATTTGCTTCGGAGTGGGGCTTGTCCTGCGTTGTCATCGCATGAACAAGAACGATAGATGTTTCGACGAGACGACACAGGTTCTCGAATCTACCGCAAAGGCGTCCAGTTGCGATGAGGAATGTTGCGACGAGTTGATTTTCTGATCGTTGGCCAGAGTTGTAAGGTGATGATGATACACTTGGTGATGATGAAGAACGTTGTAATGCGGACACAGTTGGCGTGCTGTCATCTTCAAAGCACGCTTCTTCCTGTTCTGGTTCCGGTGTTTCTTCACCGCAGCTGCTACTGCTGCTGATACCGCCTTCTTCGAGATCGCCTTCGGTGTAAGTTTTGCCCCATGCGAGATCTTCTTGTTCTTCTTGGTACCTGTGCGCGATGAGTGAAATCATTTGGATACTTCGGTTCAGGAACGAGAGTTCCTTAGCCATGATGAGCGCGAGGGTCGCGTTATCGCATCGAAGTTCGCCGTTGTCGGTGAAAGCCGATGCTGCGGCTGTCGGTGTCGTATTTGCGGCTGATTTTGAAGGAGTAGGAAGATACCCAGAAACGATGCTGTTGATGTCACGACGTTCGATCTCGGCTTCACGCGCACGAATGTTTGTGAAGATTGGAACACCGTTGTGAAGATTGTGTCGCATCGCAGTCGCGTAGTTCAACGCCGCGTATTTGATTTTGTCGCCGTCCGAAGTAAAGAGACCAGGAAGATTGGTGATGACCCGTATAGTATTATTGATGTTGCCTTGGTTCAAGAAGGAAAACATGGTTGTTGACGTTGTAGTGTTGTTGATTGCTTGATCGCTGTGATCTGGCGATATGACGAAAAAACATTTCAATTTTTTTCCATGGAAATGGGAATGTCAATTTTTCCCTCCGTGGAAAAATTCGTTCCTCATGAAGGAATGTCGATTTTTCCCATATAAATTTATAGTATGAATTTACATATAAGAGAAGATGACCGATATTTATTTAAATCAAAATATAACAGGTCTTGACCTTTCGGGGGTGAATCTGACAGGCTTCAACTTCACGAATACAAACGCGACAAACGTGAATTTCACGAATGCGAATTGTACGAATGTCAATTTCACAAATACGATTATTACGAATGCCATTTTCAAAAACACCCTCATCACCGGCGCAAATATAAGCACGTTGGTATTTAGTGATGTTCAAAAGGGGCATTTATTACTACGTGCGGCCAATCAAACGATCGCAGCTGTGAATAACCTTACATCACTTACGCCTGAACATTTTCGAATCGTACAGCCCGCGATATCTGTTGATACCATAAAGCAAATACAAGCTGTAACAGTAAAGATACCGAATAGCCAAGGGGAAGGTTATACGATATCGATTACGCCTGTGATTAATCAGCTTGTCTGTATATTTGTCGCAACAAACCAAAATATCATAATAACAACCGGTGGTACTCAAATCAGGACGATCCGTAGCAACGGGAGTGTTGTTCAAGACGTCGATAATGCGAATACGACATTAAATTATTTAAAAATAGGCAACATTCCGTATCGTTTATCTGTTGGTAATGGTGATGGGGTGATCGCTATGATTCCGATAGATTTGAATGTGTATCAAGTAAATGGTTCTGGATTAGGAGATATAGTTTCGTTGAATTTAGGTTCAGGACCAGCGGGTGTAGCAGGCTCGACTGGACCCACAGGAACAGCGGGTGCGGCAGGACCAGCGGGTGCGGAAGGCTCGACTGGACCCACAGGGGCAGTAGGAGCACAAGGAACAGCGGGTGCGGCAGGACCAGTGGGTGTAGCAGGCTCGACTGGACCCACAGGGGCAGTAGGAGCACAAGGAACAGCGGGTGCGGCAGGACCAGCGGGTGCGGAAGGCTCGACTGGACCCACAGGGGCAGTAGGAGCACAAGGAACAGCGGGTGCGGCAGGACCAGCAGGACCCGCAGGAGCGGAAGGCTCAACTGGACCCACAGGGGCAGTAGGAGCGACAGGACCCGCAGGAGCGGCAGGACCCGCAGGTCTAGAAGGATCTACTGGCCCAACCGGACCCGCACCCGCTATAAATATCATAGCATATTCCGCATATTCGTCTGTCGTAGCATCAGGTTATGGGCCGACACAAAATTTGATCGCGTCACAGATTAACGGAAGTACACGATATTTACTTCCATTTCACAATACTGTTGTCAATACAAACAACGTATTTATAGTCTCTGCTGATAAAACAATTATAACACTACCAACTAGTGGAACATATCGTGTAGATTTTACCGGAGCTACAACAAATTCTCAAAATACGGGTATTGATGTTATATTATGTTTAAGTTCAACGTTATCTAGCGGTGCTATAAATTTAATGAGGCCATTTGGTGGTGGTGGCACAAACAGTAATATTAGCGGTAATGCTGTATTCAACGCAACAGCGGGCCAACGTGTTGTTTGTGCGATTTCTTCTGGAACGTTATATGCCGCACAGAGTTCGCCGGATACAGGACCGGAAGTATTGCCGTTATTAAACATAGAACTGATCGGCGGTAATGGCCCAACCGGTCCAGTCGGTCCTTCACTCTCGCAGGCAACAGTAGCTCAATTAATACGAGATGAGCAGCAATCATTAATAGAAGCTAGCGCGCTTCCAAGAAAGCCTGATTATTGGGCGACGAATTGGAGCGTTGCGGATAACATAGCACGAAATCATAATGATATTTATGTTTCTGTTGATGGTAAAATAATAGCGAGTGCTTCCCCTGTGAATGCTTCCACCGGTTCTATACGATATTCTACGGATTATGGGGCAACATTCGGGAATGGAAATGTAAGTTTGAACTGGCAAACGATTTGCGGAACAAGTCAAGGATCACGACTTTTTGCGATTTCATCCACATTCGGGACACCGAGCTCAACCACATTATACCAAAGCATCAACCAAGGGGCTACTTGGACGCAAATAACACCTTCTCCTACTAGCTTTGCTAGTGATGCGTATATAAATCGTATGCGTTGTTCAGGAGATGGAACATACATAACAGCAACCGACCTGAGCGCTAATTTAAACGGAAGATACTACACGTCGGATAATAGTGGAACTACATGGATCACACGAACATTATCGGGGACACCTGGTTATACAAATTCTCTGTGTTTGTCTCGGTCGGGTGCTATACAATATATAACTTGGGCAACAGGCAATAATACGACAAGCAGCGTAATATACAGGTCGTTTGATTATGGAGTAACATTTACATTAGTTCAAGGGCATATCGCTGATGGCGGTTATTGGCGCAGAATTGAATGCGATGCTACTGGACGTTTTGTTTATGTTACACGTTATTCAACTATAACATCGCAACACTTTGTATATCGTAGCGAGGATTATGGCGCAACTTGGGCTCCATTTAACTCGCCTGGTTATGAAGATGTTTGGGTCTCGGCGACAGGTCAATTTGTAGCGATGATGACGAATGCCTGGACTTGGAACACCGCGCCCTATAATGGTATAGTTGTCGCTTATTCCAGAGACTATGGGCGACCAGATACATTTGGTCTTGCCAATATGGGCCAAAACACTATACATACTATAAACGGAAGTGGAGATGGTTCAGTTCTGGTACTAGGTTCGTTAAGTTTTTCGCAGTCGGGTTTTGCTGGTGATGGATTCATCCGTGTCGCACGTCAAGGACAGCAGAACATACAGGATTTGACGGTGACCGGTGGCGGCGGGACATTATCCAAGTCTAGCGGAACATACACTTTAAATATTCCTACATACAATTGGGACAATAATATTTATTCAAGTGCTCCCTCATCCCCCGTTGGCTTTTTCAATCCAACTCTACCTCTGCCTCTTGATTTAAATACATTTTCATACGAAGTGGCGATCGACTGTTACATGAACGCAAATCCGGGCACGTGGATCGCGTTGGGTTTTAATGAAGTAGTTAATAACTCGGCACAAGACGCGCAGCATTACGCTATAAATGTTGGTTGGTATGGGACTGGAGGCGTCGTAGGCGCATCTACTTCAACTGCTTATTACCAGCATAATACATATGTAAATATTGCTAATGATATATATATCGGTGAAAAGCAGATACGATTTATATTAGAAAAATATATAGATCCAAAAAACGGAGTAAAAGGTGTTAGAGCGGTGGGGACATACGACAGTTTTTATAGAGTAGACTTAACTACCCCAAACGATGTCATGTATGCAAATAAGCAATTTTTTACAAAATATGTAGTCGGGACACCATTTATATCAAATAACTCACAAACAGCTTCCATATCCTCGATAACTTCTATATGTTTAGGGACAAATAATGTTGCGTGTATTACACATTATCGAATTCGCACAAGAAAGTATAGTCAAGTAGCAGCAACATAACAATAGGTTAATTCGCCATTAAAAAATATCCTAATATTGTAAATAATATGCAAGACGTCCAAATTGATACTAGCGATCCAAATATATATATTGATGTATTCAATATAAGTATCAAACCAAATATTATGGCCTGGGTTAGTTATCAAATCGCAAAGCGAACAGGAGGAGCTGAGAAAAAAGATATAGTTATAACGGGCGACGATTACCGTAGATGGACGCAAGATGACCGATATTTATTTATCTATATTTGCAATCTTCACGGCTTATCATATGTGGAACGTATAGAACCGGAATTTATTGAGAAAGAATATGTCCTTCAAAACGAAGACGGTAGTTTTAGATGTGTGAAAGAAATGAGAAAAAATCCAAAATACACAGGATTGCCTCCTCTTGTCCTTACCTATGAGAATATAATAAATAATGATTAATGATTAATGCTATATATACAACATATTGACATTGGTTGGCAAGATGAGTCGAATTCATATATATTTACTTACACCAGCGTGAATAAATATATAATAAACATATAAACACAAAAATCATTATACAATTATTCGTATCCAGGAATTGTATAATGTCCAAGCCATTTCATGATGACCACACCCGCCTACTCGAAGGTCTCACCCAAGCCATATCCGAATATCATATCGTAGAGGGTGGGTCCTTTCAAATCACACATCAGGTTGCGCGGCTTCGCGAGCTCGTGGCTCGGTCATCACCGAAATCGATTATGGAAATCGGTTTTAATGGGGGTCATTCTGCTCTCTTGTTTCTCGCCATTACGCCGCCTACTACCAAAGTCGTGAGTTTTGATTTAGGCGAGTATGCTTATGTATTCGCAGCGAAGCGTTATATCGACTCTGTGTTTCCAGGACGTCATACACTCGTTACAGGAGATAGCACAACTACCGTTCCAAAATATGAAGACCAGGTTGCTCACCGAATGAAAAACCCCCTCACCGCACCGCCGCTACGTTTCGATTTTATTTTTATTGATGGTGGGCATCAAAATGATATTCCGATGAAAGATATTTTGAACTCACAAAGGCTGGCAGCTGGATCACATACTATCGTCGCAATCGATGATATATGTCGTAACCAAGAACGCCAACAGCATTATACGATCGAACCATCAAAAGCGTGGAATCAAATGGTTTCAGCTGGTGTTGTAGAAGAACACGGTTTTGATGATTATTGTGAAACGTTGAATCCGGATGAAGTCGATCAAGGATGTAGGACACGCGGAATGGCGTGGGGACGATATTGTCTGGTATCAGATGAAGACAATCATGATGACGTGACTTCGTGTAAACCCGAATCTATCTCAACGACGATGAGATCAGATGCGTCGGCCTCGTCATTCAAACGCCTTCGCTATAATTACTATCAAAACAGTAGTAAATACATGGATCGTAATCAGATGCTTCAAGAAATCCACAACCAGCATCATTATTATAAAGAACATGAAAAACTGGTTGCGATTGCCGACATGTATTTGGATTATTTTCCAACCTACAACAAGCGGGATACTAACTATGTTCGTTTCTACCGCGCAAGTTCGAATTTCACGTTAAACCCGCCAGAAGCAATCAAGCAGTTCGAAGAAATCGTGGATACACCTTCTCCATCGCCATCGAATGCGCCGAATGGTGTGAATGATAGCGAGTCAGAGTTGCCTGATTTCATCAAAGAAGCATCGGTTGCGAATTTGGGTATGTTGTATCCCGCCGACAATTGCGCCGAAATTCCGAAAATCATTCACCTTCTTTATTTCGGTGAGACTGAGTTTTATAACTTTCATCATCGGTGTATTCATTCGATGATACAATACATGCCCGATTACGAAATCCGGATCTATAATACAAGAGAACCATCTGCTGAAAACCAATATTGGCAAGATATCAAATCGCATCCTCGTGTGCGTATTCATAAGATGGATGCTCCACAATTTTATGACGGTTTCGAGCTAAAACATTTTCAATATAAAGCGGATGTAGCGCGTCTTGAATTGTTATACGAGCATGGTGGTGTTTATTTGGATATCGATATGATTATTGTTCGACCGTTTCACGAGATATTCGCGTCAGGTCATTCTTTTTATATTAGCGAAGAGCGCGAAGGGTCGAATGGCCGCGGAAGTGGTGCACTGATTAACGCATTTTTGGCGGCAAAACCCAAGAACGAATTTATCAAGTTATGGTTGAACGAATTCAAATCAGGGTTGCGATTGGGAATCTGGGCGCATCATATTCGTGATTCGAACAAACAACTTATTGAAAAATACCCACACTACATGCACAAATATAGGATTCGTGTCTTGGACTGGAAGATGTTTATGCCGCTACACTGGCAGGACACCGAAGCATTTATTCGTTCAGAGACCGCGCCGTATGAATTTCCGCCAGAGTCGTATGGCACACATTTATGGGAGACGATACTTGGGGACGTTATGCGTAAAAATGAGTTTCTTCAAAAACAAAAAATGGAGCTTGAAATTTATAAACCGAAGGTTGTGCCTACCGACCATGGCGACCATGGCGACGAAGATGAACTGACGATTTATCCGGAGTATTATCACCCTCTTCGAAATGATCAATTTTACGATAAATATATTGTTAAGGGTAAACATGGTGGCTATTTTATTGATATTGGCGCCGGTAATGGCGAAACGAATTCTGGAAGTTATTTTTTCGAAAAATATCGGGAATGGCATGGACTTGTGGTTGAACCATCGAAACATTATGAATCCACGCTTCGTGCTACCCGTGCGAAACCGGTTTGTGCCGCGGTATCGAATGTAACATCATCGATTTCAAATGGAAGCGGGCGTGGTGGGATTTTCTATGAATCTCTCAACCCGCCGAACAGCGGTCTTAAAAGTGCGCTTGAAAATAATAAAGACGGACAGGAATGGACGAGAACTGGATTCAAATCGTATAAAGTGGATACAATCACGCTTTATGATTTGTGTTGTCAATATTCATCACCGGAATATATCGATTATTGTTCGGTGGATTGCGAAGGAAGTGAGTATGAAATTCTCTCGACATTCTTCGAAGAAAACCAAACGTTCAGTCAAGTGCCACCGCTATTACCGTCATGTATAGCCGAGCGAAGTAACGACGAGATGTCTTGTGTGGAGATGACAATTACAAATAAGATTTTTACGATTGGATTTTTTAGTGTTCGCGTTAGTTCAGAAAAGGTATATCGCCGAATTTGCGACCTTATGAAACAGAATAAGTATGTTGAAACAATAAACCCATATCTCTCGGTGATTGACCCGAACGCTACTGTTGCGGGCGATATGAAATACTTTAAATTACAGGATAGTAGTATATCTCCATCATCAAGTCAGCGTTCATTATCTTCGGTTTCATCGAGCGCGAATTTTACACCACAAACAATACACACACCTCCATCTTCACCTGAAATGGGATCGACCGATGTCCCATCAGCAGCATTTCTTAACAAACCTCCATTTGCGCAAGAAGTCGTCGTGATATGTCTTCATGAACGTCCCGAACGAACAAACTATGTGAGCCAACATCTTACATCACACGGTATTCAACATTCGGTTTTATTGAATCATATTCATACAGATAATACAAAGGTTGGCTGTTTTCGGTCACATATTAACGCAATACGTTATGCCCAAGAGAAAAATCTATCATCCGTCCTTATTCTAGAAGATGATGTATTGATTCGAGAGAATATTCACGAACTTGCGTCGATTCCTTTTCCATGTCATGGAGACTGGGATATCTTATACCTTGGCGGAATCTTGACGAAATACGATGGAATTGATGAAACTCATAAATGGGTCAAAGGCACGATATGGTGTAATCATGCTTACATCGTGAAACAACATATGTATGCGCCGATTCTTGATTTGGTAGATACATTTCCGGATTTGCCAGATTTGGAACGGCGAAACATCGATTATATGTATACAGAGTATATCCAACCAAAGTATAAGTGTTGGCTTGCGAATGAGCAATATATCATTCAAAAGGAAGGATATAGTGAAGTAGATGGGCGCATCAAGTGGAAAGCCGGGTTTGATTGGGCTACGTTTTCGATGAAGGTGGTTTAACGCATACTTATAAAAATTGTGGAGGTAATTCAATATTCGAATAGACGCCTCGGTGTATATCGTTGGCTGCGTGACTAGGCTCTCGCACCATTTCAAATCCTGCTTGATAAAATGGATGCGGAAAACGATCATAAGCGTCAATATATCCGCGAAAATCCATTTCAAGCAACCACATATCCAGAGGTGTTTTCATGAATAATGCGGTATCGGTTTCTACTGCTTCCAACAATCGTTTCGCACCGCGTTGGCTTATCACATAAGCACCTGCGGTGCGAAATAATGGCGAATACCAGACATTACGTTGGCCTTGAATGACCGCCGGCGAGAGATTACGTCGCTTGTATATTCCAGGAACGAGAGATTCACGATAATGTGTTAGAAGAGATTCACTCGTCGTTTTTTGAAAGTTGAAGTAGGGAGGCGTTGCTCCATCGATATCATAGTTTGGCGTCCATTGCCCACCAACATATATTAAATCAAACCGGAATTCTTTTTCTAAAACCGCCTGTGATACTTCATCGGTCATCAGTTTGTATTGCTGTCTTGATGTGTCAGAAAACATGACGTCGTCTTCAAATACAAGAAGATGTTCATGTTTGTGTTTCTCTATATGTTCTTTCCATAATGAGTAATGACTTAACGAGCAGCCGACTTCACCTAATACGCGTTGCTGACTTCGTATTGTATCTAATAAATCGGAGAATTGAAAATAATGTTTCGAGAGATTTTGGCCGTCGATTGCGGGGGAACGACGGAACATAATGGGCGCATTTTTATAAAGGTGTGATATACGGTCTGGGCGTCGATCGAGATTGATAACTGCGATATCGAAATCATGAACACGTAATTCGTGTTTGGAATCCATTTATATAGTATATATGACACCATCGATTTATACTATTTATTTTTTATCCTTTTATAATATCCACCAGCCCCACCCCCCCGTTTAGGAAAACAATATTAAACCTTGTTTGTTATTATACATACCCGTATTCACATCTATTTATCGTCACATGTCAGTTACTACCTTAGAATCTCAGGAATTCGGTGTTAGCTCCGTGCCGGTTTCTGCCCCAACCACAACCAAATCTCACCAAGTAGTAGAACCATTACTTGAAGAAGATCAAAACCGATTCGTGCTTTTTCCGATTAAGGATGCCGCGATTTGGAATATGTATAAGAAACAGGTGGATTGTTTTTGGCGAGCGGAGGAAGTTGATCTTACAAAAGACTTATCACACTGGACATCTTTGAACAACGATGAGAGATATTTCATTTCGATGATTCTCGCGTTTTTTGCGGCGAGCGACGGTATCGTCATGGAGAATTTGGCGCAGCGATTTATGTCGGAGGTTCAGCTTGCCGAAGCCCGCGCATTTTACGGTTTTCAAATTGCGATGGAAAATATTCATTCGCAGATGTATAGTATCCTTATCGATACGTATATCAAAGACTCTGTCGAAAAGGACAGATTATTCAACGCGATCCAGAATTTCCCTTGTATTAAGAAGAAGGCAGATTGGGCGCTGAAATGGATTGGTGATAAACGTAGCACATTCCAGACACGACTTGTTGCTTTTGCGTGCGTCGAAGGAATCTTCTTTTCTGGCGCATTCTGTTCCATATACTGGTTGAAAAAACGCGGACTGATGCCCGGTCTAACATTCAGCAACGAACTCATCTCTCGCGACGAAGCGCTTCATACCGAGTTTGCGGTGCTTTTATACACGAAGATGGTGAAGAAGATTCAACGTCATCGTGTCTATGAAATTGTGCGTGATGCGGTGGAAATTGAGAAGGAATTCATATCAGATGCGCTTCCATGCCGTCTAATTGGTATGAACGCGAAACTCATGTGTCAGTATATCGAGTTCGTAGCTGATCGTCTTATCCTTCAGCTTGGCTATGATAAAATCTATAATGCCACCAATCCATTTGATTTCATGGAGATGATTAGTTTGGCGGGGAAGACGAATTTCTTTGAGCGACGGGTAGGTGAGTACGCGCTTGCGGAAAAGAAGGTCGCACATGACGTATTTGAATTTAATGCCGATTTTTAATGATGCGAACGATCGATCGATCGAACACGAATGTTACATAAATAACGCTCGCATTCCAAATTGTCGATGTGCGCGTAACCCTGACACCGGTTGTTGTTTTTGAAATGGTATGATAATGTCGGGGTTTTGTTTGACATTTTGATATAGACGTCCGTTCGCGACCGTTGCTTCCGCAATACGGCGATGTCTTTCTTCTTCTGTTATTATCGTGCGGTCTTGTGGAATTACTAATCCTGTATTTTCACGTGGTTTTCTATCCCCCATCATCATATTATGATTCATCATAAAAGGTATATTCGGTTGTATGGGCATATTCACCGTATTTACACCACCGTTAATTTTACGCATGAGCTGAATATTCGCTACTTGTCCTGCTGCTAATGCTGCTAATGCCGCTGGTGCTGCTGATGCCGCTGATGCCGACGCTGCGTGTATCGAATGTATCTGCTTATTCGCATCAACAACGTATTCACTTTGTAGTTGTTTAATATTTCTAAGCGCATTCAAAGGTGAAACGCGTATTTTATTTACCTTATCTAACGACTGTTCTTCAAAGTGAAGTTGTGAGTAATGGATATAGGTATCGAACGAATTTACATCGACCATATGTGTATCATCATATTTGATATATGCGACATTCGTTAATTTAGATATTCCATCTGTATTATTGGGCATAATCGATGTGGCTAATTCATCTCGACAAATTAGACGTTTCATTCCATCTGCGAATTGAAGAATGTGACTATCGCCAATCGTGTAAAAATTACTGCGGTCGATTGTAAGACCAAATTGTTTGGCTCGTTCGTTGATGAGATTATCTTCTCCCCCCCACGCCCAATAATTCGGGAATCCATTAATTCTCTCGAAATCAACGCCTCGAATCGAAAATATTCCACCGAGAGCGAATTGAAATCCATAGAAGTGTTTCACGACGCCATATTCTGTATGATAATTCAAGATATTCTTGTCATAAGGTATTGTGTCAATATCGTTGAATATGAAAATTATATCTTTGTAATGATTTGGATATGCTTCTTTTAATGCTAAAAACCCTATATTTTTCATCGCTCCACGATTGAACGGACGTTTATCATTTTGATGAATGAAGTAATATGTCCAATCTTTGCGGGGAATATCCTCCATGATTTTGTAAATATATGTGCTGAAAAGAACACGATGTGGTTCGCGATCACGATACGGCACGATAAAAACATACTTTGGGATATGTATAATCGGAAGTGTGGATTCTTCTTCTCCCATATCGACGTAAATGGAGTAATGAATATAATATCATAATATAAGAAAAATATGACATTATAACGTTGATAATAAGTTATTCGGTTTTCGGCGCATATTTATCAATCAACATCTTCGGAATAAGCCGATCACGCATATCATAAAGCTTTTTATAGCATTTGTTGATTGTAACTTCGCTCATATCACTAATTCGATTGACGTCCTTCTTCGTGATGGGAAGACGACACATGCATGCGACGAAATAGATGATGCCGGATGCGATGCTGTGTGGAGTATTTTCAGGAATTAAGTTCTGCTTTTCGATCATCACCGCAATAAACTGGCATAATTTCGTGAGTTCGTCGTTGATTGAGAGACGGCTACAATATCTCTCGATGAATGCTTCCGGCTTTGTCTTGCAGAAGTTTGTTTTCTCTGAATTATCTAAATTGGATTCAAGTTCATTTATAATACTCACCGCATTTTTACAGCCTTTTGTTGCGCTGGTATTGTCGAGATTGAAAATATTCGCGATTTCTTTGGGTGTGCGCGGACAATTGTGTATCTTGCATGCGATGTAGATGGATGCGCCCACGACACCATCGCGATTCAGGCTCCGAAATGTTTTGTGTTCAGAGATTCGTTTATGAACACGGAGTGCCTCATCAATAATCATCTTAGAAATTCCTTTGTTTTGTGCGAGGGTGGTAATTTTCTGGAACATATCGTATTGTGCTTTCTCTCGATATGGCATCGATTGCCATTCTGTATAACGTCGGATTTTCATCATGTCCTGTGAATAAGAACCGCCTTCACACATCACCTTGCATCCATACGACGATTCTTTCAGCAGAGGATTAACTGGCATACCACATCGTGTCGGGTCGTTGTTCTGATTATCATCAGCGCCGTAATAACGCCATTCTGCGCTTTGATCCAGAGATTCATCTTTGTAAAGAATGCTACATGCGGGATTTTTACATGTCAGAAATCCGTCATCGGTAAGAACCACATCACTTGAACACACTTCACAATTCTCTCGAACACCTGATTTACGATAAAGACATTCGACATCGGTTTCGGGTTTGATGAAGAGCGCTGACATTCGTTTTACGTATGGTTGTTGGGATGAACCAGAGTGAATTTCAGAAACGCCGTCGCCATCACCGTCGCCGTCGCGATTATCCCCCCCGCGCAAAGATGTTTGTTTGGGAGATTGTTGGATTGTTTCCGGAAGATGTAGAGGCATCAAACCTTCATCATCTATATTGGAATATTCGTGTAGGATCTCTGGCATAAAATCTTCCTCTATTTTCGCCCAAATATTCAATTCTTCTTTTACACGTTTGTTTTTTTTGGTATCATTTTTTACACATGTACTTGATTGGTGCGAACGGTAATGACGCGTATTTCCACCGCCGATACTGTTGCCACAGCCACCATAATGATTTTGAAGAGAAGTAGGAATAAACACACCATGACACGAATTTAAATTTGAAAGCATCGAATATATGGGTCGCGTTGTGATGATATGTTTAACCACTCTTTAAATAAAACATATATTTATCTCTTTATATCTATTTATTGTTCAATTTTATCGCACAACCCGTCCGTCCGTTGAAACTTCAATAACTATTATCTATGTGTATTACAGTGTAATAGTAGTAAAGTAACATTAACGCCGATGGGAAATAAAATATCAGCTTCTTCATCATTTGGTGGTGATGATGACGAAAAAATGGCTCTACGATTGGATTTGTATGCTCAACGTATTATTTTGAAAGAAGTGAAGTTTAATTCATCTTTATCGGATAGCGGTAAATGTGAAAAGTTGATTATTATTACAAGTGAGGTTCTGAACCGCCTGCCATTTCGCATTATTTCGTATATGGATCGTCGTCATAAACTATTTTCTGAAAAGTATGAGACATTTAATGCGATGGACCGCGCGCTTCTTGTGAACACGAATCCGGAGATTTTGAAAGAAAGCAAATTAGATGAACCGAATGAATTTAGAAAGAGACAGATGTGTGTTGGACTTGCGCGCTTTTATATTCAAATCGGGAATTTATTTAACGCGATCATGACAACGATGCGACCATACAATTATGAAAATACTCGGAGAACTGGTCCGGATAATTTTTCGGATATGCTTACATTTAGTTTATTGGAAGGACGCTCTATGAGTTCCAAAGACAAATTACGTTATGAGATGTCAAATATGTCTGGGTTCGCAAAAAAACAACAAGATATGAAAAAACGAATTGGGAGTATATTGAAATTCAGGGAGATGGTTCAAGACCTTACACCGGGTGAAGGTATATGTAATGTTCAGCGTGATATCGAACAAACTAAAATTACACCGCTTACGATAACGGGTTCATCCGCCACCGAAACCAAAATTAAGCCATCTATATTCGCGATGTTGGAAGAACTTTATTACGACATTTTTCATCAGTCGTCAAGTGTAAATCCAAAGTCACCACAGTTTATTGCGATGTCCACCAATATGAAAGAGAAAATATATCGTAATGACGTTCGAGAATTATACCGGATTGTTACCGGTGGTAAAGAGCCTGGACCGGATATCGAGACGTTTACTGATGTTGCGAAATATGTGAATGATAACGATGAAATCAAAAAATGGTGTAATCAACCCGGAAATAAAAATATGAAAATAAAAGTAACAGATGACCTACGGAAAGACTCTGGTTTTATAGAATATGTCCAGCATATTCGAGATACCATCGTATATACTTCGAAACAAAGAAAAGCGATTGTTGGATTATTGGACCGGGTGTTCGTGACGATGAAGAAGAGCTATGATGAGTTGCGAGAAATCGAAGAAACATGGTATAAGTCGGGCGCCAAGCGCTATGAAGGATTTGAACGTGACGATGATTATTCACGCGAATTCTTTAAACTGAATCTGAAATATGATTTTTTTATTAATCCGAACTTGACCGACGCCGAATTACAGGCGATTACGATTGAAGCGCGCACACGAATCGTTCGTTTATACGCTGACAGTTATCAGAGATTTTTAAAAGGATTTCAAATCCTTCAAAAAATCCAAGCAAATAGTGAGATAGTTCAACTTCAAATGCAGCAAGAAATTTCAACAAAAGGTCAAGAAGAACCAGATATAAACAATTCCAGCGAAAACAACGATCCGCGTAAAACCGAAATTGAAAATTTAAAATGGGATAGCACCAATTTACGCGAAGAAAAGACTACATCGGAAGCTATTCAACCGATTATCGGTGAAAAAAGTTCAGATGTTGCAAGTATATTTAGAGATATGACTCGAAAAATACACGAAAAGGGGATGAGTGATGAAAAATTCAAACAGGTTTGTTTGTTTTATCTGAAAAAGGTGAATGCTATCATTCGCCCATATTTAATGAAAGACCAGTTTAACCGAGAAACTACCGAGAATGTGAAGTTTCAACTCTCTTCGTTGGATAAGCAGTATGAATCATTTGTATCTCAAACGGATAAACCATCAAATACGATACAGCCATCGAGTCCATTTATGCCGACAGCGATTGTATAGCATTCGCTAGCCTAGCCTAGACGATTTTCTAATTTTTGAAAATACTCTTGATTATATACTAAATTACCGGTTGGACGATATGTGTCAGTTGGCTTGTATTCTTTTTTGTCCGTTCCGTTGGGTCCATTCGCGCTAGAACCTCCCGCACCTTCTGATGGGTCATTTCTTTGGTTATACAGTAATGTATTCGCATCTTCTGGGGTGCGTGGTCCGACTCTACCACCTCCGTTGCCGCCCTGATTGGGTTTATCGTATTTTATGACGTTGCCATCCTCATCATACAATATAGGTCTTCCAAACTCATCGATTGCGGTTCCGGTTTTTCGCTTATATTCGTTACGCACATAATTTGGAACATAATGAAGCCATGAAATAAGTAACAGGTTCGGATGAGTATAGCGCACTATGAAATTGTTTTCTTGTAATTTATCGACGAGATATGCGATACAACCGGCGTGGTCATAATTCGCAACTCCAAGAATAATTTCAGGAACAACGAACCAACAAAACTGTTGTTGGCATTTTTGACGCGATGTAAGCTTAATTTTTTCGTGGATACGTGTAAGTATTTTATTATATGTAAATAGTTGGTTCTTATCTTTTTCTTGTTTTTTTTGATATAACTCATCTAAATTTATTTTTTCGACGTTCTCGACATTATCGCCGGAGAATTTGAATAAGTCATCCATTATGCTATTTGGATTGTATAATAATATACGATATAAGTTATTGTATTCATACGAGAAAAAAACCGATATCTCAGCGACGCAATACACCACGGAACAATATTAAATACTATTTGCTTTGTAATATATTATATAGAAATGACAACACCAAGCACAGAAGAGCCTACTGTTATAAAACATCTCGTTATTTCATCAGGTGGACCTGGCGGTCATATGATGTATAGTGTTTTACGAACATTAAATCTGAAAGGAATATGGGAATTCAAAAATATCAAAACAATATACGGATCATCGATCGGGTCATTTATTTCAATCATAATTGCTCTACAATATGACTGGCAAGTGATGGATGATTATCTCATAAAAAGACCATGGGAAAAAATATACAATTCGCCATCTTCTACACATGATTCGTCCGCATCAGCCGCATCAGCCGCCGCAACAGCAGCAGCATCCGCAACCGCCGCGTTTACAGAAGCAAAAAACAAATTGGATTACGTTATTCGTTTGTATAGTAATCACGGAGTATATGGTTTTAAAGAATTTTCAGAAATGCTTCGGCCAGCATTACAAGGAAAGGATATTCCGGTGAATATAACATTTCAAGAGTTTTATGACAGAACTGGAAAAGAGATACATTTTATGGTTACCGAATTGAATAAGTTTCAAATGATCGATTTCAGTTATAAAACACATCCAAATCAGTCTCTTGTAGAGGCATGTTACATGAGCTGTTGTTATCCATTTGGTTTTAGTCCGATTTATCGTGACGGTTGTTGTTACTTAGATGGTGGTATTATTAATGATTATCCGGTGAATGACTGTATTCGACAACAAAAATGTAACATTAAAGAAATACTTGGTGTTAGAATTCACTGGGAACGAAAACCCACTAATTTAACAGATAAATCTTCTTTGATTCAATTCATTACTACATTCTTTAATCAGCTTAAAACGAACCTTTTTGAAAATCAAGTTACACAAGCGATCCCGAACGAAGTTGTTTGTATATCAAAAATTTTCTCATCTCAGGAGTGGTTAAACTGGATGAGAGACGAGAATTATCGTCGTGAATTAGTATTACGTGGTGAAACCTTTGCGAATGTTTTTCTTTCATATCGACGAAATTTTAATGAGTCGACGAATTTTCAGACGATTACAAGTTTGAAGACAGAAGTTGATACCGCAATTGAATTACCTGTTTCTATTATTGAAGATAATATACAAACCGGTGAGGAAACAAATGATATCTCCTCATTAGAAACAACAGAGGATAATAAGTTATTTGTAGTTCATAATACCGACGACATGACGATGGTTTAACCTTCTTTGTATAGGTATTATGATTATGATTAAATTACGGTGTTCAGAAATTCGGTAATCTTTTCTTTATCAGGTTTTGCGTCATACTCGATGACTTGACCATCCTTTACAAGCTTTATTGTTGGATAACCTTCAATCTTGAACTTATCTGCCATATCAGGTTCAGCTTCACAATCAACAGTCGTAAATGTCACGGTGTAGCCATTAATCGGCTTTCCTTTTTGTTCCTCTTCGATCTCGTCAAAAATAGGCTTTGCCTTCTTGCAGTGCGGACACCAATCTACTTTGAATAAAAATAGTTGCGCGACTTTGTCATCTGTGGCGCCGATACCATCTGGCGCAGGTGTCACTCCTTGTGAATCTTGAAAAAACTTGTTCAAACCCGGTATCATATCATTTTTGATGATGTAATATATCACACCGCCGATCGCAGCAATAATAATAAGCGCGATAATAATGTTTTTGGAGTTGGCCGAGATAGAAGAACCGAACGAAGACATAGTAGCTGACACAGAATTCATAACAGATGACGACGTTGATGACGATGACGTTGATGACGATGACTGTTCAGCCATTATGAATATTGATTATATTATAATACATCGAACTTTATTATATATACTAAACGAACACAATGAACCGTTGTGCCAACATATTTGATTTCATTCGAAAAACAATATGAAATCAAAATGATATATTTATAAATACACAATACCTAAATGATTTTTCGAGATAAGAAAACAGGTGCTTTACTAAATATCCGAAGAGACGATTTTATTAACGATCGCATGTATTTTCAGGAAATTATTCATATTCATGATAGCAACGATCAACTCAAAACTCGAACGAAATTTCCTTATACACGCTCTTTTCAGGAATTACAGCCGTAAAACAACTATACCTAAAACCATGATTAATAAAATAAACCCAACAGTGATAAAGAAATTGTATTTTAAATCAGGAAACAGATCTGTTTCAATAATTCCTCTTGTATCAATAACCGGCTTTACTGCTTGAAATAATATCGCCGAGGTTGCGAGTAGTAAAAAAACCACGATTGCTTTCATAACCCATGAGGACCACGAACCCGAAGAAACTGATAATGGGCTTATAAAAAATAGGATTACAAGAAGAAGCGAAACACCTAAAAGAATACAAGAGTATTTGGTTTTTTCACTATATTGAACAATATAATTTGTTGGGTCTTCGAGGATTGAGGATGTGCTTGCCATAATGGAATGGAATGGAATGGAATGGAATGGAATCGAATCGAATCTACTGTTATATATAGACACGAATATTTATCACTCTCTTTTTCGAATTGCCCATATTGGATAATTTTTACCGTCGTGATGCCATTGGGGACCAAACCATGTTTCGTGCGATAACATGATTGTTCCATATTTTTTACGGACAACTGAGAATATACTTTGATCGTTTCTAGAGACAATATATGATGGAACATTCGGTAGTGTTCCAGGTGAATCATCAATTAAATGATATTGACAACAACCGTGATACCATTTATCAATAAGTTCCATGGTATGACGGCATTTCCGAAGAACAAAAACACCGCCAACAAGTTGTCCCGTTTTTATAATACGGTTGTCCTTCGCGTTGTAATAATCCAGTATATCCATTTTGGTAAATAATTCGTCTAAATGATCCATTTGAAATGATATATTTCCGATCGATTCATTCGTATTCAGCATATCAAAATATTCTAGCAATCGCGCCTTTCCGTCTTTATTCATGAAACAACCTGCATCTGCATAAACAAGAATATCGTTCTCATTCATTCGGTCCAGCGTTTTTTTTGTTATGTATGGTTTCCATAACCAACAACCATAACCTCGACCCGCATTTGATTGTATGAATTGCTGATGTTTATCCCAAAATAAATGATCCGACACGAGATCCTGTTCCGTATATCCGATGATCTCATCAAATACTTCAAATCCATCGGCTTCCTTAGATATACGTTTTACTGCGTTGTGATAGTTTGTGCTTGGTCCACCGAATGTGATAAACCATTTACGTTGCTGCGGTAGCGTTTGCTCTGTGTCCTGCGAACAGTCAGTCATTACTGGGATGGATTGGATAACGCGAATAATAATATATGTAATATATAAGACAAAAACGTTTTTATTTGAACGAAAGAATCACAGAATATATGACAACGAAAAAACGAAGACATCGATTGTCAGTGTCAGACCGTGCCAGAATGCTTAGTGGTGGCAGAGGAGTGCGCACGAGACGCAAACATCGTAAAGGCTCCGCCGCCGCCACCGCTCCTACCGACGTCGCCATGCGTTTGATTCCACGCACCGCTTCCAAAACAACAAGAGCATTTACCAAGAAGGATTTTAATAGCGGCGATGGTATGCTTACCACGGTATGGGGGCCGAGTATGTGGCATTTCTTACACACGATGAGTTTTAATTATCCGGTCGAACCGACCCCTGACCAAAAACGGCACTATATGGATTTTATACTGAATTTAAGGAATATTTTGCCGTGTAAATATTGCCGAATGAATTTGACAAATAATTTAGCAACACGGCCGCTGAAAATGTGTCATATGGAAAGTCGCGATACATTTTCGCGTTTTGTTTATGACCTCCACGAAACGGTGAATAAACTGCTGGGGAAGAACTCGGGACTGTCCTACTGCGATGTGCGCGAGAGATATGAACATTTCCGATCGCGTTGTACGCAGGATGCGCCGAAAGTGTTTAACTTTAAGGAGTTTTATCGGGGGAAAATGGGAAAGAAGGGCGAACACGAGAAGGGGTGCACAGAGCCGTTATATGGGAAGAAGGCGAAGTGTGTTATTTCGATTGTTCCGCAAGAGGTGAAAGTGCCGACATTTAGCGTGGATGACCAGTGTATTAAGAAAAGGGGGGAGGTGGTGGAGAAGGAGTAATTTTTATATGAGATTAATATATAGTAGTAAGAGGTCTCAGCATGTCAGTACCACCATCAAAGCGAAGTAAAGAGTCCCCCCTCCTGCCGGCACAATTAGGTTTGCCGCCGCAGGCACACGGAGGTTTGCCGCCGCAGGCACACGGAGGTTTGCCGGGGCCAGCAGATTCGTTCAATATGGAGAAAGAAGAAGAAGAAGACGAAGTGCCTTTGATCGCGGCTCAACAACGAATTGAAGCATTCGAACGTATACGCGCACAACATATAAGCGGACAACATGCGAACAATGTTGACCAACAATTAGCAGCTCATGTAAGACAAATGAGAGTCAACTTATCGGAACCTGGTTTTTTTCAAAGTATCCGTGAAGAGTTTAAAAGACCAGCTGTACGTATGAGCGAACGTGTAGTTCGTTTATTAAAAACAAGATTCGGATTTGTCGCGTCTCATGCAAATGCTCCTCAGTTTAGCACCGACTTTGAGGACTGCATAAAAGAAATGATGTCGGCTAATGAGTTTTATACCAAACTGGCATTTACCGCATATTATAAACGCAGTTTTTTCAGAGTATTAGCAGGTGTTGGTTGTACGTACGTTGAAGCTCAACTCGCATTATTCTTTGCTTCTTCGATTATAAATAGTATTTTATCGTCAGGATCACTAGGTGTGATTCAGGATATGGATCATGCTTTTAGACTTTTAAACCAAGCTTACCAATCATGTAACAAAGAAAATGTAATAGAATTGTTGAAATATATGGGGGTTTCTCCGGAAAATGCAGGTCAAATATATGAAAAAATGATAGGTTTAACTAAGGAACAAATGAAATTTGTATTAAAATGCCTTTTCATGAGGAGAGTTGTTGGCGGTATTGAAAGCGCTGAACATGGTAATCAAGGAGGTAATGCCGCTCCCCCCCCTACATTAATGGAACTAATGAGTGATCCAACACTATTTTTGAACTACTTGAAAAGTATTCGTCCAGGTGTACACGGCGTTGCTGGACCACCTGCCTTATCTGTATCAACACGTGCTATTACTAGTTTTCGAGAAATTATGACGAGTGTTATTGATAGGAGTTTGATGGGTCAGCTTAACACAGTTTTTCCAGACACAGCTAATGACGAAATTGATGCCATTATTTTCAAAATATTATTAAATTTACCGGATGATGCTTCAGCCCAAGAAACTGAAATCGCTTCTGCATTACTCAGACATCAAATATATACATGTCTTGAAGAAAAGGCAATCAACAAACGTATCACACCAGAAGTTTTTCGAATGAGGTGTGACGAGGTTTGCCCCGGATTAACTGAGAACCGTGGTTTGACTCATGAAACCCTGGCGGCGGTTTACGGGGCTACTGATAGAGGGGATTCTATGGGCAGTAATAAAGCCGTGTACAGCCATGATGACTCACCACCGGTATTAGAAAAGTTAGCATCATTACGAGAATCAAAATCATTCGGTTTTATGTCTGTACTTGAAAGTCTTAAAGAGCATTCACGTAAATTTTGTGATCAGACAAAACGTTGGGTTGGTTCATTCTTTGCTACGTTTCGTGAACCAGTAAGAGAAGCAAGTAGTATCAGTGCTCAACCAGAAGGACGATCGCATGCAGTGTACGAGCTTGCCAAAACGTGCGAAGCTATTAAAACCAAAATGGAGGGAAAGCTGAAATCAGAAAATCTAGATGAGTTTAATCGTAGTATTGACAACGTTTATCAAGCATTCCACCGAACGATAACTTTTAGTGGTCCTAATGAATTGAATTTGACAGGCCCAAGTCAATACGATATCGATATTGCACAGTTTGAACGTGATATGACATTATTAAGAGAAGTTTCTCCACCAAAAGTGTTTCAGAGATTTACTGATGCCTTGATTAGGTGTGCGAGTGGTGAATATGACCATTATTGTCAAGTCTTGTCTGTAAGGTGTTTACCTTTTGCTGCAAATAGTCCAGGCGCGTATCTAGCAACCGATGTGATAGAACGAATTTGCGCACAACTAGAAATATTAATTGAAGCATCTGATAAGGCTTCTGACGCCACCAGATTCGGCCCTGGCTTCGGCGCCAACACATCCCCCGCCTTTGACAGCCGCGCCAGAGGCGGCCCCGCCGGCGGACGCTCTCGTTCTCGCAAACATTCCGTCTCCAAACGCACCCGCCGTAAGGGATTTGCCAAAAAACAAAAGTCCAAGAAAAATAAACGCCAATCCCGTCGTAAAGTGCGTCGTTCTTCTTCACGAAGGTCCCGCAAGTAAAAATTGACTAATTCTGCGTGATTTTTCTACAAATCAAAAAAAATGATGTTCCCATGATTTTTTCCATTTCCGGAAAAAATTGAAATCCTTTTTTTGATTTCATCCAACTGACAGCTCATAGCACCCTCAGAACATACGATGACATCAAAGACCGCTCCCGCTTCCGTCGCTCCCGCCACCGTCTCCGAATACGCCACCATTCGGAGCGATGGTCTGTGGACCCACGAATGGAATATCAAAAAAAACGCCAACGAAAAAAAATCACGCCGCGCGATCAACGACTACTACGCGCGTGAAGAACAGGTATTCTCCCCCGATCAGGCATACTCACACCACCACGCACTTATCCAGTCGGCGCGCCGTTCCGCATCCAAACTCCTCCTCGTGTCTGCGCCGGAGGAGTGCTGTGCCGCTGCCGCCACCATCATCCCCACTGACACCTTCGTCGTCGGGTCGAAACACCACCTCACCGCATTATCCGGCATGACCGGACTGCTCGTGAGTCGTATGCTCGGTCACGAACGCGGACACCGTGTGCGCCACATGAACGGCCTACCCGTCGCACCCTTCCCATTCGGCGACTTGTACGAAACCACAAAAAAAACCTACGCTCAACGCATGAACCAATACATCCACTCCGCGCTTGCGGCTGAATACATCATCGGCAATCGCTACTTTCGGAATGTCATCCTCGCGAGAAAAGCTGTCCTCAATCTCGCCGTCAGCAGTGCCTATTCTGAATTTCCGGTACTCGCCGCGGATGCCGACCCCGAGGTTCGCGAGGAACAGCGACGCAGATACGAACAAGACCGCGAATGTCCCGTCGGAATGTTGCGTTGCGACGCCACAAAAAACCTTACCGCTCGCGACGTCACACCCGAAGCGCTCGAAATCACCAGACAAGAACTCCTCACAGCCTACTCCGCGAATATCGACCGGTTGATGGCCGCGATACAGCAATACCGGCGCGGGTTTGTCAGTCTTGCCGACATTCGCACCGACTCCGAGTTCGTGCGGTTGAATATCGCATTCTGGAGGTATTCAAACCAAGTGATTAAAGCCAAAACCCTCTTTGAAGAACGAGATGCTACCGCCGCGTCGAACTTGCCTTTCCACGCAGTTCATCCGGCTGACTATGCCACATTCCGCGACATCAAGGACGCAAAACGGTTC
>Ga0078894_10000480_pt1 | contig 27809 bp, 29 predicted proteins | sample LauGreSu1BDMLBSD_2_FD_67506 | JGI IMG/M metagenome (GOLD analysis project Ga0078894, IMG submission 67506) | Freshwater lake microbial communities from Lake Michigan, USA - Su13.BD.MLB.SD (version 4) (version 4) | ecosystem: Environmental > Aquatic > Freshwater > Lake | place: Lake Michigan... | reverse complement strand
CGCGAAAGGTCTTCGATCAGACGAGGGATGTCGAAAATCAGCTGGCTGACGAAAGCGTTCTGACGGATCTCGCCGTTGACCTTGGTGATCAGCTTCAACTGTGTAACGTCATTGATCTCGTCGGAAGTCACGATACACGGGCCCATCGGGCAGAAGCCATCGAGACTTTTGCCGAGAAACCACTGCTTGTGGCGGTTCTGCAGGGTACGGGCCGTTACGTCGTTGATGATGGTGTAGCCGTAGACATGTTTGTAGGCATCCTTCTGCGAGATATTGCGTCCGCCTTCGCCGATGACCACGGTCAGCTCGCCTTCGTAATCGACGGAATTGGTGTAGTCGTTGGCGGTGGGAATCGGTTCGCCCTGCGCAATCACCGAGTTCGGCCATTTGGTGAACATGATGGGCACGTCGGGAATCGCATCCTTGCCGGCGCTCGCATCAAAGCCGCTGTTATGGAATTCCTTGGCGTGATCGTGGTAGTTCTTGCCGACGCAGAGAATGTTTTTTGCCGGACGCGGAAACGGCGCGAGCAGTTTGACGCTGGCGGCAGGAATGCGGCCCTCACCGCTTTTGACAGCCTTACGCGCACGTGACAGGCCTTTTTTGCCCAGCGCGACAAAGGCCGTCATTTCCTTCGGCAGCCGGGTCGATGCCGACAGGTCGACAATCGTGCCGGATTCCCGGTCGTGCACGCCGATGCGTGCGCCCTGGGCATCAGAAAAAGTAACCAGACGCATTCAGTTCACTCCTTGTTGAATAATCAAAAGCGCCGCCTCTGGCAGCGCATCAATACCAAATCCTGATCAGTCCGGCTTGGCGCCCGAGACCTTGACCACGTGCGCCCACTTGGCGATGTCCTGGTTCAGGTATTTCTCGAATTCGCTCACCGACATCACCAGCGCCTCGGCGCCCTGCTTTTCCCAGTTCACCGCCGTGTCGGCACGGGTGGTGACCTTGGTGATTTCGCCGTTCAGCCGATCGAGAATGGGCCGCGGCGTCTGCGCCGGTGCCATCACGCCCAGCCAGATCGTCGCTTCGTAACCCTTGACGCCAGCCTCCGAGACCGTCGGCAGTTCCGGCGTGACTTTGGAACGCTTCAGGCCGGTCGTCGCCAGCGCCCGCACCTTGCCGGCACGCGCATGCGTAGTCATCGTGGTCACCGCATCGAACATCATCTCGACCTGACCGCTCAGCACACTGGTGCGTGCCTCACCGCTGCCCTTGTGCGGCACATGCACGATATCGGCCTTGATCAGCGATTTGAAGTATTCGCCGGCCATGTGGTACGGCGTACCGTTGCCTGACGATGCGTAGTTCAGGCCCTTGTCCTTGGCTTTCGCGAGTTTGACCAGCTCGCTGACACTGCGCACCGGCAAGGACGGATGCACGACCAGAATAAGATCGGAATAATTGATCGGCGCCACCGGCGCGAAGTCCTTCATCAGAATGAAGGGCTTTTTCGGAATCAGGGATTCGTTGACGGTATGGGTGTTTGACATCAGCAGCAGCGTGTAGCCGTCAGCAGGTGACTTGGCCACGACATCCGTACCGATGATGGAGCCTGCGCCGGGCCGGTTCTCGACGATCACGTTATGCCCCAACGGCTGCTGCAGTTGCTGCGCGAGGAAACGGGCGTAAAGGTCAGCCGGGCCGCCGGCACCGAAGGGAACAACAATACGCACCGGTTTCACCGGATAATTCTGGGCCGATGCAAGGCCGGCGACAGCCGCCATCACGGTAAACGCAACACCGCGCAATGCCAATTGCAGGACACGCATTGTGATCTCCTCACGGGATTTGAATGGACCTGAACTGCGCGCGCTGCGGCGGGGCCGGCGGCGCAAATTGTTCCGCATATTGTAACCCACGGCGCTGCCCGCAGACCTCTTCCCGGGTTGCTGAATCCGGCGTTTTCGCAGGTGCTGCAGCAGTGCCGCCGGCCTGTTCTGCTAGACTCAAAACCAGCTGACTCCGCAGGGAATTACGCCATGAATTCAAACGTCAAACGCAGCCCCCGCTCATTCCGTCAAAAGTCCTGAAACTGATGAACAGCCTCCTAAAGCGGACGGTTGACCGTCTGGTCACCACGCGCCCCGGTGAACTGCGCGCCCTGTGCTGGTCCTTCGCCTATTTTTTCTGCCTTCTCGCCAGCTATTACGTGCTGCGTCCGTTGCGCGACGAAATGGGCATCGCCGGCGGCGTGCGCAATCTGCCCTGGCTGTTCACAGCAACCTTTTTTGTCATGCTCGCCGCTGTGCCGGTGTTCGGCGCCATCGTCGCGCGCCTGCCGCGCCGGCGATTCATTCCGCTGGTCTACCACTTCTTTGTGGCCAACATCGCCATCTTCTGGCTGCTGCTGACTTTCGACATCGGCAAGGTGCACGTCGCACGTGTGTTTTTTGTGTGGATCAGCATTTTCAATCTGTTCGCGGTTTCGGTGTTCTGGTCCTTCATGGCAGACCTCTTTGCCTCCGAGCAGGGCAAGCGCTTGTTCGGATTCATTGCTGCAGGCGGCTCAGCCGGCGCCCTGCTCGGCCCCACGGTGGCGCTGTGGCTGGCCGTACCGCTGGGGCCGGCCAATCTTCTGATTGTTGCCGCGCTGTTGCTCGAAGTCGCCGTGTTCTGCGCGCTGCGCCTTGAAGCCGCCGCACCGCAATTACGCGCCTCGGCGGAACCGGCTGCGGGCCCATCCTCGACTGTGGCTGCCGGCAGCACCTCGCTCGGCGGCGGCTGGTTCGCCGGCATCGCCATGCTGGTGCGCTCGCCTTACCTCGCCGGCATCGCGCTGTGGGTTGCACTGCTGTCGCTGGCCGGCACTTTCCTGTATTTCCAGCAGGCTGAAATCGTCAAGGCGGCATCGGATGATCCGGCCGTGCGCACGCGCATTTTTGCCGCGATTGATCTGGCAGCCGGGTTGCTGACGCTGCTGGTGCAATTCCTCGCCACCGGCCGGCTGATCACCCGCTTCGGCGCCGGCCCTGCTGCTGCCGTGCTTCCGCTGGTGTTTTTCCTGGGCTTTGTCACCCTGTGGTTGAGCCCGATGCTGTGGTTGGTGATTGCCTTCCAGGCGGTGCAGCGCACCGCCAACTTCTCCCTGTCGAATCCGGCGCGTGAAGTGCTGTTCACCGTGCTCGACCGCGCGGAAAAATACAAGGCCAAGAACGTCATCGATCTGGTGGTTTTCCGCGGAAGCGATGCGCTTAGCGGCTGGCTGTTTTCGGCACTGCGCGGCGCGGGCCTGGAACTCGGCGCAATTTCCCTCACCACTTTGCCGGTCACCGCCGGCTGGCTGGCGCTGGCGCTGTGGCTGGGCCGGCAGCAGGAACAGCGCGCCGCCGCACAGAAACAACGCTAAAGAATGGATACTCAACGGACTAATAGATGAAACAGATCAAACAAAACGCAAACTGCATGCTGCTTTCGCGCCGCGACATGCTGACTCTCGGATTTGGCCTGGGGACGATGGCCTTGGCCGGCAAGGTTGGCGCACAGCAATCCGCGCCCCTGATGACACGTGCGATCCCGCGCAGCGGCGAACGGCTGCCGGTGATCGGCCTCGGCACCGCGATTATTTTTGATATCGGCAACGATACCGCGCAGCGCGCCGAACGCGCCAAAGTCATCAATGCCTTCCTCGCCGGAGGCGGACGGCTGGTCGACACCGCACCTTCCTACGGCAGCGCCGAATCCGTCGTCGGCGACCTGCTCGCCGACCTAAAGGCACGTGACAAGGTCTTCCTCGCCACCAAGGTACGTTCCAGCAACAACACTGAATTCGTCGCCCAAATGAAAGAGTCGCAACAGCGGCTGCGCTCGCCGAAATTCGACCTGATGCAGATGCACAACGTCGGCTTTCTAGATCGCGCGATGTTCGCCTCGCAACTGGCCATCGTTCGCGAATGGAAACAGCAGGAAACTTTCCGCTACATCGGAGTAACCCACTCACAGGATCAGGAGCGCGCCAACGATCGACTGATCGAAATGATGCAGCAGGAGAAAATTGACTTCATCCAGGTCAATTACTCAATGGCCGAACGCAGTGTCGAACAGCGCCTGCTCGCCGCCGCCGCAGATACCGGCACCGCGGTGCTGTGCAATCTGCCCTTCGCCCGCGGCGTGCTGTTCCGTGCCGTGCGCGGACAGACGCTGCCTTCATGGGCCGCCGAGGCCGGCGCGGTCACATGGGGACAGTTTTTCCTGAAATATCTGTTGGCTCATCCGGCGGTGAATGCGGTAATGCCCGGCACCGACAAAGTCGAATACATGCACGACAATCTTGATGCCGGCCGCGGCCTGCTGCCGGATGCTGCGATGCGCCGCCGGATGGCGGCGCATATCGACACGTTGCTCTAAACCAATCTCAGGTGCGTTTCACAGGGCGGATTGCCACGCCGTCATCGGTGATGCGGCGGTTAAGCAGGTTGGCGCAGGCCGCCACTACCGCCAGCGACGGCGTCGGAACGCCGGTCATCTGACCGAGTTCAATCAGCACATTGATGATGGCATCCATCTCCAGCGGACGGCCGGCGCGTACATCCTGCAGCGTCGAGGTCGGCAGCGATGCGCGTTTCGCCGCATCGGCCACCCGCGCCTCGACATCAACGTCCATTTTGGTGCCCACGGCATTGGCCAGCGCCATCACCTCGCGCATCATCGCCACAGCCAGCGGCTTGGAACCGGCGAATTCAGCAACCTCGCGCGCAGTCGACTGGGTGATCGCACCCAGCGGATTCCATACCGCGTTCGACAGCAGTTTGGTCCATTTGACCAGGCGCACATCATTCGACACCTTGCCGGTCCAGCCGGCGTGGGTGGCGATATCGGCAATCGCCTGAACGCGCGGCGTCACCGTGTTGTCGATTTCTCCGATGACCAGGGCGTCGGTGTCGCCATCAGGCACGCGGATATGTCCCGGCGCAATCAGGTCGGAAGGCTTCAGTGCCGTACCGCCGATGATCATCTGCGGTTCAAACGTGCGCATCAGCACGCCGTCCGGATCCAGTGATTTAAGTTGCGCGTCCTTGAACTTCGACGGCACGCCCTGGAAATACCACCACGGGATGCCGTTCTGCGGGAATACCAGAACGCCATCCTTCTTCACAAGACCGCGCAGATGTTGCGCCACCGGTGCGATCTGCTGCGACTTCAGCGTCACGAACACCACGTCATACGGACCCTTCTCCTCACCCGGTTTGCACACGCGCACCTTGATCGGATCGGGCATGCCGCTTTTCGGGCCTTCGAGAATCAGCCCGCGCGTCGCCAACGCCTCATACTGCGCGCCGCGCGCCACCAGCGTCACATCCTCACCGGCTACCGTCAGACGGCCGCCAAAAAAACCACCGATGGCGCCAGCGCCATAAACCAGAATCTTCATTGTCATTCCCGGGTTGAGTTACAGGATGCCGGCGCGAGGCTCCGTCGGCAATAAATCATAACCATCTGTTTTTATTAATTAATTTCCAGCAGTTAAACAGGCCAGCGCCGAATCGATAACGGCATCTGCCACGGCAGCCAGCTCAGCCGCCGTACGGTTCTGCACCGGGTGAGGAACATACACCACCGCCGGCTCAAAACCCAGCGCCCGGCTCTGCACGGCGACCGCATCGCGAAACTCCGTCGTCACCACCGACACGCCAGGCAAACCGCGCTGATCAAAAGTCATGAGGTCGTGCAGACTGCACGACGTGCATGACCCTCAATCCGAGAGCCCGATCAACACCACATCGGCTTCACTGACCACCTTGTCGACGATTTCCTTCGAAGCAACCTTGGCATTGGTCGGTTTTCCGAAGCGTTTGGTGTTGATGCCGCGCTCACACATACGCTGTTCGATCCGGTTCAGGAATTCATCGCTGCGTGTCTTGCCGATATCGAACAGACCCACGGTCAGGCCTTCCAGCGACTTCGGCGGCGCACGCCTTGCGCGCATCACCGATTCGGTTTCCGCAGTCGGATCGCGCATCCAATTCATCGTGCTCATTCCTTGATCTCCTTGGTCACGGGTTGCAGTTCGGTACGGCTGCGGCCGGCCAGCCACCCCGGCAGGATCGCCGAGAACAGTCCGGCGGCTCCGCCGGCACGCACCACCATCAATGCATCTTCATGAAACTTCGGCACCTGCTCACCGGCACGGCTCGCCGGTATGCCCTCGCCCACACCGTCTGCGCCGGCGACCAGTTCTGCGCCGGGCCTGATGGTCGCTTCATACAGGGCACGTTCAATACGTGCACGGTCCCAGCCCGCCTCGCGGTAGATGCCGTAATGTTCCGGCGACAGCACCAGCACCGCACGCGCCGACTGCACCAGCTTGGGATGACCGATTTTTACCAGCGACATCGCAAACGATTTGGTCAACGCCTCGGGCGTTCGCGATTTCTGATCGACAAACGCCTCGGGACCGTGCCCCTGGAACAGCGTCACCGCGGATTTGCCCGGTGCAATGCCACGCGCCTGCGCCAGCGGCTGCCAGGCCGGATCCGATTCATCTTCGGCAAAACACAGCGTGAACTTGCTCGGTGCACCCAGCGTTGACCGGTCCACTTCTCCGGGACGACCGCCGCCGACGTTGCGCACGATCAGGTTCAGCGCGCGACCGATGGTGGCGTTGGCGCGATTGCCCTGCCCCAGCGCATTGATGCCACTGTTCATGCCGATGCGTTTGACGACAGGACCATTGACGATGATCACCGGCGCAGAGAAATAAGTCGTCGCCAGCACGCCATGCAGCGTGAACACCGGCTCCAGCGCCGCCTCGATCGCCGCCAGCAGCACCGGCATGTATTCCGGCTTGCAGCCGGCCATCACGGCATTGATCGCGACTTTTTCGACCGTGCATTCGGAGAGGTTGGGTGGAATGCGGCCGACGAATTCATCAGGCTTGCGCGTCGTGCCTTTGAGCATCGCAATAATGCGTTCGTCGGTCGGCGGTGTAACCGGCAAACCATCGGTCCAGCCACGCTCGTAACAGACTTCAGCCGGATCAATGCTGTCGCCGTATTCCACCTTGCGTGCGGCGAGCCATGTGGCGCCGCGGTGTTTCGCTTCCAGCTTCTCGGCCACCCCGGGCTCGAGTGAACGCGACCCTCATCCCGGCCGCAATACCGGCAGATGCGCGCCTAGGCCGGCGATGCCGGTCAGGCGCTGCCAGCCGGCGCGATCCCAGCCGACAACACGCTCGATTTCACGGCCGCCCTGATAACGGATCAGCGTCGGCATCGCCTCAATATTGTTTTTCCACGACCAGTCGAGCTCACGGTCGTCAATCACACCGGTCACTCCGGCAGGGAACTGCGGATCATCTTGCGACACGATGCGGAAATCACGACGCTCTCCGGCTGCACGACGCATTTCATTTTCAATCAGCACACAGGTTTCGCAGGCACGCTTGGCGAACACGACCAGGCCGTCGCGGATCAAAGAGTCGGACAAATGAATCTCCGGGATTGTTGCGGATGGGTGAACCGCCCCTCATTCTGCTACGCTAAGCGCCCATGCTCAACCCTGAAAAACCCGGCCGACTGCTGGCTGCCCTGTTGCTTGCGGCTTTGGCCGCTTGCGCGCCGCTGGAATGGCACAAACCCGGAACGGCGCCTGAAGACCTGTCCCGCGACCAGGCACGCTGCTCGACACAGTCCCGCAGCGAGGCTGCGCTGCAACGCGCAACGATCCGCGCCCCCGCTCAGGTGGTCACCGATCCGCGAGGCCGTGTTGTTGCCGTAAGACCGGCATCAACAGACTCGGAACGTTTCGCCCTGGAACAGGACTTGATGCGTCAATGCATGCAGGACCAGGGTTATAGCTTGCAGACCAAACCGCAATCCCCGTGAGCGACCATGACCGATCCTTGCTTCAAGCGACGTCTGTTGCTGCAGGCCGGCGCTGCCACCCTGCTCGGACCCGTGACTGAATCCAGTGCAGCGCCGGCAGGCCTGATCACCCGCGCAATCCCGCGCAGCGGAGAACGCCTGCCCGCCATCGGACTCGGCACTTACCAGGTTTTTGATCTGCCGCAAACGCAGCTTGCCGGCACAGAACTGCAGACAGTGCTGAAACGGTTTGTCGAACTGGGCGGTGCAGTCGTCGACTCCTCACCGATGTACGGCCATGCGGAAGCCACCACCGGCATACTCAGCGGTGCATTGAATGTGCGCAAATCGCTGTTTCTGGCCACCAAGGTCTGGACCAGCGGACGCGACGCCGGCATTCGCCAGATGGAAGACTCCTTCCGTCTGATGCAGACCGGAACCATTGATCTGATGCAGGTGCATAACCTGCTCGACCTGAAGGTCCACCTGCCAGTGCTGCGCGAATGGAAAAAAACCGGACGCATTCGCTACCTCGGCATCACCCACTATCACGCGGGTGCGCATGCCGAAGTTGAAAAACTGGTCAAAACCGGCGACTTCGATTTTGTGCAAATCAACTATTCAATGGATGAACCGGAAGCGGAAGCGCGTCTGCTGCCAGCCTGCGCCGATTCCGGCACTGCAACATTGATCAACCGCCCGTTCTCACAGGCGGGGCTGTTCGGACGGGTCCGCGGAAAACCGCTGCCACCGTGGTGCGCCGACATGGACTGCAGCAGCTGGGCACAGTTTTTCCTGAAATGGATCATCAGCAACCCGGCCGTAACCTGTGCAATCCCAGGCACCGGACGCGTCGCCCATATCGAAGACAATATGGCGGCCTGCACCGGACGCCTGCCCGATGCGGCACTGCGCAAAAAAATGACCGCTTATTTTTCAGCATTGTAAGATTTGTGCGGCAAGCTGCTGCGGCGTATGGTGACTCCCGCTTCATCCACATCCACAGGGAGGGGTCATGTCCGCAAAAAAAACAGTTCTGAAACTGCTGTCGGCTGCCTGCATCACCGCAATCTCGCTGAACGCTGCAGCACAGGCACGTCCCGATTACGGTCCGGCAATCAATGCCGCCACCGCAAAGAAACTCGCCGCAGCCGCAATCGCCGAGTGCACTAAAAACAAATGGAATGTTGCCGTCGCCATCGTTGATCCCCACGGCGGACTCGTCTACTACGAACGCATGGAAAACACCCAGACCGCGAGTTTCGACATCGCCATCATGAAGGCCAAGGTCGGTGCCATGTACCGCCGCACCACCCGTGCCTTCGTCGAAACCATCGCCAAAGACGGCCCGGCTGCAATGTCCCTGCCCGGCGTCGTTGCCTCACCCGGCGGCATGCCGATCTTCCAGGATGGCAAGGTCATCGGCGGCATGGGCGCCAGCGGCGTCACCGGCGATCAGGACGAGCAGTGCGTCAAGGCCGGCCTTGCCGCAATGTAACGAAAACTTCACCAGTGGTATAAACGGGACCTCGATGGTCCCGTTTTTTCGTACGCAGCAATCAATCATGCCCCTGCCCGCCATTTCGAATTTCCTGCAACTTTTCCTCTGCGCCTGCATCCTGATGCTCGCCACAGGCTGCAGCATGGTGCGCGTAGGTTACGGCCAGGTCGACACCCTGGCAGTATGGATGGCACATGATTACTTCGACCTCGAGCCCGTGCAGCGGGATGATTTTTCACGGCGCTTTGAAAAACTGCATGCCTGGCATCGGCGCGACCAGTTGCCGGAATACGTGCAATTCCTGGCTGAAACCAAAATCAGAGCACAACGCGGCATTTCCGCCACTGACATACGCTGGCTGATCGACGGCATGAAATCGCGCTACGCGTTGATCGCGGTGCGCGCAGCCCCCGATGCCGCCGATCTGCTATCCGGCCTGAGTGATACGCAAATCGATCACTTGCGCCGTGAAATCGGCCGCATGAATGAAAAATTCCTCAAGGAAAACCGCACTCTGGAGTCCTTATCAGTGCGTCGGCAACGCCAGCAACGTACCGCGCTCGCGCAGATCCGGGACTGGGTCGGCCCGCTCTCATCCGGTCAGGAATCACGCATCATCACACTGCTGCAGCAAGTTCCCCTGTCCGACGCCCTGCGTCATGAAGACCGCCAGCGCCGGCAGCGTGAATTCCTCACGCTGCTGGAAACCCGCAATGCCGACCGCAAGCAGTTCAACCAGCGTGTGCGCGACTGGCTGCTGAACTGGGAGAGCAACCGGCCGCCGGAACTGGCGCGCAGTTTCGAGGAGTCCTGGATCAAGCGCGCGGATTTTTACGCCGCAGTCGACAAGATGCTCACTACCGAGCAACGTAGCCACCTGACGCACCGGATTCAGGATTACATCGACGATCTCCGTTACCTCGCAGCACAAAAAACGGCGGCCTCCAGAAACGACTGAGCTAAAATCAGTCCTTCAAAAAACCTGAACTGTCCTGATGCCCACCTACCCCGGCCGTATCGACTCCAAGTTACCCCGCGTCGGCACCACCATTTTCACGGTGATGTCGCGCCTCGCAGCAGAACACAATGCAATCAACCTGTCGCAGGGATTCCCGGATTTCGACTGCGCACCCGAACTGCGCGCACTGGTCACCAAATACATCAATTCAGGACTGAACCAGTACCCTCCGATGGCTGGCGTCGCGCCGCTGCGTGAAGCCATAGCCGCCAAAAATGAATCGTTGTACGGGATCCGCTACGACGTCGAACAGGAAATCACTGTGGTGCCCGGCGCCACCTACGGTATCTACACCGCTGTCGCCGCTATGATCCGCCCCGGCGACGAAGTCATCCTGTTCGAGCCGACCTATGACAGTTACGCCCCTGCCGTGGAAGTGCATGGCGGCGTGCCGATATATGTGCAGTTGCGCTACCCCGACTACAGCATTGACTGGCAGGCAGTTCAGGCGGCGATCACACCCAGAACCAAATTACTGATCATCAACACACCGAACAATCCGACGGCGACCGTCATGTCTTCGGAAGACATGCGCATGCTTGAGAGCCTGCTGCACGGCACTGACATTGCCGTGATCAGCGATGAAGTCTATGAACACATCGTATTTGACGGTCACCAGCACCAAAGCGTGACGCGTTTTCCCGGCCTGGCCGAACGCAGTTTCCTGGTTTCCTCCTTCGGCAAGACCTATAGCGTCACCGGCTGGAAAATGGGCTATGTCGCCGCACCACGCGAGCTGATGGCGGAATTCCGCAAGGTGCACCAGTTCAATGCCTTCGTCGCCAACGGCCCTTTCCAGTACGCCTTTGCCGAGTTCATGAAAAACCCCGATGCGTATCTGCAGCTCGCGGCGTTTTATCAGATGAAACGAGATTTTTTTCTGGAGGGCCTGAAGGGCTCACGCTTCAAGCCGCTACCCTCCCGCGGAACGTTCTTCCAGAATCTCGCTTACGATGCCATCAGCAATGAAAAAGATACCGATCTGGCCGTGCGCCTGACCAGGGAACATGGCGTGGCTTCGATACCGGTGTCGGTATTTTACCGCCAGCCACCGGCGCACCGGGTACTGCGCTTCTGCTTCGCCAAGTCGGAAGCGACTTTGGCAAAAGGCGCTGAAATACTCAGCCGCCTCTAAGGTTAAAGACCGCCGTGCAAAGCGGCGTACACATAGATCACGGCAATGCAGATCACCGTCACTTTGGCACTGAACCAGCGGTTCATGCCCAGCAACTCCCCGAAGGGCAATCCGTAACGCCCCGCCATCGCCAGCATGGTGTTCGACATCGGGCAGGCCGTCAGTCCGACGCCCCAGCACATCAGGAAGGTCATCGCCAGCATGGTCTGATCAGGTTGCAGCGGAATGATCCACGGGCCCAGCACCGACACCAGAATGATCGGATGCAGGCCAATCCATGCACAGAGATTCATCACGACCAGCACCAGACTGGCTTGCAGGGGACCGAATTGCGAGAACGGCAAGCCGAGATCCAGCACGTCAATGGCACCGGTCATGCCGGCTGAGAGGATGCCGGCCGCCAGGAACAGTGTCAGTTCGCCATTCATTGCCGGCAGGCGGTTATGCACATGACGCAATAACGTGGCGCCGGCACCGGTGCCGCTACGCAGGAGCAGCGTCACCACGGTCACCAGCGAAGCCATCGCGGCAATGACCGCCAGCACCGACCAGCGCGGTTGCCATTCGTGAATGGCGAGCACGCCGACCGCGAGCACAGCCGGCACCCATAACGCCTCAAGGTGCAGTGGATAACCGACAAAATCGCGGCCGCCGCGATGCCGCTCCGACGTCAGCGTGAACCAGGTGACGGTGATGCCGCTCACGGCAACAGGAATGCCCCAGAAAATCAGCTGGGTCAGGCGCGCTTCCGGCGCAAAGGTCAGCGCCGCTGCCATTGCACCGTAAAACGGCGACCATGCCGCGCCGACGATGAAAGCCTGCGACAGCGCCATCGCCTGCTCCATGGTCAGTTTGCTGCGCGCACTGAGGCGGTCGGCAAAAATCGCCACCGCGGAAAAATTGATCACTGCGCCGAAGAGATGCACGCCGATCATGGTTTTGAACAGCGCGCTGCGCCCGCTTTGCAGGGGCTCGGCATCTGCGTTGTTGCTGACGGCGATCAACTGCAGGAAGGAGACAGCGATCAGCATGCCGGCGAGCGGCACGTTCTGCGTCAGCGACATTTCGATCAGCCCGCCAACGCCCCGCGCCATGCTCCACGCAATACCCAGGGCACCGAGTCCGGAAAGGATCAGCACCATGACCAGTTGTTGCCGCGGCAGTCGCGGCAGCAATAACAGACAGGCGGCCCAGGCGATGACGCCGGTGACCCATGCCGGATAGCCGGGCAGCCAGACGGCTGCCACGACCAGGATGACTACAGCGAGATAAAGCCAGGCCGCAAGCGCGTTGCGCGGCTGAACCGGATTGCTCAACGATGACCTTCCGGGTGCCGGCGGGAGATCCCGCCGGCGGTTGATTGCTTAGAGCACGCCGGACAGACCGCCGTCAACGTTGATACAACAGCCGGTGACATAACTGGCGGCATCAGATGCCAGGAAGGCAATCACGTTGGCCACTTCTTCCGATTCACCCATGCGCTTCATCGGCACGGTCTTGCCGGTGTCGGCGTAATGCTGCTCAACCGTCTTGTTGTTGCGGGCGGCACCACGCTCCTGCTGCTTGGACTTGATCTTACCAACGGCAACGACGTTAACCAGGATGTTGTCCGCAGCCAGTTCTTTCGACAGGCCCTTGGACAATGCCAGGCCCGCCGCACGGCTGACCGTGGTCGGAAACATCGCGGCACCGGGCTGCTTGGCGCCGACCATGTTCAGGCTGATGATGCGGCCACCGCCGACCTTTTTCATGTGCGGGATCGCCGCACGGGCAGTGCGCACCTGCGCCATTACCTTGATTTCGATGTCCAGGTCCCAGAAACTGTCTTCGACTTTGTCGAAAGCAATCTGTCCGGAACCGCCGGCATTGTTGACGACGATATCGAGGCGACCGAAATGTTTTGCGGTTTCCTCGATGAAGCGTTCCATGTCGCCTTCCTTCGACGCATCAGCGACTATGCCCAGGACGTCGCCGCCCTGCTTTTTCAGCTCGGCGGCAAAGCTGTCAATCAGTTCCTTGCGGCGCGCACAAAACGCGACTTTCACACCCTCCGCAACCAGACGCCGCACGGTTGCCTCGCCGATACCTTCCGTGCCGCCGGTAACCGCCGCCACTTTTCCACGCAATCCCAATTCCATAGCTACAACTCCTCCTGATGGTTTAAACCTGCCAATAGCACGTTGCCGCAGTGCCGTATCAGCTGCGCACTGCAGCGATCAATCTCCATCGATGAAAAAAAACCGTCTTGCCATCCTGTATTGCCAATCCCATGCCGGCGCTGCGGCCTTCCTCGGCCAGCGCCCGCGCCACCACGCGCAGCGATTGTGTCCGCAGCCTGTCGTTGGCAATACCCATCCATTCTTCGAACTCCCGGGATTTATCCCAGGTAGAGCGGTCCAGAGTTTCAAAACCCGACGCAGCAATCAGCGCATCCAGTTCGGTCGCCGGGAGCATGCGCAGGTGCGAGGGATCACGCAGGTTTTCGATCGCGTTCTGCAGCGCAGCTTCGGCCGCATCCTCGGAAACCACGACATCAACGACCACCAGACGCCCGCCCGGACGCAACACGCGGGCGACCTCGCGCAGAACAAGACCGGGATCAGCGAAATGATGAATGGCCAGGCGGGTCACCACACCGTCAAACGATCCGTTGTCAAAAGGCAGTGCTTCGGCATTGCCGTGCTTGAATTCGACATTGGTCAACCCGGCTTCCGCACAGCGCTTGCGCGCTTTTTCCAGCATCGCCGGCGTGACGTCGAATCCGACCGCCTTCTTCGCCCCCTTGGCAACCGCGGCAGTCACCACACCAGGACCGCAGGCAAGATCGAGAATCACGCCCTTTGCGGCTTCACCAAGCGCCTCACGAAACCGGTCTTCCACACGATCATCCGCCTTCGGCGCATAGGCATCGAACGTTTGGGCCTGCCGGGTGAATTCTTCTTCGACGCGCTTGATGTGTTCCATGGGAGGTCTTGCGTGTATTGGACTCTGGTGGCCGGCAATCAGCGAAATATTGTAACCTGATTGCCCTTCGACAACGCCCGACTTTCACTGCCGAAACACCATGATCATCGCCATTCCCGACGACTACCATAATCTGGTCCGCACGCTGGACTGCATCAAGCTGCTGGAAGGCAACGAGGTACGCATCTACAACGACGCCGCGCCGCCCGCTGCTGACCTCGTGCGCAATCTGCGCGACGCCGAGATCATCATTCCGATCCGCGAACGCAGCCGCTTTACGCGCGACATCATCAGCCAGCTGCCGAAACTCAAACTGTTCAGTCAGACCGGCCGCAGCTGCCATCACATCGATCTGGAAGCATGCAATGAACTGGGCGTCGCCGTTGCCGCGGGCAGCCATGCTTCTCCCTATACCGTCGCCGAACAGACCTGGGCAATGATCCTCGGCAGCCTGCGAGAAATTCCGGCAGAAACCGCACTGATGAAACGTAGTGGCTGGCGCAACCGTTTCAGCACCGGTCTCAAAGGCCGCACGCTGGGCGTTTTCGGACTCGGCACCATCGGTGCTCTGGTTGCCGCAACCGGCGCGAGTTTCGGCATGCGCGTGATGGTCTGGGGACGCGAAAATTCATTGAGCGCTGCGCGAGCGGCCGGCTACGACACCGCAGCCAGCCAGGATGAACTGTTTGAGCAATCCGACGTACTGACGCTGATGGTGCGCCTGACCAAAGAGACCCGTGGCATCGTCAATGCGGGACACCTCGCACGCATGAAACCGACCGCACTGCTTGTCAACACTGCGCGTGCCGAACTGGTTGCTACCGGTGCATTGGAGACGGCTCTGCGAAATGGCCGTCCGGGATACGCTGCTGTTGATGTCTATGAAAACGAGCCGGTGCTCGACGGCAAACATCCGCTGCTGGCACTGGATAATGCACTGTGCACAGCGCACAGCGCCTGGCTGGAACGCGACACCTATGAGCTGTATTTTGGCGAAGCTTTCGCCAACGCCGCGGCTTTTGCTTCAGGACAGCCAGTGCGTCTGGTAAATACACCGATCAGCCGCTGAAACATCCTTCTCGACGTATCGCACCACCTTCAGCTGCGCATCCGGTAATTACCCGATACGCCAGAGGCCCGCATCGCTGACGGCCTGGCCGTTGCGCTCAAGACGTATCAGTGATGCATGAAGGGAACGCATCGCGACATTGTGGATACGCGGCGGCACATCGTCGTAGGCATGCATCACCAGTTGCTCCAGTGTGGATGGCCCGATGCGCTCCAGTGCGGCGCGAACTTTTTCTTCGCGCTTCAGCCGGTGTGCAATGAGCCGGCGAACTTCATCCTGCGGCGTTTCAATGACATGGCCATGGCCCGGCGCCAGCGCCCCGACAGGCAGCTCCAGCAGTCCCTGCAGAGAGTCCAGATAAGCCTGCATGTCTCCGTCGGGCGGAGAGATCACCACCGTGGACCCCTGCATGACGTGATCACCGGTGAACAGCACGCCGCGATTTTCGAGCAGGTAGCAGAGGTGATTCGAAGCATGGCCGGGGGTATGCACGGCGCGCAGGCTGAATTCACCGCAGTCCACCACATCGCCATTTACCAGCGCACGATCCGGCGCAAACAATTCATCCTGCCTGCCGTCAACGGGCACATGGCCGTAACCGAACACCGTCGCGCCGGTCGCTGCGCGCAGCGCACGTGCCAATGGCGAGTGATCACGATGGGTATGCGTGCAGAATATCCAGCGCAACCGGTTACCAACCGCATCCAGCAGCGCATCCCGGTGCTCATCCATCTCGGGACCGGGATCGATCATCGCGATCTGCTCGTGTCCAAGCAGATAGGTATTGGTGCCGGGCCCCGTCATCATGCCTGGATTGGGCGCGGTCAGCCGGCGCACACCGGGTGCGATCTCGACAACCTCACCGGGAATGATCGGTTTCAGTTCTGCCACTGGCCTGCGCCTTCCTTGGTGCCGGCCTCCTCATAACCGGGCTCACCCGGCAGATAACGGCGTCCGTCCCTGCCGATTCTGGGCATCAACGCCTGCACATTGCCCTGTACGGAATGGAGACTGCGACGCAGTCCGGCAACATTGCTGCAGTCGGCAAAAGTTTCCAGCGTGCGCACCGTCGGCGTGCGCATTTCAAATTCACCGCGCTTGTGCAGCGTCAGCGCTTTGCCCGGACTGATCCAGGTGGCGGCAATGGTTTCATGATCATCATGAAAAGGTTCCTGCTCAGCCGGCGCTTCCGCCATGAAAAAGCGCGTGTCGTATCGGCGCGGAGCAGTTACCGGTGTAATCCAGTGTGCAAAATACGTCAGCTGATCCGCGGCCAGCTGCAATCCTTCCGCCTGAAGGATTGCGGCGAAATCCAGCTCCCCCGCATTAAGCTGGCGGCGATGCGCATCAAAACGCGCCGATGCCTGTGTATCGCGCAGCTTTACGATGTCGCCGGCACGATCACGCGCCAGCAGCAATCCGGCCTCTTCGAAGGCCTCACGGATGGCGGCAACCCAGTAACCCACGCCATCAGCAGCCAGGCCCAATGCAGCACTGGCCGCCGCATCATCAAGGCAAGAACATAAACCATTGTTTTTAAAAGATAAATCAGCCTCATCGAGACCGCCACCGGGAAACACATACATACCCGGCACAAAACCCGATTTGAGATTGCGCCGCATCATCAGCACTTCGATGCCATCAGCCGCATCACGCACGATGGTCACCGTGGCCGCCGGCAACGCCGGTGCCGGAGTCCCGCTTTCTTTTTTAACGTTCACTGACAACCTTTCAATATTGCACCAGCAGCTTGATCAGACTGGATGTATCGAGCTTACCACCGCCCTGTTTCTGCACGCCCGCGTAAAACTGGTCGATCAGCGCAGTCCCCGGCAACTGGGCGCCGTTGATGCGCGCCGCTTCCATCGCAATACGCAGATCCTTGCGCATCAGATCCACGGCAAAACCGAAGTCAAACTTTCCGTCGATCATGGTTTTCCCGCGGTTTTCCATCTGCCATGACGTTGCAGCACCTTTCGAGATGACGTCGACCACGCGTTTGCCGTCGAGTCCTGCATGCAGCGCAAACGCCAGCCCTTCGGCCAAACCCTGCACTACACCGGCAACACAGATCTGGTTGACCATCTTGGTTTTCTGACCGGCGCCGGCCGCCCCCATCAACGTCACCGCGCGTGCGTAATGCGCAATCACCGGCTCGGCCCTCGCAAAAGCTGCGGCATCGCCGCCGACCATCACCGTTAGGATGCCCTGCTCGGCACCGGACTGGCCACCGGAGACCGGTGCATCGAGAAAATGCAAGCTTCGTGCCCGTGCTGCAGGATATAACTCCTCAGCAACGCTGGCGGACGCCGTCGTGTGGTCAACGAAAATCGCGTCTGCAGTCATCGCTTGAAAGGCACCGTCCGGACCAACGGTGATTTCACGCAGGTCGTTGTCATTACCGACACAGCTGAACACCAGCGCAGCGTCGCGGGCCGCAGCGGCCGGTGTTTCCGCAACCTGACCTCCATGTGTTGCCGCCCAGGCCTGGGCCTTGGTCTTGCTACGGTTGTAGACGGTGACCGTATGACCGGCCTTGACCAGGTGCCCTGCCATGGGCCCACCCATGACGCCAGTACCGATAAATGCAAGTTTCATCAGATTAGTCCTGAACAATAGAAATCATGAAAATCCGGGAACCAAGCCCCGAAATAACGGATAACCGGAACGTATCGCATACACTGCGTCTGCACCACTGTTTGGAAATAAAATCAGTGGTTTAACCCGGCGAGGAATGCAACAGAAAGCGCTATGTCGATGATACAAAGACTTTGCCAGCTATGGATGTGCGCGTTAGCTTATGCCCTATTCGCAACTTCACCTGCTTGGGCACAAACCGATTCCGGAAACACCAGGCACCCGCTGATCAACCGGATCTGGGACACCCGCATGCAACAACCAGTGACCCGGGGCGATCTGGAGCGCCGGCTGCAAGGCGCACGTTACGTGCTTCTCGGTGAAGTCCATGACAACAGCGCCCATCACCGCATGCGCCGTGATCTGATCGCCGCGCTGATCCGGGATGGTCGCCGCCCGGCGATTGCGATGGAACAATTTGACCGGGAACAGCAGCCGGCAATGGACCGCGCCATTGCCGATGCACCACGGGATCCTGAACGGCTGCGCGTTGCCAGCGGCTTCAATGATCAAGGCTGGAACTGGCCGGACTATGCACCGATCATCAGCCTTGCCCTCGACGCCGGACTGCCGCTGCTGGCGGCCAATCTGTCGCGGGATCAGGCTTTCCGCATCGCCACCTCAAACGCTACGGCCGTTCTCGGCGCACAAAACGTTGAAACACTGGGACTGAACAAACCCCTTCCACCAGCGGCACAACGCAAGCTGGAACGCGTCATCGACGACGGGCACTGCGGTAAGGCACCGGCAAAAATTCTGCCCGGCATGATCGCTGCGCAACGCGCGCGCGATGCGGTGATGGCGCAGATTGTGGCGAAACAGGCCGCAAACGGCACGGTACTGGTAGCGGGCAACGGCCATGTGCGGCGTGATTTCGGCGTGCCGCTCTATCTTGAGGACAACACTGCGCCGGTCAACCTGCTGGCTGTGGGACTCATCGAGGTGCAGGACAGGCAACTGCAACCTGCGGATTACTACGACCGCAGCGCTCCCGAATACGATTACATTGTGTTTACGGAACGAATGGCGCGGGAAGACCCCTGCGCCACCCTCAGCTTCAAACCGCGTCAGCCGACAACGCAGCCCTGAGTCGTTGCCTTTGGCGGCTCAACGAAGGTCGCCACATCGACGCCGTTACGGATCGCCGTCATCTCGGCCAGAATCGCCACGGCAATTTCCGGCGGGGTTTTACTGCCGATTTTCAGTCCGACCGGTCCGTGCAGGCGCGCAATCTCCTCCTGCGACAGATCAAACTCCGCGAGACGCTTGCGCCGCGCATCGTTGTTTTTGCGGGAACCGATCGCACCGATATAAAACGCCGGCGACTTCAGCGCCTCCAGCAGCGCCATGTCATCCAGCTTCGGATCATGGGTCAGCGTCACTACTGCGCTGTGCCCGTCGAGATTCATTTCGGTCACCACGTCGTCGGGCATGCCGCGCTTGAGGGTCACACCCGGCACATCGAATGTCTCGGTATATTCTTCGCGCGGATCGCAAATCGTGATCTGGTAATCCAGCGCCTGAGCCATCTGCGCCAGATAAGTCGACAGTTGCCCCGCGCCGATGATCAGCAGGCGCCAGCGCGGTCCGTAAACCGTGGCCAGTGTTACGCCGTCAAACGCCAGTTGATCCTGCCATTTCGCCGCGGTCGTGGTCGCGTTCCCGGTTTTCATATCCAGGCGGCGCAGAACCAGTTCGTGGCGCTCGATGCGCGCCAGCAGCTCGTCGAGCCCGCTGGCAGCTGACAATGGCTCCAGCACCAGCTCCAGCGTACCTCCACAAGGCAGGCCGAAGCGCTGCGCCTCTTCCGCGGATACGCCGTATTGTGTGGTTGTCGGCAGACTGCCGGCGAGCTTGCCGGATTTGACTCGATCAATCATGTCATCTTCCACGCAGCCGCCGGAAACCGAACCGACCACCATGCCATCGCCGCGGATCGCCGACAGCGCGCCGATCGGACGCGGCGCAGAACCCCAAGTCCGGATGACGGTGGCAAGCACCACGCGATGACCGCCGGCGACCCAGTCGCGGGCGGTGCGGACCACCTGCAAATCAACGCTATCCATAAGCCATTCCTTACACAAATCATAGGCAGATCATTATTGTAGCGCGCCGCATGGGTTAACATCGGGCATCAGCAACAATGGAGTATTAATGCAATGGAAATGACCGGCGAACAACTCATCGCCCTTCCCCATCAGGCCACCTGGGATGCCCTGAACGACACCGCCGTGCTGATGGACTGCATCCCCGGCTGCGATTCGATGGATAAACAGTCCGACAACGAATTCCTGCTGACCATGACAGCCAAGGTCGGCCCGGTCAGCGCCAAATTCAAGGGCAAGATGACGCTGAGCGAAGTCAACGCGCCTGACTCCTACATGCTGCACTTCGAAGGTCAGGGCGGCGTCGCCGGTTTCGCCAAGGGTGAAGCCCGGGTCCAGCTGACGCCCGAAGGCAGTTCCACCAAACTGTCTTACAGCGTCAAAGCCAGCATCGGCGGCAAACTGGCCCAGGTCGGCGCAAGGCTGATCGACGGCGTGGCCAAAAAAATGGCCGAACAGTTTTTTACCGCATTCAACAAACGCGTCAGCGGTGAAACAGCGGCTTGAGCGCTCGTGAAACAACAACGCCGGCGCAAAGCCGGCGTTGTGTGTAACAAAAATCTGGTCAGCCGACGTGCTTGCGCAAAAATGCCAGCGTGCGTTCGCGCGCCAGTTTGGCGCTCGCCGCATCAAAAGAACCGCGCTGATCGCAGTTGAAGCCGTGACCTGCCGGATAGAAATGATGCTCCCACTGCGGCTGCGCAGCTTTGACCTTCTGCGCAGCCTCCAGCGTGATTGACTGGTCCTTCTCCCCCCAGTGGAACATCACCGGACATTTCGCCTGCAGCGAAGCATGGTTCGGGATGCCGCCACCGTAATGCGGCGATGAGCAGGCCAATCCCGCAACTTCTGCCGCCGCTTTCCACGCCACGGTGCCGCCCCAGCAGTAACCGACGATGCCGACCTTGCCGGCAGACTCGACGGCCTTGATCGCCGCGGTTACATCCTTGATCGCGTCATCCAGGCTCGCTTTCTGCATCAGCCCGCGGCTGACTTCGATTTCCGGCGGCGTGTAGCCGCACTCGTAGTTGGGCTGCACGCGGTCGAACATCGCCGGCGCAATGGCCAGATAGCCGTCAGCGGCGTAACCGTCAGCCACCGAACGGATATGACTGTTGACGCCGAAAATCTCCATCACCACCACGACCGCGCCGCGCGGCTTGCCTGCCGGCTCCGCCTTGTAGGCACCGAATTTGTGGCCATCCGAGGCCGTCAGTTCAATCATGCTGCCCATGATGCTCCTCCGCCATTGAGTGAATAAAAACGCCGGGGCATTATAGCTTGGCGCCACCGCCGGGCGATGTGCCTTCAGGTAGACTGTCCGCCAGTCCAAATGACCGCAACAGGAGCCGGGGCATGCTGAAAATCTGGGGGCGCACCAATTCGATCAATGTGCAGAAGGTGCTATGGACCTGCGCGGAACTGGCGCTGCCTTACGAACGCATTGACGCCGGCATGCAGTTCGGCGTCAACAACACACCTGAATACCGGGCAATGAACCCCAACGCGCTGGTGCCGATGATCAACGACGACGGCTTCCTGCTCTGGGAATCCCATGCCATCGTGCGTTACCTTGCGCGCAAACACGGACTGGGCACTCTGTGCCCGCAGAACCCGCAGGTTGCCGCCGATGCCGACCGCTGGATGGAGTGGTACAGCACGACACTGTGGAATCACATGAAGCCGGTGTTCTGGATCCTGATCCGCACGCCGCCTGAAAAGCGCAATATGGCGGAAGTCGAAGACAACCGCAAAAAACTCACCGGATACCTGGAAATGGCCGACGCCCATCTCGCGAAAAACGAATACTTTGCCGGTACTGCGTTCACGATGGCCGACATACCGCACGCGGTCCTGGCGCACCGCTGGTTCAATGTACCGATCGAACGCCCCACCCTGCCGCACTACGAGCGCTGGTTCCGCACGGTGTCAAAACGCCCTGGATTCCAGCAGCATTGCGCCGCAGCGCTGACCTGAAGAGCAACCGTTCCGGCAACCGACAGTGAACACTCAGCGTAATTTCCGATACTACGAGTTTGTCATGGTGGCTTTTGTCACTGTGCTGATCTGCTCCAACCTGATCGGTCCGGCGAAAATAGCCCAGCTTGATCTGCCCTGGCTGGGCGTGATGACCTTCGGCGCCGGCGTACTGTTTTTCCCGATCTCTTACGTCTTCGGCGACATCCTGACCGAGGTCTACGGTTATGCCCGCGCGCGCCGTGTGATCTGGGCGGGATTTGCGGGACTGGGATTCGCGTCGTTCATGGCTACCGTGGTTGTCGCGCTGCCGCCGGCGCCGTTCTGGCCGCACCAGGGCGCCTACGAAATTGCTTTCGGCAACACATCCCGCATCGTCGCGGCATCCATGTTCGCTTACTTCTGCGGCGAGTTCGTCAATTCCTATGTGCTGGCAAAAATGAAAGTGGCGACACAGGGACGCTGGCTGTGGACGCGCACCATCGGATCAACCATCGCCGGTGAGGCGGTGGACTCCACACTGTTCTACCCGCTGGCCTTTTATGGCGCTGGCATCATCCCCGACGACAAGCTGCCACTGGTGATGGCGGCGCAGTTTGTCACCAAGGTCGGCGTTGAAATCCTGTTCACGCCGCTGACCTACCGGATTGTGGGTTTTCTGAAACGGGTCGAACAGGAAGATCACTACGACCGCAATACCGATTTCAGCCCGTTTACGCTGAAACCGTAAGCGCCGTTTCAGCCGCGCAGGAAACTCACCAGCGCATAAATGCCGCCGCCGGCCAGCATGCCGAATACCAGCATCTGCAGCAGGTAACTGAACGCCGCATGGGAGATGTCTTCGTCGCGCTCCATCAGGTTCTTGCAGTAATGCAAAAACGGTGAAGGTTTCTTGAACAGTTGAAGATGGCTGTAGCGCACATCAAAAATGCCCTTGGCAAGCAGCAGGACTGCCAGGGCCGATAGCACCAGCACTGGATCGTGCGGTACGATAAAACCGAGAAACGCGCCAAGCGCGATGACGTAGGACATGATCGGATGCGGGCAATACCCAAAAATACAGAAAAGACAACGTAATGATTTGCTGGTCGGGGAGACAGGATTCGAACCTGCGACCTTGGCGTCCCAAACGCCCTGCGCTACCGGACTGCGCCACTCCCCGAAAAACGGAACTCGATAAAAACAAACTGCGTTCAGGTTTTTTCTGATGCCGATCGAAGCGGTAAAACCAGCGATCAGCCTGAATTACCCCTGATTTCGCAAGTGCCGCATTCTACCGGAAAAGCCCCTTTGACTGCCCCCTGAAAAGCACCGCCCTGGCATCCGTTAGAATCGGCTTTTTGGGCAGCGGATCGAAATGAGCACATCCAACTGGCGCACCCCCGCCGCCGTACTGTTCTGCGGCGGCATGATCCTGACCATTGCGCTGGGAGTCCGCCACAACTTCGGCCTCTATCTGCAACCGATGACCGCCGATCTCGGCATTGGCCGTGAAACCTTCGCCTTCGCGATTGCCATCCAGAACCTGTTGTACGGCATTTCGCAGCCGATCACCGGCATGATTGCCGACCGGTTCGGCACCGCGCGTGTGCTGATCGGCGGCGCCATTCTCTACGCCATCGGCCTCTGCCTGATGTCGGTCTCTTCAACCGGCCTGGAACTGACGCTGAGCGCCGGTCTGCTGATCGGTGCCTCGCTGGGCTGCAGCGGATTCTCGATCGTGTTCGGTGTCATCGGCCGCTCTTTCCCGCCGGAAAAACGCAGCGTCGCACTCGGCATCGCCGGCGCCGCCGGATCCTTCGGCCAGTTCGCGATGCTGCCCTACGGCCAATGGCTGATCAATCAGGTAGGCTGGCATCAGGCGCTGATCATCCTCGCCCTTACCGTGCTGGTGATCATCCCGCTGTCGAGCGCGCTGGTCGAAGACAAAAAAGCGCAGGCCGCCTCACTACACAAACAGTCGATCAGCGAAGCCCTGCGTGAAGCCGCCGGCCACCGCGGCTATATGCTGCTGTGCCTGGCTTATACGGTCTGCGGTTTCCAGTTGCTGTTCATCGCCGTACATTTCCCGGCCTATCTGGTGGATCAGAAAATGACGCCGGAAACCGGCATGATTGGACTGGCGCTGATCGGTTTTTTCAACATGATCGGCAGTTATGCCTGGGGCTGGCTGGGTGGCAAACACACCAAAAAATATCTGCTGTCTTTGCTCTATCTGATGCGCTCAATCGCCATCGCGGTGTTCATTTCGCTGCCGGTTTCACCGATAACCGTCTACCTGTTTGCCGCAGTGATCGGCTTCCTGTGGCTGGGCACAGTGCCGCTGACCGGCGGACTGATCGCCCATGTGTTCGGTGTGAAATATCTGTCGACACTGACCGGCATCGCCTTCTTTTTCCACCAGGTCGGCAGCTTTGCCGGGGTATGGATCGGCGGCTATGTATTCGACACCACGGGTTCGTACACGATCATGTGGATACTGACCATCGGCATGGGTATTGTTGCCTCCCTGCTCAACCTGCCGATTGATGACCGGCAGATCGCACGACCCGCCGCAAAACCCGCCTGAGTTTCAGGACGTGCTGACGCCGCTGTCTTTGGCGGCTTCGGCAATCAGCCAGTCGCGGAAAGCCGCGACTGCCGGCCGGGTCTTGGCATGCGGCTCGCACACCAGGTAATAGGCGGAAGCCAGCGGCACCTTCAGGTCAAAGGGCATCACCAGTTTTCCCGATGCCAGCTCCTCCGCAGCGAGCGAAGGCATCGAAGCGACCACGCCGACGGCATCAATCGCCGCCTCAAAAGCCAGCACGGCATGACTGAAACGGGCGCCGCGCTTGGCGTCGATGTCCGTAATGCCGGCCGCCTCCAGCCATACCTCCCAGAACGACTCACCGTCGTACATGTCACCGGTGTCGTCGTGCAACAGCATGTGGTGCCTCAGATCTTCCGGCGTACGTAGCGGATGTTCACCGGTGAGCAGCTTGGGACTGCAGATCGGCGATATGGTCAGCGACAGCAGGCGATGCACATCCAGCTCGGGATAATGCCCATGGCCGTAAAGGATGGCGACATCGGAATCATCAAGCCAGGTTTCAATGGTGGCGCGCTCGGCCACATCGACCTTGCCGTCAACGCTGACCCTGCGCATGCGTGCGGATACCCGGACATCGATCTCCTGATGCGCCGCGATGAAACGGTGCAGCCGCGGCATCAGCCAGCGCGCGGCAAAAGACGGCGCCGCACTGACAGTCAGCATGCCCCCGCTGGTGTGGGTGCGCAGCCGCTCCACTGCCTGAGCCAGACAATCGAAGCCTTCGCGCAGCTTGGGCAGACAGGCCCGGGCCGCATCCGTCAATTCTAGGGCCCGGTTGTAGCGGTGAAACAACTGGACGTCGAGATACTCTTCCAGCGTGCGGATCTGGTGGCTGACCGCCGCCGGGGTCACATTAAGCTCGACTGCAGCTTTTTTCACGCTCAAATGGCGTGCGGCAGCCTCAAAGGCCTTCAAAGCGTTCAGTGGTGGCAGGCGCTGTGACATAGTTGGCATTCACCTTACCATAAGTATCTCGAATAGTGATAATAAATCAGCTGTTGCAATGCAACATTAGGCTCACGGAGCAGTCTATACTTCAGTCCGAACTCATTGAAGTTAAACACAGTGAGACCTCAACGCCGGGACGGCGAACTACTGGAAAGGTAAGGAAAACTAACATGAACAACGATTTCAAAATCAAATTTGGCTCAGTCATCTCCGAGAAGATCAACACCGTTCGCATGAGCGAGCAGGAGCGTCAGGTCGCGATCAACGCGATGCACGACGCCGACGCGATCGTCGACGGCTTCGTCTGGGTCGCTCGCAAAGTTGAGCAACTGGGCGCCGCGCTGTTCCTGAGCCCCAGCGTCAAGCACTAAACAGCTCGACTTCAGAACTCCAGCCGGGAGGCCCCTCCTCCTCCTGCCGGCTGTGCGACGCCCTTCGGGTGTCGCCTGAGTGGGCGCGGCGGCAGATGCCGCCGCGCCCTTTTTTTGTCGCTCGAGAGCGACCGGTAAAACCGCAAATAATCAATATCTTGCGGGCCCCACACCCCCTGCAGTCTCCAGCACACGACGTTAATTCGTGGCAAATGTCCTGCTTTTCCTGAAAAATTTAGTAAACCATTGTTTTTATTTACTATTTTTTTCTGGCCCTGATATTGCGTATCCAGAAACAGCACCTGCCGACAATTCCGTCCATGCAGGCACCATCCACATCTGGAGATTCCATGCTCAATCGAGACAGCTTTTTCAAAAAGAACGATGACGCCGCCCGCCGGGCCGTCAATGTCACTCCCGCTCTGAGCAATCCCGCACCGCTCAACGACACCAATGCTCGTGCCACAGTCGGCACAGTACCGCGCCCCGAAACACCCCCCTCACCCGAACGCGCAAAACCCGCGCAAACCAGCGGCAGCCGGCTGATCGTCGGACCGGACATAAAGCTCAAGGGCGTCGAAATCACGGATTGCGACACCCTGGTCGTTGAAGGCACCGTAGAAGCTTCAATGGACAGCCGTGTCGTGCAGATCGCCGAGCACGGTGTGTTCAAAGGCACCGTGAGCATCGACATCGCCGAAATCCACGGCCGCTTCGAGGGTGAATTGACCGCTCGCGAACAGCTGATCATTCACGCGACCGGCCGCGTTTCGGGAAAAATCCGCTACGGCAAGATCCAGGTCGAGGAAGGCGGCGAGCTGGCCGGCGACATCGCCAAGACTGACAGCAAAACCGAAAAAGCGGACACGAGGCTGCTGCGCGCCGCACAACCGACCTTCAAGACCGCGAACTCGGATTGAATCAGTCCGGCCAGCACTAAGGTATGGTGTGGCCGATGCAGCCCCTGAACCCGCCGCCCACAGCAGAGTAATGAATACCGCTCGTAAAAGCGCGGCAATGTAAATATGGATGAAGAGGCCAGCGGACAAAAGGCCAGTCGCAGAGGAGTGTCCATGTAACGGCCGGGGCCGACACCCTGTCAAGGCAATACCTTCGTAGATGGCTGACCGCCACACGGGGAAATCTGCAACCGTATTTTTTTATTATGAAAAAATGCCGCGGCAAAATGCTGCCACGGCATTGGATACCGCAAACTGGCTTTCCGAATCAGCGTCGCCGGAAATCCTCAACCGACTTCGCCAGACGACCGTCCGCGGTTTTCAGAGCACGCGTCACCGGCAAGGTCGCGCCGAACGTCGGCACAAAAGCCGAATGTTTTCCGGCGCCGCCAATGACAGCCAAGAGTATGTCTTCCGGCTTCTGCACGGCATACATCAGGTCTTCAGGCTTGGGATTGGCCAGCCGATCCTTGAAGGTGACCTTGATGCGCCGCTCGATATTGTCTTTGGAGAAGCGGCTGACAGGCAGCGTCGCATGCTGATGCAGGAAACGCTTGGCTTCCGCCTTGGAGTATTTCGCGGCAACGGCCTTGGCATGTTCCGGCCCCATGATCACCAGCGGCTGCGCCTTGTAATACACATCGTTCGAACCCGTGGTGCACATCGTGCCGGCAATGGTGGTCAGCACGCCCTCGCCGTCGAGACTTTCATGATCATTGACGTT
>Ga0078894_10000479_pt1 | contig 27821 bp, 28 predicted proteins | sample LauGreSu1BDMLBSD_2_FD_67506 | JGI IMG/M metagenome (GOLD analysis project Ga0078894, IMG submission 67506) | Freshwater lake microbial communities from Lake Michigan, USA - Su13.BD.MLB.SD (version 4) (version 4) | ecosystem: Environmental > Aquatic > Freshwater > Lake | place: Lake Michigan... | reverse complement strand
ATAATAAAGTAACATATTTTAATTTGAAAACTAGACAATATGCGCCAATACGCACTGATCTTGAGTATATGTTTGTAAGATTTATGCTTTATGACCAAGCAAAATTTTTACCTCACAGAATCGATGTATAGATTGAAATCAGGCTAAGGAAATATAATATTATTTAATATAAGCATAATCGAATGCCATGACATATAAAAAAAGATTGTACGCAGACTTTTTGCTTGTTATAGAGCCACTTTCTAAGAAATCGCATTATTCCGCCTTGAATGTTGTCGACACAATACTAACAAATCTTTTAAGCATAGATGAAGAAATAGTTCGTCGCCTATTTATTTTTACTACTGACATTGACATATTAGAAAATTCTGAAGAAACGAAGCTTTTTGCAAAATTTTTAAAGCAAAAATTACAGATCATTAAAATTGCGAACGCGAAAGAAGCGAGTAGTCATGAATGTTCTGTTTCTTGGAATAAAAGAGCGATACTTCCGAATCGTACTGTGGCACAGTCAATTGGACTATGGAGATATATTGAAGTCATGCAGACGTCGAAATATCAAGAAGGCGATCAATATATGATTTTTGACGTAACAAGCGTCGAAAATTTAGTCGGAGGGCTAATTGCAAAAGACATACCGATAGATAGGTGTCTGCCAGATGACTATATTTACCTATCAGCATCAAGGGTTACCCGATATGGCCCAACAATTGATTGGATGATCGTTGGGCCGAAAATGCTTCAAGAATTCGGAGCGTTGCGTTCCTTTATTGAGAATACAAATCAAGAAAAAAGAAAAATTAGATTTGCGATGCCCGTAACGTGGACCATGAATATTTACTGCTTCGAAAATTTCTTTATGTTTAAGTACATAAATACAGTTGCTTTTATTAAACATAATATAAATGAGATCGGCGATTCAATAAAAAATCAACTATCGCGATCGTCGCTACTCAATAAAATTATTAGAAAGGTAGCACTATCTCTATTGGCAGCGATAGAAACCTCAAAACCAATCCCTGGAATATCTGCTATCAACACCAATTTTTACACTAAAGATATTGACGGTACGCGAAAAGATACACTGCGAAACTTTTTAATACTAGCCTATTTGCAAGAAAAAGACTTGTACAAAAAAGTCAGGCTGATATCACGAAGTGATTTTATATTAGGAAAGCTACATTGAAATTTGAATTAGGTTGCCGCAAGCTCGAAAATTTTCAGGCATTGAAGGTGGATCTCCCACATGGCCGGCGAGATATATGCAGACTCGAATCAAAAATAGGACCAGATTCACCACTTACATTCATACGCTTTAGTGATGGAGAAATGGACATTATACGAAATCACAAAGCAATAATAGATAGAAATTTAACCCATGCGCGCGGGTACCAGTTTGAAAGTAGTTTTCCAGAATACGATTACAAAACATTCATACCTGAGCATAACACTGACGTTCGTACAGATATACTTAAGTCCGCGATGTTTCGTTCGAAAAATTATTATATTGGAATTCCCACATCACATAATAAGGCTATCTTGGATAGAGAGCTAATGCTTCGTTTGCGTGGCGGCTATGATTCTTGTGTAACATTTTCTGATTTATTCGTGAATTCAAATTTTCTATATGCTCGCCATCATTTTTTCCCAAGCATAGTGTCGAAATTCGAAAAACTATACATTCTCTGCAATTACCGATCAGTGTTGAATGGAGTATTGGCGCATGGGAAGGTGATAAAAATCGGAGATAATTTTTTCTCAAATTACAGAAGTGTCCTATCTGAAGTTATGGAGAAAATATTGAGATTAGAAAGTCAATCACTGCTTCTGTGTTCTGCGTCGTCTCTAACAAATATCATCGCTTATAAAACTCAATTCATACGACCAGACTTGACCATCATCGATATTGGCACAGCGCTGAACGATTACCTAGGATTGGGGGCGAATACAAGGACCTATCATTGCCAGCTAAATAATTCGACTCTAAAGGATGTCTACAAAAATATAAGGTACCGAATGAGTTCTAGTTATAGACTAAAATGGTAGCCGGGCTAATTTTAGTAGGCGACATATGTCTGCTGTTCTGTGCCTAAGTGCTTTTGTTAAAATAGCTTAGCACTAAAAAATATGCAAATAAATAATGACATTTCCTTGGTTGTAAACACTACACCTTCATATCATGATGTGGCTAAGATATTTTTGAAGCAAAGAAGAATCTACGTTTCGAATTATACGGCCTACATATTTTCTGAGAATAGTAATGATTTACGACTTGGCGTAGGAGAAGAATTATTGCGGTATTCTAAAAGCAATTTCCGTGACGAGTATCTAATGTGCTTGGCGCGAGTGCCTAGTGAATACGTTATAACAAGCAACGATGATTATTTATTTGTTGGCTATCCGAAAGTAGATAAGATCAATCATATTCTTGATATCTTATCTTGCACGCAATATTCATTTGTTAGGCTGCATCGTGGCTATAATTATTCCAATATAAAAATCTCTGAAAATATCTTTGAGCTGGATCAAAACAAAAATTATTATTACACTCAAGGCCTTACAATATGGAAAAAGGCTGACTTAGAAAAACTGTTTGAGGCAACGCCTCCATCTGGAATTGGTCGGAAAATACATGAGGTGCAGTTCGAGAATATCGCCAACTATTACATTCGTGAGCTTGGTATGCTAGGTCTATATTTCTACGAATCAGAAAGAAAGAGAGGGATGTACCATTATGACTGCTCGGTTATGCCACACATTGCAAGCGCAATTGTAGATGGAAAGTGGAACTTTGCGGAATATCAAATTGAACTTAAAGAAATATTGGCTGAATATAATGTCAATACTGAGCTGCGTGGTATATATTCCTATACGGTGCTTCAGACAATAAAAAGGTATTTATTGTGGAAATACTAGGTGACGTTTCACTAGAGATAAAAGATACAAACAGCAACCACTGGCATTTCGAAGACTATTCTGTTGGTGGAGACGATATCGTGTTGACAGCGGGATTTAGACCTCTGTCCAATGCATATACGAGACAAGACATCGCACAAAGACGTATTTTAGCGTCTTTTAACAACTGGGCTCCTTGTGAATATTGCCAGAACCCCGTAATCGATTCTCTAGATGCGGTCGAAGCAGAGGCGAAATTCGACTATGTACTTACCATATGTCCCTATACGGCGAAGTGGAGGAACGAAAACAGCATTAAACCGCGTCATATATATTCTTTTTATCCGTATGCAGAGAAAATAATACCTGCTTCAACAGAAAAATTTTTTGATGTAATCTATCACGGAGGTATTCATGGAAAAGAGCATATGAATGCGCTAAAAATCATGAAGGAATTTAACTATCGTTACTGTAGCCTTTCCTATGGAATTAATAAGCTGACACAACTTGCCTTGTCAGATGCTACAGATGTTGATTTGCCGTTTCAAAAAAAAATTGCCCTAATTTCCCAGACAAAAATCTCCATAACGTTTAATCAAATACATGTTTCCTTGGCACATTTACGAAAAATTTTAGGTTATAGACGAAAGATGCCCCACGCCAGCGACTTTTTTAATGGACTGAAAATTTCGGGGTTCTTTCATAATCATCCTTGGATCGGCGTTTTACCGCAATTCAAAACGCGAGTTCATGAGGCTGCAATCTCTAAGACAATTAACTTGGTTAAACGAGACCGTTGGAATGTTATCGAAGATTACTATGTCCCCGGTAAGGAATTTATGTATTTTGATAATGACGAAGATTTGCAATCAAAAATATTCTATATCCTCAAAAACTGGAATAGTTCCGAGATAGGGGATATGGTAGAGCGTGCGTTTCAAAAATCAAAAAGATATACGACAGAAAATTTCGTAAGGAAATACGACAAAATACTGCGCACAAATGATCCGACTGGTTGCAACTTGTTTTTTGAAGAGGAATTTTGGTGTGATTAATTATGTTGTGGTGATGGAGGTAAACGTCATCGAGCATACTGTGACCTCTTTGTATTGTCTACTTTTTCCACCCCCTCATAGATTTTTGGCTCAGCCCAGCCCCCTGCTCCAGCCTAACTAGTGTCTAAAACAAACAAGATGGATAATAATAATTATTTTACGATTGGCTTAATTAGAGCTGTCTATAGACATTTAACCACTAGACGACGACGTCAACTTGCGGGAATTAGCATGCTGATGATCGTGTGCTCATTTCTAGAAGCAATCAGTATTGGCTCTATGGTTCCATTCCTTAGCGTAATGACCAGTCCTGAGACTGTTGCTGAAATGAAAATAATTAGACCTGTACTTGCATTTCTTGGGATAAATGATATTCATGGGATGCGCTTATCATTTTTGTTTTTATTTTTGGCTCTAATTCTTGTCACTGGATGCCTCCGTATTCTGAGTTATTGGGTTCAGGCAAGATTGAGTATGTCTATTGGGGTCGACTTAAGTGTACAAGTTTATGAGAATACCTTGTATCAACCATATGGAGAGCTGATCCAAAGAAATAGCAGCGAAATTTTGGCAGGCGCACACAAAGCAAAGGATTTAGTTGGTTACATAATTCATCCAACGCTAACGTTTATTAATTCTTTTTTTATGCTGTCAGCAGTGCTGACAGCATTGATTCTAGTTGAGCCCATCATCGCCATATCCAGTGTTCTAGGATTTGGATTGCTTTACATTTTAGCAGTTCGGACTAGTAAGCGCTCTCTTCGGGAAAATAGTAAAATATACGCAACAGAACTGGGAAGAGTGAATAAAGCCATCCAAGAGGGGGTCGGCGGTATACGTGACATCATCATCGATGGAACGCAGGCAACTTTGACAAGCGTCTACCGGAATTCCATTTCGAGAATGCAGTACGCTGCAGCAGGAAATGTTCTGGCAGCACAGTTGCCTCGATTCCTCATCGAAATGCTGGGGTTGGTGATACTGGCAGTTGTAACATTACTAATCGTCAGTAGGGATGAAAATATAATTGATGCCATACCTATATTAGGAGCTATAGCACTTGGAGCTCAAAGGCTTTTGCCAGTGCTGCAACAGGGTTATGCGGCCTATGTCACGATTAGAGGAGGGGTCGATAGCATCAATGATGCATTGGTTTTACTTAATCACTCAGTTGTTCTTACTGGTGGTCACGGCGCTACTGTCCCTTTGACTTTCAACAATGGGGTGGTACTTGATGGAATCAGTTTTCGATACACCCCCGAATCAAAATTAGTATTGAGCGATATCTCTATCGACATTAAATGTGGATCACGAATTGGTTTAATCGGAACAACTGGCAGTGGTAAAAGTACACTAGTGGACTTGATCATGGGGCTTCTCCAGCCAACCAAAGGCTTGCTCTATGTCGATGGGGTAAAGTTGTGTAGTAGCAATATGAGATGTTGGCATTCGTTTATATCTCATGTGCCACAATCAATATACCTTGCTGATGCTACTGTTGCGCAAAATATCGCATTCGGGATAGAGCCGAAAAAAATAGATATGGTGAGGCTAAAGCAGGCCACGCAGATTGCCCAGCTTACAGAGACTATAAATGGACTTGACCTGGGCTATGAAACATTTGTGGGCGAGCGAGGAGTCCGCTTATCTGGCGGACAGATACAACGAATGGGTATCGCAAGAGCGATCTACAAAAATCCCTCGATATTGATCCTTGATGAAGCTACCAGTGCTCTTGATGAGGGCACGGAAAAAAAGATACTAAAAGGGATCGAGCAACTAGACAAAAAGATAACAATCATTGCGATAGCGCATCGACTTAAATCTTTAGATAATTATGATGTTATTTACAGGGTGGAAAATGGGACATTAATTTGGCGGGGTACTTATAATGAATTAGGTGGTAATTCATCTCATTAATTTAAGGTAATGCTTTCATGAATCAGAGTAAAGAAATTTTTCAGAGAAGGTTAGCGCATCGATTTAGCAGTCTTCAATACTGTGACTACATAGTTGAAAAAAAAAATGGAAAGGTTCACTGGGTGGGAACCTATAGTGAAATTGAGTCAGGGCCGGCTTTACACTAATTTTTTGCAACCATGGCAACAATATTTCAAATACAGTTTATTCACAGGGCATTAAATTTTTTTAATAGGAAATTAATTGGTCCAATAGCTAAATATATTTTTTTGATACTTCATCTTAATCTCAAATATAGATTTCTAAACACAAATCATGCTGCGATAGGGCATATCTGCATTGATGTAGATTGTTTTTTAAGGGAAAAGTCCAAAGGTATCCATTCATTTTGCGGGGTATTACTTGCGAATCGGTCTACAGTTGCAAATCAAGTGCTAAGTAGACTCTGGAGAAAAAATTTGGGAATAGTTCTTATTGAAAACCCGTTAGCTTGTTTTGCCCTAGACTACCTTCGTACCTATAGCGAAACGAGTTTCGATTGTAGCAACTACACAGCTATAAATGGTCAGCCAGCAAAAGCACATGAGATATATGGAAGCTATAGCAAAATTGATCCTATCATTTCATGGGACTGGGAGTTATATAAAAAAGCAAGTGAAGTGTTTAAGCGTCACTTTCCTGGGGTTAATGCGAATAAAATCGTAGCATTGCATGTGCGAGATTCATTTTTTGATAGATCAATAAGTAACCATAATTTTTATTCTCAGAAGTATCGAAATAGCGATATTAATTCTTATCAAGCCATCCTAAGTTTTTTAGTGCAACATGGATATACCGCAATAAGAATTGGAGAATATGAAAAAATTAAATCAACAGCGTCAAATTTGTATGCGGAGCTTACAGACTTGTGCAAATTTGACAGAGATTTAATTAATGTTTTCATCTCAAGTAGGTGCGCATTATTCTTAGGGTCTGCTTCTGGGCCGCCCGGTATGGGGGCTATATGGAATAGACCTATTTTTGTTTTAAATATATTACCCTATGCTGCATTAAGACAGGTTTCACCCAACAGCATGGGAGTTCCGAAACTGCTTTCAATTGACGGCAGGGTACTGGGTGCTCGAGAGATATTCAAAATGGAATATTACAATTTAGCAGACGACGCACTTTATAAAAAATTCGGCATCATGACCCACACGAATGATCCATTAGATTGTTTGCCAGATTTTAAAAGTTTTTTTAATGCTTTTGTATATCATGATGAGTCAGCAAAATATAATTTAATTAAATCTCCTGAGCAGTTAATTTATAAGGAGAATTGTCCAAAAAATAGTTATGATTACTATTCACAAGCTCTAGTTCCAAAATATTTTTTTAAAAAGTATGACATTCTTAAATGATATTAAAAAAAGTAAATTATGATAATTGTAAGAACACCTCTTCGAGTCAGCCTATTTGGTGGTGGTACAGATTTTCCAGAATATTTTGGAAAAAATGGAGGGGCAGTAATTGGTTCTGCTATTAATAAGTACATTTATCATTCAATATCACGTTTCCCATCATGGCTTTTTGAACACAAAATTCGATTCGCCTATAGGATAGTTGAGCAAGTCAAAGACTTAGATGATTTAAAGCATCTCCCTTTTAAGGAGATACTTAGGCATCATGAAATCTTTGAAAATGTTGAGGTAAATTTATCATCTGATCTACCATCATTTACCGGACTCGGCTCTTCGTCATCATTTACTGTGGGTCTTATTAAAGGCCTTAGTGCCTTCAAGGGGCAATTAATAGATATGGATTCTTTGGCAAGGGCTGCCATAAATTTGGAGAGAGATGTTTTGAAGGAATCCGTAGGTTTCCAAGATCAAATTTTTGCAAGTTATGGTGGATTTAACCATATCAAATTTTCAGGGTCTAATAGATTTGAAGTCGAGCGAATAAATGTTAGCGAAGAGCTCATGTCCGAACTTTCTGACAATTTGGTTATGTTTTATACTGGCATGACAAGGCGCGCATCGGATATTGAGGAAAATAAGCTTAGGAAAATTGATTTAAATATTAAGTCTCTCGATCGTATGCAGGAGTGCGTTGGTGACGCGCTACAGATATTATCTTCCGGAAAATCATTGGATGGTATCGGACATCTTTTAAGTGAGAGTTGGGAATTGAAACGATCACTGAGTCATGAGGTATCAAACGTACACATTGACCAAATTTATAAATTAGGGCTGGATAATGGCGCATTAGGTGGAAAGCTTTTAGGTGCGGGTGGCGGCGGTTTTTTACTTTTCTATGTACCCAAGCATGCTATGAGACACTTTAGGATTGCTTTTTCAGGATTGCATGAGGTGAGTTTTTCATTGAATGCTCAAGGGAGCTCAATTATTCATGCTGGAGCTTAATGAAAAAGCGACTTTTCCAATGTCAAATTCATATTAACCCTTTCTCTTTTTGATTTACGTCGAAAGAGGTAGTTAATGTGGCATATGAAATCCACGCTATTATTATCAATTAATTTGGATTTTAGTATATTTTCGAGCGAAAGGTTGATGTGAAAATTCTTGTTACAGGTGGTTGTGGGTACAAAGGCCACGTACTTGTCCCTAAGCTATTGAGCCGCGGATACAGTGTTGTCGTGGTAGATACTCAATGGTTCGGAAATTACTTGATTCCCCATAAAAATTTATTAGTTTTACAAGGAGATATTCGTAGTGTTCGAGACATTCCCTTGGATGATGTTGACTGTGTAATTCATTTAGCTTCTATTGCTAATGATCCGTGTGGTGATCTTGATCCCAAGTTAACCTGGGAGGTAAGTGCGTTAGCAACTATGCAGCTTGCAGACAGGGCTAGGCGCTTCGAGGTTAAGCAATTCATCTACGCGTCTTCTGGAAGTGTTTATGGTATCAAGGATGAGCTAGAGGTAACAGAAAGCTTGGAGCTTGAGCCCATTACCGAATACAATAAAACTAAAATGGTTTCTGAAAGAGTTTTGCTAAGCTATTGTGATGATATGGCGGTACAAATAGTTCGTCCAGCAACGGTATGCGGTTTGTCACCGCGCATGCGTTTTGATGTTTCAGTGAATATGTTAACAATACAAGCCCTTACTAAGGGCCTAATTACAGTTTTTGGTGGCGCTCAAACTAGGCCAAATATACACATCGATGATATTTCTGACGTATACCTCCATTTAATTGATTATCCCGAGCTTAACGGTGTCTATAACGCTGGATTTGAAAATATTTCTATATTGGATATTGCTAAATTAGTAGCAAAGTATGCGCCAGCTCAAATAGAGGTCACTGAATCATCAGATCCTCGCTCTTATCGTGTGAATTCGGATAAATTGTTAAGCACTGGATTTAAGCCTAAAAAGTCTATTGAAGATGCCATACAAGAAATTGCTATTAAATATCACTCTGGTGAATTGAAAGATGAGGAGCGCTTCTCTAATCTTAAATGGATGCAAAAGACCATCCTCGCAAAGTAAATGATGCGTACAAAACAAATTGATCATTTTACCGGCTACGCCAGTAGACTCGAAGCTGTTCTTGCTAGCTCAGACTGGAGCGGTGTAAGCCTTCTTGCGCAGGATATGCTGTCATGCTGGGAGGAAGGACGGCAGGTTTTTATCTGTGGCAATGGAGGAAGTGCTGGTAATGCAATCCATTTGGCAAACGACTTCCTGTATGGGGTAGCCAAAAAAACAGGTGGCGGCATTCGAGTAACAGCTCTTCCAGCAAATTCTGCGGTAATGACATGTTTAGGCAACGATATAGGGTATGAATATATTTACTCAGAACAGCTAGCTGTTCAGGGCAGGGATGGGGACTTATTAATTGCTTTGTCTGGGAGCGGGAATTCCCCAAATATTATTAAAGTGGTTGAGCAGGCAAGGCTTTTGGGTGTGAAATCGTACGCTATTCTTGGTTACACTGGTGGAAAATGTAAGGAAATTGTTGATGTGCCAATCCATTTTCCAGTTGATGATATGCAAATTGCTGAAGATTTGCAGCTTATTGTTGGTCACATGTTGATGCAATGGCTTTATTCACAGAAAAAACATAATTGATTCTATGGATTCGATACTTGTAATTGGAAGCAACTCTTTTTCTGGCGCCAGCTTTGTAGATTTTGCACTGTCTCAAGGTACACGAGTCGTGGGTACAAGTCGATCTATTGAGGTTGTTGAAGCTTTCTCGCCATATAAGTGGCATGACCATAAAAATTTTGAATTTAACAAAATTGATCTCAATCATAACTTAGCCGATCTTAAAGAGTTGATAGGTGAATTTAGGCCGGAATATGTTGTTAACTTCGCTGCACAAAGTATGGTTGGTGAAAGCTGGTCGAATCCTAGTGATTGGTTTATGACTAATACGGTCTCAACAATCAAACTGCACGATGAGTTACGAAAGTGCGACTTTTTAAAAAAGTATGTTCATGTCACTACACCTGAGGTGTATGGAAGCTGTTCGGGTTTTGTGAAAGAAAATTTCCCATTTAATCCATCCACGCCTTACGCTGTATCTAGAGCAGCTGCAGATATGAGCTTGAGAACTTTTTGCTCAACGTATAATTTTCCGGCAGTTAGCACTCGTGCGGCCAACGTCTACGGTCCGGGTCAGCAGCTATATCGGATTATTCCTCGAGCAATACTATTTGTAATCCTTGGAAGGAAGATACAGCTTCATGGTGGCGGTGCTTCCACTAGATCCTTTATTCATATTCACGATGTTTGTGATGCTACTTGGAAAATTATGAAAGGTGGGAATAATGGTGATACTTATCATATTTCTACCAATGAAATCATCTCTATCCGTAAATTGGTTGAGAAAATTTGTCAAAAACTCGGGGTAAATTTTGACAGATATGTTGAAATTGTTGGCGATCGCCTTGGAAAAGACTCTGCATATCACTTAGATAGTAATAAATTACGGCAAGAATTGGGATGGAGCGATACTCTAAACCTTGATCAAGGTATCGATGACTGCATTGAATGGGTTGAGAAAAACCTAGAAACTCTCAAAAATCAGCCATTTGACTATATACACAAGCCTTAAATGACTAAAAATATACAAGAGCTTGAAGATATTGCGCGACTGATTAGGAGTCGGGTTATCAAAACCTCGCATTTATCTGGAACACCACATTTAGGCTCCTGTTTATCATGCGTAGATATCTTGGTGGCCCTATATTTTTCAGAACTTAAGATCTATCCAGAGGATCCTCAAAATGATTTTCGAGATCGTTTTGTTCTTAGTAAAGGCCATGCGGCGCCTGCCTTATTCCAGGTTCTTGGTTTAAGGGGGTTCTTTAATGAGCGCTTACTAGATAATTATGGTCTGGATGGAGGGGTTTTTGCCGAACATCCACCAACCCCATCTCATTTGGCTGGTATTGAGGCAGCAACTGGCTCTTTGGGGCATGGATTGCCGATGGCCTTGGGTATGGCATTTGCAGCAAAGCTGAAAACTCAAGATCTTCGAGTTTTTTCTGTGGTTGGGGATGGGGAGTGTAATGAGGGCTCTATCTGGGAGGCTGCAATGCTTGCTGCTGCCCACAAATTAAACAATCTCTGCATCTTTATCGACTTTAATAAATGGCAAGCTACAGGTCGTTCGTGTGAAATTATGAGCTTGGATTCAATGGTTGATAAGTGGAGAGCTTTTGGTTGGGAAGCCATGGAGATCAATGGTAATGTTATGTCTGAGGTTCTAGCGTCTATTGAATGCTTTAGGACTAATGAAGCAAGAAAGCCATTCGCAATTATTGCGCACACCATCAAGGGGTATGGCGTTGATTTTATGCAGGATGACAATAATTGGCATTATAAAATTCCGAGTGAAAAGGATGTAGTAGAGGCCAACAAGCAACTGGGATTTTTTTCATGAGAAATGTTTTTGCTACTCAAATTACAGAGTTAGCCAAAATCGATCCTAGAATTACTTTGCTCTCTGGCGATATTGGCAATAAGTTATTTGATGATTTTAAAAAACTTGATTCTAGTCGTTTTTTTAATTGTGGAATCGCGGAAGGCTCGATGATGAGTATTGCTGCGGGAATGGCGTTGTCAGGATTGCGCCCATTTATTTATACCATTACCCCTTTTACAACTGCACGCTGTTTTGAGCAAATTCGCTTAGATGTTTGTTACCATTCAGTCCCGGTAGTAATTGTGGGCACTGGGTCTGGGCTCTCCTATGCAGAGTTAGGCCCAACACACCACTCCCTAGAAGATTTAGCAATTTTGAGAACCCTTCCTGGGATGCAAGTGCTGGCCCCTTGCGATGCATTCGAGATGCAAAGCTTGATGAATTGTGCGGTTGATTCTGGCAGACCGACATACATAAGAATTGGAAAAAAAGGGGAGTCTGCTATTTATGAAGCAATGCCAGAACTATCGATTGGTAAGGCAAATATTATAAAAAGTGGTGTGAGAGTTGCCATTCTTAGCGCTGGTGTGATGATGCCTCTCGTTTTAGAAGCTTCTGATTTGATATTCAATAATTTAGGATTTAATCCCGAAGTGGTAAGCTTTCACACGATTAAGCCTCTTGATGAGAATTATTTAATTAATGCGATAAGACGTTTTGATTTAATTGTTACAGTTGAAGAGCATGGCCTTATCGGAGGTCTTGGGAGCGCCATTTCGGAATGGCTACATCGTAGCCGAGCAGCAGTTAAATTAGTTTGCGTTGGCACCCCGGATGAATTCATGCATGAAGTAGGCTCGCAAAGTTATGCGAGGTTAAAGTATGGGCTTACTGCAGAGGGAATTGCTGTAAAAATTTATACCGAGTTAGCTAGAATTTAATAGGATCTTAAATTGCGTATCGGCCTCGATTTTGACAATACTATCGTAAGTTATGACTCTTTATTTCATAAAATAGCATGTGATTGGGGCGCAATACCAAAAAATATCCAGGTAAATAAGGTGGCTATTAGAGATTATTTGCGTTCTGTGGGCCTTGAATCAGTTTGGACCGAAATGCAAGGTTTCGCATACGGAAAATGCATGGATCAAGCCGTGGCTTATGCAGGCGTTATCAATTTTTTAGGCTGGGCCAGGGATAAAGGACACGAAGTTTTTGTTATTAGTCATAAAACTCAGTTTCCATTTTCGGGGCCACAATATGATCTACGCCAGGCAGCTACAGATTGGATAGATTGTCATCTAGTGAGTGAGGGTAAGCCACTAATTCATAAAGCTAATATTTTTTATGAAAATACAAAACAGGAGAAACTGTTTCGAATAGCACTCACCAACTGTAACTGGTTTTTAGATGATTTGCCTGAGATTCTCTCGGCATCTGGCTTTTCAATTAAAACTCGAGGAGTACTTTTTGATCCAGATAAAAATCATGAAGTTGAAGTTTTTACAACTTTTTTGAGGGTGCATTCTTGGCATGAATTTTTAGCAGTATTGATGGGTGAAGCCTCTTGAGAAATATGCGTAAGTTTCAGAAATTGTTACAAAAAGCACGGATTTACTCAGATATTCATTCGATTACTTCATTATGTGCAAGTGGCAATAATCGTACTTATCGCATATCAACAGCATCAGAGACCTTTCTGGCCAAGGAATACTTTCATCAAAATTTCGATGGTCGAGATAGGCTGAGTACTGAGTTTTCATTCTTAAAGTATGCCAACCATATTGCGCCGGACTGGGTGCCAAAAGCCTATGCGTTTGATTTGGAGAATAATCTTGGTTTATTTGAATTTATTTATGGTGAGACGGTAAAGCCTAGCGAGGTTGTGGACAAATTTGTACTAAAAGCTGCCCAATTCTTTGCCACACTTAATAGTGTTCATGGTCGAAATAGTGCAGATTTGCCGATCGCGTCTGAAGCGTGCTTCTCAATTAATGATCATCTATCGTTGATAAGCGATCGACTCGCCAACCTGTTGGAGATAAAGTCTAATAGCCTTGTAAATATAGAGGCAATAGAGCTTGTCAAAAAAATTACTATGAAATGGCAGGGTATCAAAGACATTATTTGTCGTAATGCCTTGGATTTTGGCCTCGATACAAGTGAAGTTCTGCCAATGGAATACCGATGTGTTTCGCCTTCAGATTTTGGTTTTCACAACGCCTTACTGCAGGGCGAGGTATTAAAGTTTATCGATTTTGAGTATGCGGGCTGGGATGACCCAGCGAAGATGGTGGGGGATTTCTTTTCTCAAATTGCTGTACCCGTTTCGGAGAAATATATTGATGAATTTATCAGTAAGAGTTTTTCTTGTTATGAAGATCCAGATTCGCTGATTTATCGCTCAAGACTTTTGAGGCCTGCTTATCAGATAAAATGGTGTTGCATTGCACTCAATATATTCATACCAGTAAATTTTGAGAGGCGAAAATTTGCAAATCCAGGCCTCGATGAAGCTCTAATTAAGCAAGTTCAAATAACAAAGGCTGCTGAAGTTTTACAAAAAATAGGTGGATAGCATGGCTTACATTGATTTTATGTCTCATGTTCATAAGAGCACGTATAGAGATTATTTAGCTCGTGTTAATGATCTTGAGTATCCTAAGGCGAGAGCAGCTCAGCTCTGTAAAGATTGGGGTTTTGATTATTGGGATGGGGACAGGCGAGTTTGTTATGGGGGTTACCGATATATGCCGGGCAGATGGGCGCCAGTTGGACAGGCCATGATCGATCATTACGGACTCAAGCCGGGTGATAAAATTCTGGATATTGGCTGTGGAAAAGGTTTTCAATTGTACGAATTAACTCAATTAATGCCTGGAATTGAAGTGTATGGTGTCGATGTATCTGAGTATGCGATTTTGAATGCCAAGGAGGAAGTCAAAGACCGGCTCCAAGTATGTAGCGCAACTAGCTTACCCTTTCCGGATGAATACTTTGACTTTGTTTTTTCGTTAAATGTAATTCATAATTTGCCAAACTATCAGTTAGATAAGGCTTTACGTGAAATGGAGAGGGTAGGCCGAAAAAATAAGTATTTGTGTGTTGAATCATTTCGCAACGAAGTTGAAAAAGTTAACCTCCTATATTGGCAGGTAACCTGCAGTGCTTTCTGCTCCCCGGAAGAGTGGGAATGGTGGTTTAAGACCACTGGATATACTGGGGACCATTCTTTTATTTTTTTCGAGTAAATTACAAATGGCCCTACCAAAAAAAATGAAGGCAGCAATCCTTGTTGAGCAGCAAAAGCCTTTGGTAATTGATGAGGTGGAATTACCCTCGGCCCTGGATGTTGGTCAAGTATTAGTCAAAATTCACTATAGCGGTATTTGTGGCTCCCAATTGGGTGAGATTGACGGGGCAAAGGGTGAGGATAAATTTCTTCCCCACTTGCTTGGTCATGAAGCATCTGGAATGGTTATCGATATTGGGCCTGGAGTAAGGCAAGTAAAGGAAGGGGATCTTGTGGTTTTGCACTGGCGTAAAGGGTTGGGCATTGAAGGTGCCCCTCCATGCTATCGCTGGAAAGGGCAAGTGCTTAACGCTGGACTAATTGCGACCTTTAATGAGTATGCAATAGTTGCGGAGAATCGAGTAACGCCTATACCTAACGATAGTGATTTAGAGGTGGCTGCGCTATTTGGGTGTGCGATCACAACTGGCTTTGGAGTTATTGAAAATAATGCTAAGGTAAGAATTGGTGAGTCTGTAGTTATTTTTGGAGCCGGAGGGGTTGGCTTAAATATCGTACAAGCAGCTGCACTTGTTGGGGCATATCCAGTCATTGCGGTTGATTTGTATGAAAATCGTTTAAAGTTAGCAGAAAAATTGGGAGCTACACATTTAATCAACTCTTTAACTCATAATGCCAAGAACCTTATAAACAGTATTTGTGGTCACCAAGAGGTGGATGTATTTATTGATAATACTGGCCAGCCTCAAATTATTGAACTTGGCTACCAAATCACAAAGCCACAGGGAAGGGTAGTATTAGTAGGGGTCCCGCAATTAGGCAAAGAAATTGGTATTTATTCATTGCCACTACACTTTGGTAAAGTTTTGACCGGATCTCATGGCGGAGAGTCTGTTCCTCATGCTGATATTCCGCGCTACCTTAATCTATATCGCAATAATCGCTTAAGACTTAGGGAGTTATTGACAGAAAAAGTCGCCCTAAATGATATAAATACCGCGATTAATAATATACGATCTGGGAAAACTAGTGGACGATGTCTTGTTTCTATGATTGAAAATGAGCATTAAGGAATCATAGTGAAACTAGGAACATGCTATGTAATTGGAGCCTCGGGTGTTATTGGAAGTGCTTTGTACAGAAGGTTAAGCTCGGTTGGTAGAGATGTTATTGGCACGCGAAATGCTGGATCGAATAACCAAAATCTCATACCACTTGATTTACGTGTTGACGATTTGAAAAACTTTTTTAGTAACGTTAAGCATAATGATACAGTTTATATCATGGCTGCATATAGCAATCCATCCTGGATATACGAGCACCAGCAAGAAGCCATCGCACTAAATCTACATGGAACGCAGCGCCTTATTGATTGCCTGATTAAAGTAAAGCCACACGTGGTATTTATGTCCTCTGTAGAGGTTTTTGATGGTGCTAAGGGGCACTATACTGAAAGAGATGACACTAACCCTCTGAATTTTTATGGAATACTAAAATGTAAAATTGAGCAATATTTGCAGGAGGTATATCCGCGCTTCACAATCGTTCGAACGGGTTGGAATGTTGGTATGGGGGCTGATTCACGCTGCGTTGTTAGGCTTACATATGAGTCACTGCTGAGGGCGGGCTCGCGAATGGCTGATGATAATATCTTTTCTATAATAGATGCGAACGATACAGCCGAAGGCCTCTTTCGCCTTTCTGGGGTCGAGGGAATTCCTGTAATTCATTTTGCTGCTGACGAACCTTTTTGGCGTACTGACTTGGCCACGCTTGTAAAAAATAGTAGCCGCAAGGGGTTTGAAATGAATTTTGAACCATGTAAATTTTCAGAAATCTTATATTCTGAACCGCGAGGCCTTCGGAATGATCTTTCCAATAGTCTGTCTAAAGAGTTACTAGGAATGAGTTATCGATCTTCGAGGGATATAGTAGTTTCGAAAGTAAATATTTTAGATGAAATATGAATATTACAGCCTCAATTAGCCCCAACGGAGTTTTTGTATTGAATATTGCGACACTTGAATCGCTAAAAGATGCTGCTCGAGCTAATTTGATGCGTCGCGCCCGTATTTGTCTTCACAGCAATCTTCAGAGCCCTGTCCAGGAAATGATCATTGCACTTTGCTCAGACTCAATCATTGAGCCTCATCGCCACCCAGTCAATAAGCCTGAGTCATATCACTTAATTGATGGCGAAATGGATGTAAATATTTTTGATGAATCTGGTAAGGTAATTGAGTGCATTCATTTGCGTCTAGGTCATGCAAGTATGTACCGAATAGACGGCAACATTTGGCATCAACCGATGGCGGTTTCAGAATGTGCAGTTTATCATGAGGTGTATACCGGACCCTTCAATAAGGATGAAGATGTTTTTTATAGTAATTGGGTTTCTAAATGACTTTCAAGACTGAGCAAATCATATCTATTAGTTGTTGCCCAATCTGCGATGGGGTTGCACAAGTTGTGGCGCAAATGCCCGACTATCCCATTACGGAAATTTATAAAGACTATGGAAGCAATGATTATGTTGGGCCTACAAATGCACATCAAAGTTTGAGATACTGTGAAGGATGTCAGCATTTATTCATTGGTGAGCACCTGCCGAGGGATTTTTTATATGCACATTATGTTACAGAATCAAGCGCAAGTAGAGGGGCGCAAATTGCGTTAGACCATTTTTATGACTTTATATCAGCAAAATCCACATTATCTTCGGCTACTATCATCGATATTGGTGCCAACGATACAAGCTTATTAGAGCGCTTTATTAATGAGGGTGTAAAGTTGATTGGGATAGACCCAAATATTTCATCTGACAATCCTCAGATACAGTGTGTGAAAGGTTATGTGGAGGATTGCGATCTTAATAGCCTGACTGCTGGAAGAAGAATTTTTTTATGTAGCCATACTTTGGAGCACATATACAATCCTAGAGCCTTCTTAAGGCAGTTATCATCCGTGGTCAAGCTTGAGGATGATTTATTCATGCAATTTCCATCATTCGAGTTGTTAGTTCGTGATGGGAGGTTCGATCAGGTTCATCATCAACACCTTAATTATTTTAGCTTAAAGTCAATCTCCAAGCTTCTTGGCGAATTTGGCTTACGTATAGATTCATATCGCTTCGACTCAGATCATTATGGCGCATTAATTTGCCATATTCGAAAGGGGGGTGCATCCATAGTTGCTTCAGAGTTTCTTTATAACTTTGATGATGTAATGACTTCATACTTGGGATTCAAGCAATGCATGACGGCTTGTAACTTGCGAATTGAAACTTTTGCCGAAAACTTTTATTGTTTTGGTGCATCCTTGATGCTTCCAATTCTTGGGTACTATTTGCCGTCCTTGGATGGCGCTAAATCAATCATAGATTCCAGTGAATCTAAGCATGGCCTAACATATATTAATTTTGAACGTCCCATAATTTCTGATGGTATGATCGATTATAAGAATAGTAACTTGGTTATTACTGCTGTCGCGACCAAAGCTGCGACACGCCAGGTTACAAAGTTCCTTATCGAGCGTGAGGCTCTTAATGTTGTCTTTCCAATTAATATGCTATAGGGAATTAATGATGGACTTGAAGATTAAGGGTAAAACCGCTTTAGTTACCGGCGGAGTTCAGGGAATAGGCGAGTCAATAACCCGAAATTTGCTAGCGGAAGGTGTCCGCGTTATTGCGACTAGTCGCTCCCAGAGCGCCATAGATGGTTTTGTTTCTGGTGATTTTTTAGGTAAATCCAACCTTTCGACTTATCGCACTGAATTAACAGGCGAAGCTGATGTTGGTAATTTAATTGAGCAACTGCGAAGTGATGGACATGTAATCGATATTTTAGTTAACAATGCAGGCCACACACTAAACGTTACTAATCCACATTGCCCTATTGAAGACTGGAGACGGGTTTTTGCTCTTAATTTTGAATTACCAGTGCGTTTAATTAACGCATTGAGTCCGTCGATGAAGGAGCGCCAGTGGGGTCGAATAGTTAATATTACTTCCTGTGCGGGGCTTGAAAATAGCGGACCAGTTACCTTTAGTGCAACCAAAGCTGCTCTGACTGCGTACACACGGTCCATGGGTCGAGTATTTGCAATTGAGTCACCAAAGATAGTTATGACTGCAGTTTTTCCAGGAGTAGTGGTGACTAAAGGTGGACACTGGGAGCATGTACTTAAAACAAACCCTGAGCATGCAGAGAAATATTTACAAGAACGATGTCCGTTAGGACGTTTTGGGGAGGTTGATGAGATTGGCCCCATTGTTGCATTTTATTGCTCAGAATTAGCAAGTTTTTGTCATGGTGCTATCGTGCCCGCCGATGCAGGTCAATCTAAACACTTTATGTCTTTTAATTACATGGATTAATTGTGAAGGCAAGCGATTATTTAGCTTCTTTTCTTGCTGCAAATGGTATTAAACAAGTATTTGGTTTACAGGGAGGTGCCGTAGTGCACCTCTTTGATTCTGTAGAGCGCCAAAATAATTTAGAGGCAATTTATTGCCACCATGAACAGTCTGCAGCATTGGCCGCTGTGGCAAACGCCAAAGTTAGCGGTGGCCTTGGCTGTGCTATTGTCACTACAGGACCAGCTTGTACGAATGCACTAACGGGTTTGCTTGCTGCATGGCAAGACTCTACACCAGTAATTTTTATCTCTGGTCAAACGAGGCTAGAACATACCTCATATGGAAAGCCTGTTAGGCAGGTGGGCTCCCAAGAGTTTGCAATATTGGATCTAGTTCGCCCAATTACCAAGTACGCTAAGCTTGTTGAGAGCGTGGAGCAATTGCCAGAAATATTAGTCAAGGCTACCGCAGCAGCTTTGACTGGTCGGCAAGGGCCAGTATGGATTGATTTTCCAGTTAATTTACAGTGGGCCGATCTACCCACCCCAAGTACAACGCTCACTGTTGACCCAGCTAAATCCTCTAAATTGAAAGTTAGCGCTCATCTCTTTGATCAAGTGATTGCTGAATTATCTACTGCTGCGCGCCCTCTAGTAATTGCAGGTAATGGCGTGAGGTCATCCGGTACTGTTCGCGCATTTCAGGAGTTCATAGAGATTCTTCGAATACCATTTGCCACCTCATGGACAGCAGCTGATTTGCTACCTACCAATCATTCTTTAAATGCTGGCATTATCGGTGTAGCAGGTCATCGAGGTGCCAATAAAGCTGTTTTTTCTGCTGATTTATTAATTTGTCTCGGATGTCATCTCGGTTTAACCCAAACCAGCACTTTAACTGAGGCCTACGCCCCTCATAGCCGAAAAATCATAGTTGATATTGACCAAGACCAGATTGCTAACCTTACAGTTAAGTTTGATCTTGCGATTCATGCCGATCTTAAGGATTTTTTCCTCAAGGCTAAGTCCAAGTTAACAGCGCTTTCTTGTAAAAATGAGTGGCATGACGCTATTAACGAGTTTCGGCATCAAAATAATGTTGAAGAGACTCTCACGGAGGCTGAGCAGATTGGGGATGGTATTACAGTAAACTCTAATCTGTTTAACGCAAGGCTGACAGCATCGATACCTGCAAGTAGTTTCTTAGTCGTAGATGGCGGGGGCACAGCACTTTATACGGGGTTTCAATCATCAACATTAAAAGCTGGACAGCGTATTATTTGCTCTTCATCAATTTCCGCTATGGGTACCGGCCTTCCTGAGGCTGTCGGAGCCTCTTTTGCTGCCGAAAGGAGGGAGATATATTGTTTTATTGGAGATGGAAGCCTAATGCTGAATTTGCAAGAACTGCAAACTATTCGACATTATGGGTTACCAGTTAAGGTTATTGTTTATAACAATAATGGTTATTTAGCAATTAAGCACACGCAAAAAGTATTTTTGGGTGAAAGATTTTTTGGCACCGATCCTAAAAGTGGTGTGTCTGTGCCGCCAATTAATGGAATTGCAAATTGCTTCGACATACCTTTTTTACATGTGAGTGGGGCGAGTCAGATGACTGATGCCATCGACCAGATTATCAATTATGAAGGTCCGCTGATTGTGGAGGTTAATACGCCTGAGTTACAGTCCATGCTTTTTCAGCAGGGATACCGTACCAAAGCAGATGGAACATTTGCGCCTGCCGATTTATCTGAAATGAAACCTTTTCTATAAATTATGAATCTTTCTGATCTTGCGAATGACCTAACAGGTCAAAAGATGTTTCAAATTATGGATCGCGCCCGGCGGCTTGAGGCCGAGGGACGAGAAATCATTCATCTTGAAATTGGAGATCCTGAGTTCCCTAGTCCGTTGGCAGCATTAGAGGCATGCAAGGCTGCTCTTGATGCCGAAGATACGCATTATGTTGGCTCATATGGACTTGAAGATTTGAGAAGGATTGGGGCGGACTTGACTGAGCGGTCGCGTGGATTTCGCCCGGATATTGATCAAATTGTGGTAACGGCTGGCGCTAATATTCAGATTTACTATGTGGTAGCTTGTACCGTGAACCCTGGGGAAGAGGTTATTATACTTGATCCCTCTTTTGTTTCGTATGAGGCAATTATTAGAGTTGTTGGTGGCGTTACTGTAAAAGTCCCATTGCATGAAAAAAATGGATTTGAGCCCAACATTTCTGTAGTTGAGTCTGCGATCACCAAAAAAACTCGTTTACTTATTGTTAACTCACCACACAACCCTACGGGCACGGTCTACTCAGCTGAAACTATGAAAGGCCTTTATGACTTAGCTGTGAAGTATGACTTATTTCTACTCAGTGATGAAGTTTACGGCCGCATGGTATTTTCGGATTCAAAAATACCGTTTTTTTCGCCAAGCATATTTGATCATTGTTGTGAACGTGTTGTGATTTGCCATTCGCTTAGCAAATCATATTCAATGACTGGATGGCGAATAGGCGCATTGACAGCCCCTGCTTTTCTCGCACGTAAGATAGCGCTACTCCTTGAAACAACAAGCTCCTGCGTTTCACCATTTATTCAGAGAGGTGCAATTGCTGCTCTTGCGAATAGCAACGCCTACGCTGAAAAGATGGTTGAAGAATATAAAGTGCGTAGAAATATACTTGTTAAGGCGCTCAACGATACACCTCATATATCTTGTAGGGTGCCTCAAGGAACCTTCTATGCCTTTGCGAATATTACAAAGACGGGTATTAGTAGCGAGAGATTTAGCGAATTACTTCTTAATGATGTAGGTATAGCTACCTGTCCCGGAAATTACTTTGGTCCGGGCGGTGAAGGCTATGTTCGATTTTGTTTTGCGCAATCTAAAGATAAGCTTAATAGAGCTGCACAATTGCTTGTAGGATTTAATGGCGGAGCGTAAAAATACTATAGTAGAAAAAAGTAAGAAGACTCTGGGGCGATCACCGATGTCTAGAAATAAGAAATAAATGCAAAATTTAAAATGTTGAAAATTTATAAGATGGTAAATGCTTAGGTTTGACTAAAAATGCGTGCCACTAATCGAACGGTCTTTGTTTCTGGAAATTTCAATATCCTGCATCCAGGCCACTTAAGGTTGCTTCGTTTTGCTCGTGAGTGTGGAAATCATTTAATAGTTGGAGTGCAATCAGATAGACTTGCGGGCGAGGGTGCGCACGTACCTGAACAATTGCGTTATGAGAGCGTACAAAGTAATGCCTGGGTGGATGAGGTAATTCTTATAGATGAGCAGTTAGTCGATGTGCTTCGTAGAATTAAGCCTGATATTATTGTTAAGGGTAAAGAGCATGAAAATAGCTTTAATGTGGAGCTAATTGCGCTTAATGAGTATGGTGGACAACTTTTATTTAACTCAGGCGAATCTACATTTTCATCTCTTGATTTGATTCGTAAAGAGTTCCGCGAGTTTGAGCCGGGCTCCATCCATTTGCCGCGTGAGTTTATGGCGCGTCATTCAATAAGTTCAGGGAAGCTTATTAAGTTAATTGATAACTTTTCAAAACTCAAGATTTGTGTAGTTGGTGATTTAATTGTTGATGAGTATATTACCTGTCAACCGTTGGGTATGTCTCAAGAAGACCCCACGATTGTTGTAACGCCAATAGATTCAATGCAATTCATTGGTGGGGCGGGAATCGTTGCTGCACATGCGGCTGGAATGGGAGCAAATGCCCGGTTTGTATCAGTTACTGGTGCTGACGCAGCAAGAGGTTACGCCTTAAGCCGACTTCAAGAGGCTGGAGTGCATACAACATTGTTAGTTGATGAAAGTAGGCCAACTACATTAAAACAGCGCTACAGGAGCAATGGTAAAAGTCTTTTACGAGTTAGTCACCTTCATCAAAGTGCAATTTCAAAAAGTTTACAAAATAAAATGTTGGAAAGCTTAGAGGATGCAATGGATGGCGTTGATGTACTAGTATTTTCTGATTTTAATTATGGCTGCTTACCGCAGTCAATGGTTGATCAAGTTATACTAATGGCACGTAGTCGCCGGATAACCTTGGCGGCTGATAGTCAATCCTCGTCCCAGGTTGGTGATGTCAGTCGATTTCGCGGTATGGATCTTTTAACGCCAACAGAGCGAGAGGCGCGAATTAGCTTGCGCAACCATGAAGATGGATTGGTAATTATCTCGCAACAATTAAGACGGCAGGCTGATGCGCATAATTTACTTCTGAAGCTTGGTGAGGAGGGTTTGTTCATTCATAATGGCGATTCTAGTGATCATGAATGGCAAACTGATAGACTCGATCCTTTGAATGCAGCGCCAAAAGATGTTTCCGGTGCCGGTGACTCACTTTTAATAGCAAGTGCAATGACGTTAGCAAGCGGTGGGGACCTATGGGATGCAGCTTGTATTGGCTCTCTTGCAGCAGCAGTGCAAGTCGGCCGGGTGGGAAATACCCCAATTCATAGGGGAGAATTGCTAAAGGAAATAGATGCGATCTAACGACGAATTTTTCGCCCCTGTAAGATACATTATCCTAAAAAGCATTTACCTGAGACCTTAAAAATAAAGTTTATGCACTATTTTTTAACAGTTGGCCACTAAAAGCCAATTTCTATTATGCGAACTATATTACTAGCTGCTGGCTTAGGTACTAGGTTGAGCCCTCTGACAAATAATAAGCCGAAGTGCTTAATGCCGATTAATGGACAGCCATTGCTGGATATTTGGCTGGAAGCTTTAACTGAAGTTGGAGTCGGACCATTTCTTATAAATACGCATTACCTATCAAATCAAGTCGTCAACTATATTGAGACCAGCAAATATAGCAAAAATGTAACGTTGGTTTATGAGCCAATCCTTAATGGTACAGCAGGCACATTAATTAAAAATCTATCATTTTTCAATGGAGAAGATGGATTGCTTATTCATGCTGATAATTACTGTCTTGAGGATCTAACTTTATTAATTAACGCCCACAATAACAGACCATCACACTGTGTATTTACTATGCTGACATTTAGGAGTGAAAATCCTTCAAGTTGCGGCATTGTAGAGATTGACGAAAAAGGAATAGTTACTGGGTTTTATGAAAAACACCCAAATCCACCAAATAATCTCGCTAATGGCGCTATCTATATTTTATCATCAAAACTGCTCAATATTTTAGAGTTAATGCATGGTGATGCAATTGACTTCAGCAAGGATATTATTGGAAATTTTCTTGGCCAGATTTATACATTCGAAACTAAAAAATTATTTTTAGATATCGGCTCAGTTGAGAATTATCATAAAGCGAACGCTAATCCTAGACTGTAATTGAGTAATTTAAAAAATATAGTGTTTTACGAAGTTATCAAGCAGGGGGCTATGTCGGCACCGCACCCCTTATATGTGATGTGCTAATTTTCTTAAATCATGAGATCTCAGATTGAAGATCATGGTTTCTGGATAGTTAGAAATTTGTAGGATTGGCAGGAGGCGTAATATGAATGAAAAACATACAGGATACGCCCTAAGTTTTTTCCTATTGATAAATTGAAATAGGCGGGTAAGGTTGGATTATCTTAGAATCAAAGAATTCATCGGAATATTAATTTTTTTTGTACCAAAAAATATTTATAAATAGAAAAAAAATATGAACATAAAACTAAATTTAATTTCAATATTATGTAGAGTTTTTAATAAGGCCATTCGGTTTTTGTATAAAGTCTTTCCTGATGGACTTGATAGTTATGGGAGCGTAGTGGACCCAAAAAATATCACCCTATCAAACGATATGTTACTTAAGTTTGTAAGAATTGATGTTGGATTAAGCGATGATGCTTCTCACTCTGTTGAATTTCTTATGGAAAATCAAGAAAGATTAATTATAGGGATAGAGCCACATCCAGAAAATATTCAAAAAGTCATAAAAGGTGCCTCAAAATTCCATTCCATATCTCTTGCGGATGGTTATGTTCGAAATTATCTAGTCAGGCGTATCGAAGATTTGGATAAAAAATTTATTCTTGTTGGTGGGGCCGCTGGATCAGTTGATATTCCCACGACAAGAAAATTTTATTCCGCCTATCCCGATAGGGGAAATAGCTCTTTTTACAATTTTCATTCCAAGAAATTTTCCGGCAATGAAGTTGATAAAGTAATTGAAGTCATAGAATTCCCTTTATCGATAATTTTAGAAAATTTAAAAACTCTTGGGTTCAATTTTATTGAATCACTTAAGATAGATACAGAAGGACATGAGCTCGATGTTTTAAAGGGTGCAGGGAATTTTATTTAAATATGGTGCTGTACTGTCGAGTGGAATGTTTTGTTGGATCGTTTGAGAGGTCAAAAACTGCAAATCTAAAATCTTTCCCATCTCACATCATCTTGCACGAAGATGGATATTCAGATTCAGCGTCTGCAGTAATACATTATTTAAAAAAATTTAATTTTAAGCTAATTGTATCACATCCTGGAGATTATGTCTTTCTTAATCAAAACTTAGAATATTTACTTACCAATTACGAGTTATATCCATAGGTAGAACCAATTCAATATCTAATCGTTTAAATATGTAAATTTTTTGAATTTTTATAAAGGTGAGAGATTTGCCAATGCAAAATATAGATGCAGTAATTTTAGTTGGTGGATTTGGGACTAGAATTCGTCACATAACAGGCTCTGTTCCAAAGCCACTAGCTAGAGTCTGTGGCGAACCCTTCTTACATTGGCTTTTTTTGTCATTAAAAAAGCACAATATTAGGAAAGTCTTTTTGCTTGCTCACTATGCTGCAGACCTAATTGAGGAATATATATTAAAAATTTCCGATGAAAATTTTTCAATTACTTGTGTAACTGAATTGAGTCCCTCAGGTACGGGTGGTTCTGTTATTAGCTTTGTGAGGCAGGTCAAAAAATTATCAGACCCATTCCTTTTGCTGAATGGAGACTCATTACTTAGAGATTTTGATCTCAATTCTGCAATGGATAAAATGAGTGCTGGTTATGATGGTTTAATTTTTGGTGTTGAAATGAATGACTCCTCTCGATTTGGGACGTTGGAATTTAATGAAGATATGCTTTTAACTTCATTTTCGGAAAAGATAGCTCAAAGTGGGGTCATTAATGCTGGAGTATATTTATTCAGACCCGAATTATTTTTAGAGGGTAGTTACGATCACATCCCGTCCTCACTCGAGAAGGATATAATTCCATCATTAATTGATAATGAAAAAAAATTTTATGTAGCGATAGAGAGAAAACCATTTATTGATATTGGCACGGAAGTTAGCTTAAATCAAGCTGGCGAATTTATAAAAAAGCATTTCTTCTCTTAAGAGAAGATTTAGGAATAATTCAAATGAAATGTCGCGTATGTGATGGGTGTGATTTAGAAAAGGTTTTGGATCTTGGTCATCAGCCTTGGTGTAACAATTTCCTAACAAAAGATCAGCTGAACACCGAGCCTTTTTACCCATTACGCTTGATGTATTGTAATAATTGTAAAACATCGCAACTAGACTTCACGGTTGATAAGAATGTAATGTTTGGTGATCATACATATTTATCAGGAATCACAAGGTCACTTTCTGACCACTTCAATAGAATTGCTCGGGAGGTTGATAGTCGATTTGGAGATAGTTTTAACTCTAAATCGATATTAGATATTGGTTCTAACGATGGCACCCAGTTGAAGCACTATCAAGACTTGGGATGGAAAGTTTTGGGTGTAGAGTCCTCAAAAACTACGGCAGAAATTGCAGTTAAGAATAATATTCCGACTTTAAATAAATTTTTTAATCTAGACTGTATTAAAGAAATTAACCAAAAATTTTCAATAATTAATGCAGCGGGTGTATTTTTCCATTTAGAAGAATTGCATTCGGTAACGGAGGCAATAAAAATTGGATTGGATGAGAAGGGCGTATTTGTTGTTCAGTTTCTTTACATGAAATCCATCATGGAGAACACCGCATTCGACCAAATATATCACGAACACCTCTTGTACTATACATTGCATACCATTCACCAGTTACTGAGAAGGCATGATCTCGAGATGTTTGATGCATATCTTTCGCCAATACATGGGGGTCAAATGATTGGATTTGTGGGGCATCCTGGCGAACGAGAAAAAACAGAAAGATTAACCCTGCTTGAGATGGAGGAGGCGTCGTCCAAATGCAACGATAAGGGTTCTTATATTGAATTTGCTAGGCGTGTTGAGGAAATGAAAAATAGAGATTTGAATTTTTTGGCAACTAAACGCTCTGAAGGCAAGCGAGTATATGGGATGGGGGCGCCAGTAAAAGGTAACACCCTATTAAATTATTTTGGGATTGGAACTTCCACAATTGAATTTTTGTTGGAAAAGAATGAATTAAGAAAAAATCTTTATTCTCCAGGAATGCACATCCCCATACTTTTAGAGGATGAGATGCATGAGTGGCC